>Ga0209962_1000427_pt1 | contig 12267 bp, 4 predicted proteins | sample SalPonA_C_H2O_MG_FD_185722 | JGI IMG/M metagenome (GOLD analysis project Ga0209962, IMG submission 185722) | Water microbial communities from South San Francisco under conditions of wetland restoration - Salt Pond MetaG R2A_C_H2O_MG (SPAdes)... | ecosystem: Environmental > Aquatic > Non-marine... | reverse complement strand
CCAAATTGCTGGAAAGTAGGAGCATCGTTTGATATGTTTAAAGTACTAGACGGATTTGTATTAGTTACATTCGAAGTTGTAATTTGTATTTCGTATTCAGTAGCTAATCTTCCTGCTGGTAACCAAGTTGCCCTTGCAGGAGTACTAGTTACTACTGATGTATATATGCCGTCAGATCCTCTCGAATCTGCGTGTACATCTCCATCAGCAGCAAAGTATACAACAGTTCCTGCGCCTGTAAAGTTAGTTGGTTCTGTGAATCCGTATACATACACGTCATCTAGATTAAATGAGCCTACGCTTACATTAGGCGGTTCTGCCGGAGTTTCGCTTGTATCATTAACTTGTACTGTAGCTGTTTCTCCAGCGGCGCTAAATGTAATAACTTCTATGCCTTCAGTTGTAAGGTCGTTTGCTAACGTAACTGACACACTTCCTGAGTTTTGTGATGTTGTGCCGTTTGTAGCAATATTACCAGTTAGATCACCAAAAGATAGATCATTAGCATTAATACCAGTGATAGTGTAAGCATATGATGCTGGTTGTGTATTTGTTGTAGTAAGTGTAAACGTAGCAGATTCACCTTCGTCAATAATTGTTGGGTTAGCTACCAAACTTACTGTTGGTGCGCCGGCATCAACAATATCAATACTAACAGTTGCTCTACCATTATCTAGCGTCAGTGTCATTGTTTCTGTATTTTCTACAACACCGTCGTTAGCAAGTGTAAAGTTTAGAGAAGCAAATCCGCTCGATAACGCAAAATTGCCTGTGCGCGAGCCCACTGACAAATCACTTGATGTAATACCAGTAATAGTATATCCAACATTTCCATTAGGAACGTTAGTTGTTTGTAGTGATATATTTACACTGCTTCCTTCGCTAATAGATGTAGCACTTGCAGTTAAGACGTAACTATCTATTGCTCCGCCACCACCGAGTTGCGATACTACTGCATGTCCTGGATGGTTTATGCCTAGTGCGCCTGTAGCTGCTCTAGTTTGTATAGTACTTGTAATTGTACCAGTTACGTTTTCGTCAACTGGCACACCTTGTCCAGCAGGTAATAAATTAGGATCAGTTCTGTCGTCGCCAGAGTCAACATCTGCAAACGTAATTCTCAAAGTTATTTTGTTACTAGATTGAGCACCTTTAGCTTCAATTCTATAATAGTTTTCCGAGTATACACCCGAACCACTTTTAGTAAATGCAGTTTGATAAGAACTAGTTAAATCAAAATTGCCGCCATTTGCCGCAGATCCTGTACCAGTTGCTGTAACTGTATTAGAACCAATATAGATTGTACCCATGTTATTCAACATGGTTTGCCATATTTCATCTTTTTGGTATGCAGGAGAGCTTGGATATGTAGCAGTTTGATTGCCAGATACAGTGTTGCCGCCAGATAGATTAGCATTAATAATAATTAAGCCGCCGCTATTGAAAAAGTAACGTCTTTCGTTAGCGTTAGCAAATACTAGGTCAACTTGGTGTACGATGGATCCATTCCATGCAGTTGTTCTAGTTGCTTGGTGTACTAATTGTATACTAGTTTGGTCGCCGCCAATTGATAGTCTATCTGCAAGTATATCTGCCGCTGCTTGTGAAAAGTCTAGAAACCCTTCAGCTTTGTCTGATGTAGCATCTGCACTGCTTGTTGCGCCAATGTCGGCTGCAAATGCACCAATGTATTCACCTGTATCAGGTGCATTAATTCCGTCTTCTGGTGTGTCCCATGAAAAGTTTGTACCTCTTTGGTGCGTTCTTGCTCTTACTAGATCGTCATAAAGAGCGTCTAGTAATGTTGAATCAATAACATCACCAGTTGATACTGGAGAACTATTTAAAGCTCTCCCGTATCCTACTTGAGGGTCAACACCGTCGTCACCTAGTACTTTTCTAACTGTGTTGTAAATCGCATTATAGTCTGCGGCACTTACTAGGTTTCCTACCCCGATTGCCATATCTTACTCCTGCTGTACGTATCGTATTTAGCGTTATTATATACGTATATTTATAGTTTCAGAATAGCTTCAACTAATTTTTCTGATTCGTTATCGTTTGACTCAAGTGCAACACCTATTCGTGGATTTCCAGTATATACAGTACTTGCACAACCGTTAGCGTCAACATACAACAAATCGCCCTTCTTAACTGCGCCAATTACTCTTACAGGTACACGACCTTCAAGTGCAATTGCTTGTGCATTTTTTAGACTCTTGTTCATTAGGTATGCAGGCTTTTCTGATATAACACCAACTGGGAAACTGCTAAGTTTACAAGGACACATTTCATGACCTTCGTGTTCGCATATCATCATTACAGTTCCAACAGGATGATCTACTGCAACAGTATATTTTTCTGCCAAGTCAGCGAAACGTGCTTGAGATGCAATACCGTTAAATATATCTGCTGTAATAGTTTTATTAGCATCACGTACTGCAATAGTACCTGCAACATTTGCTTCGCTTGCATAACGATAGTCGTCGCCGTCTACGCCGTGTCTTAATTCGTTTGCTTGATCTGCAATACCTTTGAAACTATTTGCATACACATTATCAAATGTAAGAGAAGAACTACCTAAGTCAATTGTATCAGTAACAATAGGGTAAGCACCGTCGTGTTTAATTTTAATACTATCTGTTAGAGTTCCTTGAGCATTTTTTGTTCTAAACTTAATTTCATTATTAGGGCCGCTGGTGTTAGCAATAATACCGTAGTCTTCGTCACCGCCGATGCCATTTTCGACAGTGTAAGAAAATACATCAGCAACAACTATCCCGTTAAGTGCCTCAATTTGCTGATCAAAACTTGGGTCAGCAGTTCTAGCAAATTCGCTAGCATTTAGGCCGCCCAATTTGTCTGCGTTTGTAGCAGTACCGTGGAAACGATATGCAGAACTTGTAATTCCGTTATCGTTGTCTGTATCTCTTAGGGTAATACCTTGGCGTACTGTACCGAATCCATCAATTGTGTTTCCTGCAACATTTTTAATAGTAAATGCTGCTGAAGGTGAAATAATATGAATAGGAACGTCATTAACATACGCAACGATAACCGATCTACTTACGTCTGTTGTGTCAATAACAGTTCTACTAAGCATTTGGGTAATGCCGTCACCTGCATCCTGTGGACCGATTAGAATAAACTCTGTACCATTATAGACATATAGTTGTTCGTTTGCACTATCCCACCAAAAGTCACCAGTTGCTAAACCAGCTGGCTGACTTGCACTAACTTCAGCGCCGCCTACTGTGCGCCATTTGTTATTACTATCACGGAATTTCATGCGCTGTGCGCCGCTATCAAACCATAACTGTCCGCTAATTGGTTTTGGTGGCTCGTTAGCACCGCTAAAGTTTTCTAATAGGAATAGAAAGTTTTCGTTGTGTGCTTCACCGTAGCCTGCGTAGTTTTTACCTACAAATTTAATATCTGTTGTTTCGTCGAGCGTTCCATCTTCGACAGTTGTTAATAGTGATCGGTTAAATCTATTAATTTGATATGCCATTTTTGCATTACCCCTGATGTCTATGTTATGTTATATTTAGCGGATTTTGTGGTTGAGACCCGTCTACTTCCCATGCGCCCAATGCGTTTATTACAAAGAAACGTACTTCTCTGCTGATGTTTAGTGTAAATTCTGGTATCAAACTGTTAGGTAAATTAATACCTTGGATAACACTCACAGTTCCACCTGCTGCTGCATTAACTTCTACTTCTGTAGTGCTTGATGCAGATGCAACGTCAATTGGGTCTGTAGTTTGTGTCGCATCGTAATCTGTACACACAATCCTTGCTGCTTTGCCTTGTGCAAACGTACTCGGTGGGTAAGTTGCATTTAGCACATCAATAATTCTATCGTTTGGACTTGCATACCCGGTGATGTCAAAACTAAACACAATAGGCTCATTTTGAATTTCTCGGTCTACGTATACTTTTGGTGTAGCATGATGATCTAGTGTAGGTTCATCTAGTTGACTAATTTTACTGCTAGATACGTTAATATCGCCTGCGCCTACATTTATTGTTAAGCCAGTGCCGCTAATTCTTGAAATAGTGTTACCGTCTAAACGTATACTATCTACTGTTAGTTCAGATAGTGTACCTACTCTAGTAATACCAGTTGCTGTTGTTACAGTATCAAACAATCTTGTGCTGCTTAATAAGTCAGCGCCATTGTGTTTAATAACTTTTCCGTTAGCTAGGTCAATGTTTTCACTCGACGTCCAACTAGATGTAGCATTACTCCAGTTAAATGTTTTATCTGTTGTGCCTTTAAGTGTTATACCACCGCCTGCTGCTGTAAGGTCAGTTGGTGTATCTACTACGCCAAGTTCAATATTCTTGTCTTCTACTTGCACAGTTTCAACATTAGTAGTAAAACTGTCGCCTTCAACAATAAGATCACCGGTAATTCTTGCATTGCCTGTTACATCTAGATTGTATGCAGGAGATCCTTGGAATATACCAACACGTTGCTCGTTTGCTAATACTGTAATAGCATCTGTTTCTGATAGTTCACTTGCGCTTGAGTTTACAACTAAATTAAAGTTCTGGCCTACGTTTTTATTAACAATGGTAAATCCGTTATCAATAATCAAACGTGTATCACTATCAGGACCAATTGAAATACCTGCGCTTGTTCTTACATCTAAACTGCCGTTTAATACTCCACTTTCGTCATTTTTAAGTAAGCGGCTTTCTGGAACAATTTGCCCTGTTCCGCTTTTTAAGTTCAAAGCATTAGAAGCAGTACCACGGAATATAAATGAGTCTGGAGCAACTAAATTAATACCTTTAAATATTCTGCCTGCTGGGTTTTCGCTTGTAATCAATCCTTGGATTAAGTTAGTAGGCAGTGGGTTAGGTGCAAATTCTTCTCCAGAAATTACTAACTGAAGCGCATTTTTTACATATAACTCTAATACAGTTTTAGCATTTAGACTTGTATCAAATACTGTTCTTACTACAAAACCACTCTGTCCTTGTAATTGACTATATGCTGGGCCAATTAGTGTCCATTCTGATCCGTCAAATAAGTAAAACTGTTTATTTACTGTACTGAACCAAGTATCACCTGGTATCGGGCCGCTTGGTTGATTTTCGCTAATAAACGAACCTGCTGCACTTTGGAATGCTTCACCGTCGAATATTTTTAATTTGTTTTCACTAGTATCGTACCAAAGCTGCCCTCTGAGCGGAGCAATTGGTTCATTTGGATTAGCAAAGTTTTCTAATATTTTAATAAAGTTCTCATTTAGAAACTCGCCATACCCTGTGTAGTTTCTTCCAACAAGGGCAAGATCTGTTGTGCTTGTATCTAATATGCCGTCAATTAAGTCTGTTAAAACTGAACCGTCTGTTTTGTTTAATGTATATGCCATTTGCCCTTGTCCTTATGCATTATCTGCGAATATAATGTAATTAACTGTTAGATACGGAGGCATAATGTCTATCGGAGCACCTAGACTTTCGCCTTCTACTGTTCTATAGTTACCATTACCGTCTGTGCCGCCATCTTTAATATCACCTGCACTTGGTACACCTGCCGTAGTCGCTGCACCTTGTGCAATATTAAGTCCTATTACTTCAGCCCCTAAATCTTCATCATCAGGTGTATCAAGAATACCATAGAACTGCTGTCCTTCCGATGACTTCAAATCGTGATCGTGTGCCGGTAAGTTTGCTTTGTAGATGTCTTTAGTTTCCGAACCTTGGTATTGGCCTACAATATCTGCGGCAGAATTTGTAACTATACCTGCAGGAATGCCTCCCATGTTATCTGCACCTAACGGGAATCTACCTCTAAAATCTGGAAGTGCAAAGTGTGTAGCACTCGATGCTCCTGGAAGTAGTGCAGGTATCCTTTGTGGATCCAAGAATTGGTGGCCTATTGTTAGCCATAAATCAAATGCTTCTGATTTTTGTATAATTCTTCCGTCACATATTAACCAACCTGCCGGTACGTTAATTCCTGCAAACTGCACAATCATACCTACTGGGTTTTTAGGAATATTCTTGAGCAAGTTTGCTTGAGTAATTTTGTATAATCCTGCGTCACCTGTTGTTCGGTTAATTAGTATTTCGTCGCCGTTTTCAGGTTCAGTTATATTATCCTTGGCTGCAATAAATTCGTTCGATAGTGTAGTTCGGAATGTTTTAGTAAGTTCTCCCGATCCGTCAAATGTTATCGAGTCTGCACTAACATCACCTACCATTTCAAACTTAGTTTTGTTAGTAAGTTTTGATGCACTTGATGCTGAACCTTCTATAGTACCTTGTACAGATCCTTGTAAGTTACCTATAAACGTAGTTGCAGTAACAGTATCGAAACCGCTTATATTTGGAACTACTAGTGCTTCTGGATTAGTAGTAATGTCACCGTCAACTTGTACGCCACCTTTAACAGTTGCGCCGCTGCCTACTTTAAGATGAAGTGCAACACTTGCGCCGCCTGATGTTACTAAACTTCCGTCAGTTAAATTATCGTCAAACGTATTATCAGCATCTTCAGTGCCTATAATATTAATCTTTTCGCTAGCTTGTATAACTCCAGTAACATCTAATGAAGTTTGCGGGTCTTCGTTGTTAATGCCTACGTTTCCGTCACTTTTAGCACGAATTGCAGTATTATACGCACTGCCCGATTTTACTTTTAAATCTAAACTTGCACCAGTAAATGTACTTTTGATAACAGCACGTTCACCTGATGCTTCTAATGCTAACTGGCCGCTTTCACCAACTTGTACACCATTGTTAGTTTTAATGCGCAGTAGATTAGTAGAAGTAGAAATAGTATCGCCTCTTAGGAAGTTACTTGCATCAATTGGGTTTGGTGAGCCAGTAACAACAAGTGCTTCAGCTGCTGCGGCTGTACCGTTATACTTTAAAGTGCCGTCATTAAAAGCAAATGAACTTAAATTAAATCCCGGTTTCAGTGTTGTGAATCCTGGAATGGTAATTTTAGGTTCGAACTGTCTAGTTGTTAATATAGCTGCTGGACGGTCTTCAACGTCAATACTTAATATAGTGTATAGAACGTTGTCTGTGCCTAATATTTGTTCTGCTCTTGCGCCTGTTGCAAGTCCTTGGCTAAACTCTGGTCCTACAAGAATCCAGCTAGCACCGTTATTCAAGTACAACTGCTGATTATCTGTATCAACCCAAAGGTCACCTTTAACAGAGTTAGAAATTTCAGGAACAGTATCGCCACGTTTTAGGCCGCCTGCAGCAACCCAGTTAGTACCATCATATACTTTAAGCTGGTCAACACCAATAGTATTATCGTACCAAGTTTGACCTTCTACAGGATTGCTTGGCGGATTGTTTGCTGCAAAGTTTTCTAGCAAGTGTAGAAAGTTTTCACCAATTGCTGTGCCGTATGCTGTTGCTTGTTTACCAGGAAACTGAAGACTGGTATCTGTTGTGTTAATTTCTCTATCTTCAATTAATAGAGAACCTTTGTTAATTTCGTCAGTGAAACGTATAGTATATGGCATTATACATTACCTCCACTCAAACTTTGTACTCGTACAGTGTAGTCAATTTGGATAAGTCTATTAAGTGACTTTTGTACAGGGTGGAATATAACGTGTGTGATCAAACGTCCTGTGCCTGTGCCATCTGGACCGGCAGCTCTAAGACCAATTTCGTCAAATACATAACGTGCATCTTGATCAGTGGCAGTGTCAAATGCATCTTGGCCGCTTGGTTCACCGTAGTCTAACAAACAAGTAACAAGAATATCTGTATAGTTAGTACCACTTATGTGTCTAGTTTCAATCTTATTACGTGTTGGATCTGTGTTGTTTGCATTGCGATCATCTACAACTTTTATAAATGTTTGGTTGTAAAGTCCTGCATTAGTACCTGTGCTGTTTGGTGTTAGGTACGTGATAATACCTGTCGGGTCTACGTTAGTACCGCCATTACCAAAGCACATTTCTGCTATAGGGCCTTGGCCTGCATTGCCAAGACTCTCTGCTAATGCTATACTCATATTTTCATAGTGTATAGCATTTTTCTTATCTACGAAGATTTCACCTGTTTCCGGGTTATGGATTTTGATGTAACCTTGTACGTATACGCCACTGTTTTCGTTAATCATGTTTTCAGTTCCATTCCTATACTGTATTTATTCAGGTAGCTCACTTACACTTTGACGTAAGAAATTACCAATATCGTTTTGTGCATCTTTGAGCGGAGTACCTGGCTCAGTCCAAAGTCTACCTTGTTTTCTAACTATAGTTATTCTGTTTCCTTCACTTGCAGGATTTGTTAATACAACTTCTGCTGTAGCAATTGTTCCGTTGCTGTTGTATGTGTATTCAACAGTAAAGTCTGCAGGGTGTGTTACATCACCTTCTGGGCTATCAATAGCTAGTGTAGGATCAAATACTTCGATTGGAGTTTTACTCATTCTAGTGCCTGCAACGAATAACTCAAACTCATTAACGCCTGCTACTGGAATCCAATCTAGTGCAAATCTAGTCTGTCCTTCTGTTGCATCGATGTTTGTAGTAATTACCTCATCTGCATAAGGAATATTTTTATCTGGGCCTTGTGCTTCGATAGTTGTTCCTGCAGGGTAATTTACTCCTACACCTGTACCTAATGTACCGCGGCGTAATTGACGTAACGTGTTACCGTCTTTAACAAAGTATTCGATACGCTCACCATCAATGAATATAATACCCGGTTTGTTAGATCTACGATCCGGATTAGGTAGTAGACTTGCATCTTCTACTTCAATACGCAAATCGTAGTTGTTTAGATCTTGTGCAAGTACAATTCCTTGTGCATTGTCGACACGTTTGTAGTGCGTTCTGTTTAGAATGTCTTTAAACTGTCTAAATGCAATTCTCGGAGAGCTTAAAGGAGCTGCAAAGTGTAACACATCAACAGTTACGTCTTTTGCAGGAGCATCTTTTAAGTGTACAATTCTCTTGTCTAGGCTTAGATCGTAATCAACTGTTGGCATTAGCCATTCGCCGTCTACCATTACCCAAACATATTGTACGCCTACTGCCGGAGTAGCAAGTTCAATCTTACCACCTTTGATACTGTGATATCTTGAAAACTCGTTAGTACCTTGTGTTAGGCTGCTTCTAATAACCATGTCATATGTGTAACGCTCTAAACCAGTTACATCGTGGTTAGTAAATGAGTAAACATTAATTACTGCATCTTGTGCAGGCTCGCTGCCAACATTAAATGTTACAGTGGCACCGTCTATTTGGTAGTCGCCAGTATTTGTTAAGAATATTTCTAATTCGTCACCTGCAACTACTACACCCGGATCAAGTACAACACTCGAGTTTCCTACGTTAACACGGTATTCACTGCCCTGTGCTAGCAACTCTCCGTTTACATACACTTCTAAGAATGCAGTTTGTATAGTAGAATCTGGTACTTGGAATTTTTCAAGTGCATATTCCACTCTTAAAGGATCTTCTACAATGTACTGGATGTTGTATCCTGGACTTTGTACTTTACCGTCTACTTCGACAATAGTGTAGTATTGTGCAGGTTGTCTCACCGCCGGAGCAACTGCTAGATCAAAACTGACAGTGCTGCCATCTGCTACAAACGTATCTTTCATTACTTTACTGTAATTTTGCTGATCGTCGTTTGCATAGATTTCGTAATCGAGTACTGTGCCTGCTGGCGGATCGCCTGCTGCAAATTCAAATACAACAAAACCGTTTTCGTCTTCTGTTGGAATTACAGTACCTTTCTCAGGTGTAACACCGTCAACTGTATATACGAACTGTAAGTTTTTAGTCCATTGAACTTTAGTTGATAGTATAGGACTAGAGCCATCAGCAACAATGCTGTTAATATCAAGAATGTTTTGGCCGTTTTTACCAATACTTAGTATTGTTAAACGTTGGCCTGCTGCCGGAGCACTATTAAATATTAGTGTTTGCTCTGTTCTATCAATAGTATATTCACTAGCAGCTAGGACAGTGTTTGCTAGTTTAACAATCACTGCATCATCGCTGTTAGGGAACAAACCTAGATCAAATTCTGCTGTAACACCATCTGTAATATAGTTTTGATTGTAAACTTCACCTTGTCCTTGGCCAATTCGTTCGTACACTTTAATGTCTACAGAATCCATTACTTGTCCAGGAACTAGTTCTTCTGGTCCTCCGCTAGTTACAGGAGTAACAAACAAATCACCGTCTACAACTATATCTTCTGCATTTACACCACTAGCGTTACCGTATGTTAAGTTGCCGCCTTCAAGTAAAGTGTCGAAGCTATCACCGTCTGGTAAGAAGCTACCGTCCGACGTAACTTTTCGAATTATAATTCTGTCACCGTCTTCAGTAGGAACTTCTGTTAAATCAACTGTTGTTGTAACACCGTCACCTATAATACTAGATGTAATAGCATTTGGGTTAATAGGTGTTGTGCTGTAATTTGGATCATCTACTCTTACACCATTACGGTATATGTTGTAAACAACACCGTCTTCTAGCGGCTCGTCTAGATCAACAACAGCAGTAGTACCGTCTGCTACGAACAATATATCTTCAAATGTGTTGTCGTATGTATCCCACGGTTCTGCGTACCATCCATCTGTATCCCAACCTGCAGGACCTTCAAAATCAAAACTGCGTACTTCTACGCCGCCGTAATCTACGCCCTTCATTAGCTGTCCTAGATCAATACCAGGCATGCCAGCAGTTGGTTTGTAGAATTCTCTAATACGATCTGCACTTTGTAGCATTGCAGGATCTTTGCTGTACTCTACAACAATTTGTGCATCTAGTGCCGGCGGATTAACAAACTCAATTTGACCTAAGTATCTATCGTAGCTAGCACTTGTGTCTTTGATATTAGTGTATGTAAATTTGCTGCGAAGTTGTTTTTCGCCATCTACAAATACTGATACACGGTTTGTTTTAATTTCCATTGGCCAGTTTAGCGTAAACTTAACTGTTTGTGCTGTTCCAGTAAATGTTTGTGTTTCTGGAAGGCTTAGGATAAAGTATTCGCCACTAACTCTGTCAAACTTAGTAATAACTTTGATGCTCTTAGCAAGCGAGTTACCTATGATTGCTGTTAGTTTTGCTTCTTCGCCTCCATCTTCAACTGAACCTACTAGACGTACTGTAGGAGCACTTAGATATCCGCTACCTGGATTAGTAACTTCAACTCTTACAACACTTCCGCGGCCGATGTATGCTCGAGCAGTTGCGCCGCTTCCGCCGCCGCCTTCAATAAACACTACTGGTGGATTCTTGTATTTAGAACCAGGAGTAGCAATTGCGATATCAGTAACTTCAAACCCAACTGTGTCTAACCAGTTTTTATCTGGATATTCATCAAATCTTGGTTCTAATCCTACTAAACTGCTGTCAATTACTTTCATTTCACTGGTTGTAATTTTGCCAGTTGTAGTGTCGTAGTATGGAGGAACATCAAAGTCTGATGTTAATGTATTTGTGTTTTCAATTCTTTCGTATGCACTCAAGTATTCACGTACATTTGTCTTGTAAGGTTTAACTTCTTCAATGTAATCATTGTAGCTAGGCAAGTTGTCGTTTTGGTACGTAATCTTCTGCTCTAGTTCGCCTACATTGTGTTTTGCTTTTACAAAACTTGTTTTGAATACCCAGTCTACATTAAACTGCTCACTTAGTACATAACGTACACTAGCAAAGAATAATTCGTTGTATGCTTGTGCAAGTGTATCAACAAACAAGTCTTCTTTTAGTGCTTCTAGTATATTTCGTGTTTCTGCAACAGGCTCCGAATCATAGAACTTGCTGTCAAACGCAAATGCATCAAAGCCTACACTGCTTACTGCAACATCGTACAGTCTTGAACTTAATTTTATAGTACCGTTTTGTCTGCCAATTGTTTCGTAGTCTTCAGTGTAATCTCTTGATCCTGTGTCTGCTACTTTTCTAAGAAGTAACCAACCGCCTGAACCAATAGTTTGTATCTTAACAACGTCACCGATGCTATCGTTAATTGACGGCAACTGGTAACTAAAGTCTACTGAGTAATCAATTGTTGTAAATTGATTGTAACCTTCTGCATACCAGTCTGTGTAGTTCCAGTACAATGTAGTGTTGAAACTTTGTACACGTTTTCTATCCCACTTGCCTAATATTTCGTTCCATTCGTATATTGCCCAGCGCCCGTCTACACTCGAATCATTTCGAACTAGGACACTTAGTCTACGTACAACTACTTGTGTAGTTGCTTCATAGTTTGTACCGCCAGATAAGATGTCAACTTTAGAAA
>Ga0209962_1000423_pt1 | contig 12391 bp, 11 predicted proteins | sample SalPonA_C_H2O_MG_FD_185722 | JGI IMG/M metagenome (GOLD analysis project Ga0209962, IMG submission 185722) | Water microbial communities from South San Francisco under conditions of wetland restoration - Salt Pond MetaG R2A_C_H2O_MG (SPAdes)... | ecosystem: Environmental > Aquatic > Non-marine... | reverse complement strand
CGCTTGTTCGAATATCTTGCCGTTAACCAAACGACCGAGCTGAGCTTTAACATTCTGCGGCAGGTCGTAGTTATCGACCTCTTCAGACATGATCGCATCGAGCGCCTGAGACGGATACTCAAACCCTAGCCAATCAGCTTCATCCAGTGCTCGCAATAGCGGCTTGTACTTAGCTGGCATGTCATCAATGTTGTCCATGACCTCATCGAACAACGCGTCCTCAGGGAACGCCGTGAGGAAGTCATCGCGCACTCTGTCGTAGATGTCGATCGCATCGCGATAAGCCGGTGGTTGATCCAGCATAATCCCGGACAACTCACGCTCCAGTCGTGCCTTCTCACCGGTCATCGGACCTTCAATCTTAAGACCCAATGATTCGTACACCTGCTGCACAGGCATACCTGAACGCTCAGCTAGAACCGTCACATAGGCCGGTACGATCTGCGCGCTGTACTTCGCATCCTGAGCTGACATTCGACCGGTATCGATCAACTGCGCTTTCACAGATTCAAATATCGCAGTCGCTTCAGCGAATGTATCAACGTTCGCATTAGCCTCTGCCATGATCCGGGAGACGGTGTTCTGATACGCGGCCTGATCCAACTGAATGCGCGCAGGGGATGGGACATCAACCGAACGGCTCATGGTTGGACGCAGTTGCTCGAAGTGCTCTGAGGGTGCAATAGTCGATGCGAACTTAGCCACAGGCATGTTGACATCGGTACCCAACGCAACAGCCTCTGCGGCTTTATCTGCAAGTAACTTCAGCGCAGCGTCGTTCTCGATCTGGTCCTGTGTGAACTGCTGTAGGAACAGAGACACCTGCGCACCGTCGAGGTATATGTTGGATTCACGACCCGCTTCAGCATTAACGACGAACTCCTCGAATGATGAGATGTCACGCTCGCGAAGCTTAGAATCGATCGATGCCTGAGCGATTGCATCAATAGATATCTGCTCGTTGTCGAACCGGATCTGCTCTTCAGTGCGCTTGTCGAACATCGCGTTAGCGGCAGTCTGAGCCGTTGTGATCGTGCCACCCTGTACTGAACCGGCAACCAGAGTCGCAACAAACGCAACAGCCTGACGACGTAACTGGATCTGCGCCATCTCTTCAGGTGTCTCAGCGTTCGCCATCTCTTCATCAAGACCAAACAACTGATCGTTAACAGACTGCCACGCAGTAGCGGCCTGCTCGCCGGGTACTTCGCGCTTGAGGTATCCAAAGACAATATCGCGTAATTGTTCAGTGACAGGGATGCCAGATTTACGACCCACCTTCAATGCATCTAGCAGGTAATCAGCTGGGAGCAATTCGGTCAGTACTTCAATGGTTCCGTCGATACTACCTTTAAGGCGAGCGTCTTCGTAATCCAGACCCTCAGCAACAGCCGAACCTGACGACTGCAGATACGTCTGACCAAACATATAGGTCAACGCTGGCGCTGGGTTTCTCGACAATAGAGCTAGCGCAAAACCCGGTGCGTTGACCGCAACAGACTCAATACCTGAACGTAGACCCTGCTGGAGAATATCTAGACCCTCAGGCGATAGATCATTGATACGCTTATTACTAGCCTTGAGCTGATCGAGCAATGTAACGATCGCTTCCTCTCGCGCCTGCTCAAACTGCTCAGGTGACTCAACGCCTAAGTTACGAGCGACCTCTCGCGACAGCTCGATACGCTCCTGCATAGGTACGAATAACGGCATCGCACCTTCAGGGATAATGTCATCGATAGACTCAGGTGCATCAGTAGATTGCAGGTAGTTGTAGATACCTGAGGTATACCGCATCTGCATACCTTCAACGATCGACTGACCCAGACCCTCAAACGCTTTACCGAAATAACCGGGTTGAGTCTGTCGATCAGATGGCGCAGTGCGTACGTCTTCAGCCAGAGCTGTACCCTGCTCGTACGACATAAACGAAGGGGTGAAGATGCGATCAGCGTCCTGCGCTGCCAGCTCTTTCTCAATAGCTTCAAGGTTAACGAGGTCATCGCGAACGATAACGGTCTTATTGAAGTCACCGAAGTAAGAACTAGTGACAGGTGCCTCTCTACGTAAACGAACGAAGTCGACCTGCTTGGTCAGACTCTTACGTTCAAATGCGTCAAAGTCTGCATTAACGATGTCGGGTGTAGTTTGGAACTCTCGCGCCAACTGAGTAGCGCGAGCTTCACGGTCTGGGTTAGCCTTCAGCGACTCTTCGAATACAGCAGCTGGGTTAATGTTAGTTTGAGGTGCGATGTTAAACCCACTTAAGTCTACACCCTCAAAACTATCGACTGAGTCTGGAACTAAAGATGGTGAAGTTTCAGGGGAAAGCTTAAAACCGCTCAAATCAATTTTGCTTAGGTCCAGTTCGCCAGCCATTAAATATGTCCTTTTAGTCCCTGTTATCTTCAATGTATCGCCACAATTGTAACAGATTATCAACTGTGACAGGTTCACCCCTTGACCTTAAAATATTCTCGAGTTGAGGTATCAAAGGTGCGCCATTAGCGTCCAGCTCTGGTATATCCAACAGTGTGTATTCATCGGTTGAGTCCCAGATCAATCCGGGACTCTCAATAATCAACTGCGAACCCGCGCTGTTCAATATCTTAGTGTACTCGTTCGCAGGGATCGTATTGACTTTGTTATCCCTGAGGTACTCGCTAACGCGCTCATTGACGTAATTGTAGATGGTAATCGCCTGAGCATTTTGTTTATCTTTCCAATCTGACTTAGGTTTACCAATCAGCTTCTCGGCGAGGGTTTGGATCTGCTGAGCTTCAGTCTGTACGTTGAAGCTGAACTTACCTTCGCGAGCGTCTTTCACTAACCCGGCAACTGTCTTGCGATCTGCAGCTGACAGCGAATGATTATAGTCGTTGATGTCCAAAGACTTCAGCTGATCAACACTCATTTGCTGGATGGTGTTTAAGATCACCGGGTCGGTCATGGTTAGCTCACCCAACTCAATCTTAGCCTGCTGCACGGGTGATAACCGATCGAACATATCAGGGTTCTCAAACATAAAGGTTTCACCGGTACCGCCACGCAGGATATGGTCCTGCGCCGTTTCCCACGCATCGGCCTGAGCAACCTGAGCATCCTGCTTATCCTGAGCGTACCGGGTGCGCAATTCAGAGCGTGTCGCTTTGTAGATTTTAGGATCAGTGATCTCCTCAACCATCCGCATCGCTTCGTCCATATCAGCCGCTTCACGGTAGATACGACGGGATTCACTGATGGCAGTCGCTGCACTGTTCTGTGTCTCTTCAGATTTACGCTTAGCTTCTAACGCACTCTCAAGCTTGCGCAGGTCAGGACCCTCAAGCTTTTTCTTGTGCGCCTCTAATAGCGCCTTACCTTGAGCGTAACCCTTATCGATACCGGTACCGATCGCAGCTGTGTAGTATGAACTGGTGAACGACTGCAGGTTCTCAGCCAACACCTCACCGTCTAAACCTTTCAGCTTAGCGGCTTCAACAACAGCCTGTCGCCCTAGCTCGTGGTTAACTGCCAGCTCTTTGGGGTCATTGAAGTAGAGTGAACCACTCTCAATAGCGTTCTCAGCCTGTGCTTCGATTGTCGCTGTTTCCCATGCGAGCATGCCTTTGGTGGCGTGTTGCATGATGTCAGCCTGACCACGGGTGACATGATTTTGTGCGACCTTATCAAACGCATCGCGAGCACCTTGAGTAGTCAGACCGTCGTAGAACTGTCGGCGCAGCGCATCTAATGACTTGGTGGTTTCTTTCGCACCGTCATACGCATCACGACCCTGCTTGTTGAAGTACCCGGTCTCTGGGTTGAAGAACATATCGTTCTTGGCGCGCTCGAACTTAATCAACGCATCTTCAGCTTCAGTCGTATCGCGACGGATGCCGAACTTCATCAACCCTTCGCCTAGATCGCCGATACCCTGAGCAATAGGTCCACCGAATGCACCTGCAGCGACACCGCTAGCGCGAGGACCTCTGACGTTTTGCGTATCTACACGTTGTGCGCCGTACTGTTCTACCTTTGGCATAATGTCCGCCCCTTATTACCTTAGCGCGCCAGCGTTACGCAATCCGCGAAGTGTTGTTGTGTCGACGCGTGGAGATATTGCCGACGAAGGCTTGAACCACTTATCGGCAATCCCAGACGATAGTGTCATACCCGCACCTGATAACAATGAACCCATGAACGCATTGCGACCAGCCTTAGCCGCAGCCTTACCTTGAGCGCGCTGCAGTTCCGCTTCATCCATCATCGATTGAGCACTGTCTTGGTAGTTACCTCTGAGCGTACGCGCATCGATCTCAGCCATCATCTCTGTGTCTTCCTGTAGCGACAACGCAGAACCTGAACCTATGTCGACCATCGCAGCACCGAGCTGTGCGCGCTGTCTTGACCTAAGCTCAGCAGCCTGTTGGCGGAGCTTGTTCTCCTGCTCAACGCCAATGTTCTTCTCTTTCTGCGCTTCGTTCTCTGAACGACGAGCGTTGTACTCTGCAACGCCTTGCTCGTATTTGCCTTGCTGCATCGCTGCGTAGCCTTGCATCACGGTGGAAGCCGCTGATGCAATCATGCCCATTGTGACGGGGTCCATGCACATATTAATGCCCTCGCTTCATCTCAAATCGATAGAACGGCGCACCATCGGGGCCGTAAGGTTCTGCTGGGCTAAACTCAAAGCCCAACCACTTTAGCCAGCGTACACTGGCCCGGTTCTCTGTATGTACGTAATTATAGAGTGTCGGATAGAGTTCTGACATCTGCTCTATGATAGGTGGCGACAACTCAAAGAACTGCCGCTTATGATTCAAAGCGTTGTCAGTAGCCAATAGCCACGGTGCAGCGACCGGCGGCAGGATAGATACCTCTACAAGCCCCAGAATAGCCACAGGCTCGTCGTTGATCACTACACAACTGCAGAGCTTAGATTTCTCTAGCGTCTGCTGCAGAGCCTCCAGAGGTGTCACATGCGCAGTGAGCCAAACCTCTATCTCATCTGATTTACGCATGTGCTGAGCAACATGCGCTATGTCAGCCTCTGTCGGCTTGCGAAAGTTAACCACCGATATCAATCTCAGGGATAACAGACAGTATCGTCATGGGTAGCGGTGCGCGCTGTTCAATGCGCAGGCCACCACCCTTAGGCCATACCGGGTCGATGTACACATCGGCTTTGTATGTACGCAGTGCGATCGTGTCGTACCCATCAGAGTCCAATCGCGGCTTGATCTCAAACGCAGTACCGAGCTGACCATTACCTAACTTAGGTGCAACCCATCCACCACGCGAGCGATCAAACTCCATTGTCACCTCAGAGATAGAGACATCATAGGCTTTAGCAGACTGCGTTGGGTTAGGTGTGATCTCTACATCGAGCGTCTCGATTGCCGGTGTGTAGGGTAGACCAACGTGAACGATAGACGCTGCGCGAGGTAGCGTTATGCCACCACCTTGTACGGTCAACCCGGTGACGACGTTACCATCAGACAGTACCGTAACTTCCTCACCCTCTAAGTGATCAAGGCCGGTGATCGATGTAACCGGTGAGCCGTTGTAGCTAAGCCCAGAGTCCACACAGAATGACTCTGCTGCACTGCTGGTGATGCGCTTCTCTAGGCGCTCAACGTAACGAACATCAGCACCGTTGATCGTGCGCTTGACCACCACGTAGACGGCATCTCGACCATCCTCTGTGATCGTCGCAATAGACTCGAACGTGCCATCAGTCGTGTGCTGGTGCCAACCGAACACCTGTTGCTCACGCTGGTAGGTCAGACCGAGCAGTACACCGTCACTGCGAATGCACCATAACACTGAGTAAGGCTCAGCTGAGTATGCCATCTCGACGATTGTGTGATCCTCGAACAGATGCTCACTCATGATCGACAAATCGTTGCCGTTGTACTTGTCATCCGCGAACGAGTACGCAAGGTCGCGAATACGTGCGCCCTTCTCCTGAACGTAGACCACCGTATCGTTGATCACGGCAGGTGGTACCCATGAGCTGCCGTTATACGACTGGATACGTACGCCCACCGTCGATGGTGTCAGCACTTGGTCTTGACCCTCAGTGACCTTCCACTCACCACCTGAGGTGAGCAGGATCAACTCGTTGACTGCGACAATGTGACGGATCTCGTTCACCTGTCGACCTGCAATTGTCAGCGTAACAGCATCATCGTCTCGCGTCGGGGTGGACGTACGTAGACTGACATAGTTGCCGGTCTGCGTTGTGAACACCGCCTGAGGCTCATTCGTTGTGTTAGCGAATATCTGACGCTGCTGGTAGTAGTTTACGGTAGAGGGTTTGTTGCCTGCGCCAGCGAACGGTTGTCGATCCTGCGGCGGCGCATCAGAGGTAATAGGCGCAATGTTGAAGTCATCAAACTGCGCGTTATTAGAGTCACCTATCCAACCGTAAATACCTGTGGCATCAGACGGATCTTTGTACACCCGGTAATAGTCAGTACCTGCAACAGGTGTCCACGTTATACGCACCCCAGCGGTAACCGACAGGGACGCTGTGGTAATAGATGCGGATGATGAGGGTAGGCTTTCTATGCCATCAGCGTCGACCGATGTCACAACGTATGTGTAGGTTTTGTTGTACGTACCTGCACCGGTACCAACCGTTGCTACACCTACACCTGTCGGCGTTGTAACGGTAGGCGCATAGCTGATAACCGATAAGGTCCAGTTATCATCTGCGAGTCGAGATAGATTGCGCGGATCGTAATCAGGGTGAACGATGGTCATCACATCCGCCGACTGGGTGAACCCCAATCGATCAAGGTCAGATTCAGCGTACGGTGTGGTCAGCTCAAACAGCGCAGGTCCTGCACCGGCAATGACAAACGCACCGTCTTTAACGACACGCATCTTGTACTCTTCAAACACCAGTATGTAGGTTTGCTCGGTGTTGAAGCTAAACGGAATCAAGCGAGGACGCTTAGCTGATTGCCCCACCTCACCAACGAAACGCAAACCGGGTCGAGAGTAGACACCACCCTGTGGGCGTACAATGAAGTTCTGGCACAACGCTAGACCGGTCGCGTACCGACTAAGGTCCGCTCGGGTACGCAGTGCAGGAGACAGCTCACCCGATGTAAAACTGCGCTGGATATTCTGCATTAGAATCTCCCCGTAATAAACTCGCTGTCGCTAGACTCGTGGTACTGCTCGTTCATGTTGCTATTTGCTGCCGATGCTACGTACGTGTTGTACATCTTCAACGACTCGCTGCGCAACACTCGACCGGCTTCCACCCCTACGATAGAGATCGCAACCTCAGCCGCTAGCAGGTGTGCCAGTGCCATAATGAACGTCGAATCAAACAGGTTAGGATCAGTGACACGCGCCCGGTAATCGATGCGCAGGTCCTGCTCATTAGATGCGATAACCTTGTTACCTGAGATGTTGAATACGCTGTAGGCCACCTGAGCTTTTAGGTTAGGGCCGTACAGATCCCTGTCGTAGTACCGGGTGCTGATAGCACTCTCGTTCGCTTCGACACTCTCCCAGTTAAGGATCAATCGGTTCACGTACAGACAGTCCGATGGGTACTGATAGGTGTACGCGTAGTTAAAAATCTCGTCAGTCAGCAATGCCAATGGCGCAATGGAATGCGCGAACTGCCACGGGAAGTCCCGCAGCAGCATGTCGCGAACTACCGGGTACTTAAGCTTGCATTGTTGAGCCTGCAGACTGGCTTCATTTAACGAGTTGATCGAACCTGCTCGAATGTTGGATAGCGCTAAGTTGGCTATTTCTACCTCTGAAGCCATGTCTCACCTCTTACAATGTTTCTACACCCTTCTGGGCTAGTAAGTCCTCAGTATACACTGCCGACTCAATTTCTTTACGCTGCTCTTTTACTTTCTCAGCGGCCTTCTCAGTCGACTTCATACGACGCTTGCGCTGCGCCTGAGTCTCTTCTTGTATCGGCTCTAACCATGCAGGTACAGGGTTGAGCGGTGTGTCCGTGTGGACAACGTTACGACGCGGGTTGTTAGGACCGTGCAGCGCACCGTTTATGAATCCGTCAGCAATCGCTTTATAAGTTGGCATATACCCTCCTAGAAAAAAGGGAGCCGAAGCTCCCCTTCATACGCCCGGTGCTTATGCACCTGTTACGTTAGTCTGAACACCCATAGTGATACCAGCGGTGATCTTACCTGCAGTGGCGTTAGAGCCTGTTACTGCATACTCGATACCAAGGTAACGCTCAGAGATGTCGTTTGGCAGAACAACGATAGACATCTGCTTACCAGCTACTAGATCAGCCACAGCGATAGTCTGAGACGCGATAGTCGTGCCCAGCGCAGTAGTTGCACCTGTAGAGATGTTGATAGTCAACGAAGTCAGGGTAGCAAAATCTTCAGTTACTTGAACCAAGATTGGGATACCTGCACCTTTACCTACATCGCGGTTAAGTGCTGCAGCCGCTCCGTAAGGAGTGCCAGCTACACCTAGATCAACGACGTTGGTTGAGTCAGCAGATGCTGTAATTGCCTGATCGTCAGAGAACAGGGCTTGAGCTGAAAGGATCATGATTAAACCACCCGTGCTTCAGTGTTAAGGATCGCATCCGTCTCACGAATTGGGATGCCACGATAGGTCAGAACTTCCTTACCTTCGATCTCCATTGGAGTCAGACGGATGAAGGAGTCAGACGCGCCAGCGTTAGTTGACAGTGCATCCAGCGCTTCCATAACGTCACGGTTACAGTAGATAGCTGTCTTACCACCAGCAACGCGACGGCTCTGGAGTTTCCAGTAAGCTTTGCGAAGGAAGTCGTACAGTGCAACAGAACCTGCAGCCATGTTAGATACGTCGATGTTCGCAACGCGTGAAACATAACGCCAGTCTTTAACAGCCAAACCAACGTGCCAGCGGAACAGCTCTTCCTTACCGTAGTAAGGGTTGCCGCTTGCGTCAGTCAGACGCTGCTCGCCCATGTCTTCGCGCTGTACGCCTGCTTTAGTACCTTTAGGGTACAGAAGCTGACACTGGTTATCACCCCAAGTCACCATCCAGATAGAGGTGTTGTCAGAGCCAGTACCGCCAGCATCGATGATCTGATTACCGTTAGGTGCAGACAGATCGTTGAAACGTGGAGCCAAGCCCATGAACTCTTCAGGGTCAGTTGCAGAGTTTCCGTAGAAAATCTTGCTAGCCACTTCCTGATTCATCGCTTCAAGGTATGACATCGCTTCAGACAGACGCACAGCGCCTTCGTTAGCAGACAACTCAAGAAGGCGTTTGTCGATGGTGCTTAGACCCTCAACGAAACCAGTGGTGTCTTCCACCTGTGATTTGCCAGACTTGCTCTGTGGGATACCCTTGTAGAGCTGACCCCAAGTTACAGACGGCAGACCAGAGCGGACTGTGTGAAGGTGAGTAGTACCCTTGTTACACTCGACCGCAACAGCGTCATCGAGAATAGGGTTCATTTCCGCAAGCATTTCGATAATTGGGATGTATTGCCCGTTACCGTCCTGCTGCTTGTAGATGTCGATCAGGTCGACAAAACTAGCGCCAAGCGTAGCCATAATGTGTTACCTCTAGTTTGTTCCATAAAGGATAGATGCTCGGTCCCTCTGCTCGCCGATCGGTCCACCGCTTGCGCCGGGACTATCTTCTCGAGTGAGCTGACCCACTTTCACCATAAACCGAATCACCTCGGGGTGGTTACCCACACCGTGCTCTTCGAGTAAGGTTTTAAGCTCGGGCGTACCGAACTTGTCCAACGCCGAGCGCGCCGTCTTAATGCTCTCGTCAAAGCGAGCGCCGCCGAACTCTTTGTCGTTTGCGGACTGTGTCCGCCAGTCGTCCATCAGCTTACTGAAAGCGGCAACCTGCTCCTGTTCCCGTGCCTGAACTTTCGCCGCGTAAAGTTCAACAGCGGCTTGAGCCTGCTCCTGAGTGAACCCTTTCTCCTTAAAGATTGGGAGCACTTCAGACAGCGTGGCATCATCCATCTGCATTCCTTCAGGTAGCGAGAAGTCGGCATACGAGTCGATAGAGGTACTCTGTTCGCCAGCTTCAACAGCTGCGGCATCCGGGCTAGCCGGTGTGCCACCTTCGTCCGCAGCAGGTTCTGCTGCAGTAGAAGTCTGTGTGTCCTGATACAGTGTAGTCTCAGGACTGGATTCTTGCTCTGTGGTAGCAGCGGTTAAACTTGGTTGATCACTCATCGTCAGTATTCTCCTTTAGCATCCGCAGGTAGTTTGGGTGCGTTGCTTCCCGTAGCTCGTTGTCGAGCCATAGGCCGTTCTCGCGCCGTCCACTGTTCCGTGCGTGGATGTACGGATCACTATCAAAAGTCGTGTCGTATGTCCCGGCCTGAGTCAGAATCCGAAACATAAACGCACGACCGCCCTCTGTACTCATAATACGCTGGATCTCTAATTTTTCCAGCTCTCGCTCGTTAGTGGACACTTACATCAGTCCAGCTTGCTTCATCATCATGCCAACAGCGTTGCCTTCATCGATCTCAACGTCACTCGCCTGCTTAGCCATATTAGCCGCTTGGCTCGCTTGTTCCATCGCTTGCTGGCGCTGCATCGCCTGCTGCTCTTGTGCCATGATCTCAGCGACTTGGTCATCAGAGCGGACCAGCTTAGGATTAACACCCAATGCTGCAGCATAATCGTCGATTGCTTGAGTGCTGTCCAACTTATGACGCGCCTCAGGCCATATCTGTGCCAGCTGCCCGGCGAAGGTAGCGGTGCGCTCAATCGCGCCAACACCGACCATCTGCTGAGCTTGGGCAAGGACCGATACATACTCAACACTGAGATCACGACCCTGCAGCTCCGGTGGAGGTGGTGGCAATGCACCGTTCTCCTGCAGGATATTGAAGGTGCGATCGATCAGCGGATCGAGCAGTTCGTTGTGCAGACGCTCAAGTACAGGACCGAGCATCAGCAGTTTCTCCTCGTGTTTCTCAGCAACCTCACGGGCTGTGATCTGACGACGATCGGAGTTAGCCAGCATCAGGAACAGATCCTCATAGAAGGCTCGCTTCACGCGATCTTCACTCTGCTGGTTCAACGCCATCATAGCGTTCATGTCGGGACGGAAGTCGTAAATACTACTCAAGCCTGCGCCATTAGCGTCTGTCCAGACCACATCATTCGGCTGCAAGCCGTTTGAGTTGATCTTGTTCTTAAGTGATACAGGTCCCTGCAGCGGAGGGCTGACCACCTTATCGAGGGCTTGATAGAGACGACGTTCCCCCAGCTGCAGGGCCTTTGTATCCCCTAGCGCTGTCATACCCGGACAATCAGTGGCATAGATGTCTTCAGCCGTGATGTCCCAGCGAGGCGCGAGGATTGGAAAATCTTTGAAGCCTGATCGCTTCAGGAATCGCTTACCATCATCGCCGCCTTTAGATCCGCAGTCGTATTCATAGTAAACAGATCGGAATGGCATATCGGTTGCCAATGGTGACTGCATATCCCGGTCATCGTTTGGTTCAACAACGTGAACGACTTTGATCCATGATTCGGTATTGCCGCGCTCCCACTGTTGGCGGACGCTGTTAGAGCAGTTGTCCAAGCCAAACTGTTTCACGCACTGACCGACAGACAGCTCATACTCGCGGTAGAACGTGTCGATCTTGTTCATCCCGTCCATCGCGAGCATGTAGCTGCCCACTGTGTAAGGACGACACCAGATCACATTGTCGTAGTTTTGGAACACACCCATCGCACTGGTGCCGAATACACCCAGCTCAGCATAGAGCGTGTGCAGCGCGTTGTAGACATTCGACTCAGAGTACACCCGGTACATCAGCACCTGAACATCGTGCAGCCACTCTTTAACTGCAGCGAACTCGTTCAGCTCTGGATCACCTGAGCTTAGTTTGAACCAAGGTCGAGCCGGGCTAGTGATACCTGCCATCATACCTGAGGCCAGCGTTCTCGCTGCAAGGCGTGAGGTGTTGTTGTACTGCTTAGTGTTGCGCTTGTGACCCTTGTTTCGATCAGAGGTCAGGAAGCGCCCACGGTGCGCAAGGTGATAATCGCTCAGCTCTCTGTAGATCGGTATAAACGACGAGCGCTCCGACTTTAGAGCCTCGAGGCGTTTGTTATAGCTCTGAATCGTGGCCATCATTAAACCTCATCCACTAAAATAATTTCAAACTCCACTGATACAGACGCAGTGCCTGATCCGACCTTAGCCATGAAGCCTACATCAGTCGGGCCAACATACGGTCCGAACGGTACGTCCGTTGAACCGAATGACTCAATTGAACCACCCGCTACACCCGATACTACCGACTGAGCGCGCATCGCATCATACGGTGGCGCAAGCTGTGCAGCGTTACGGCGTGAGAAGAATACCGCGTCCACTGTCTTACCTGAGTCGATGGATATATCGCGCAGCTTCA
>Ga0209962_1000419_pt1 | contig 12422 bp, 12 predicted proteins | sample SalPonA_C_H2O_MG_FD_185722 | JGI IMG/M metagenome (GOLD analysis project Ga0209962, IMG submission 185722) | Water microbial communities from South San Francisco under conditions of wetland restoration - Salt Pond MetaG R2A_C_H2O_MG (SPAdes)... | ecosystem: Environmental > Aquatic > Non-marine... | reverse complement strand
CAGGTGAGTCTGTAGCGTCTGCGCCCTGGCACGCAGCATACTCGTTTGGCGCTCGACCAACGAAACAGCACTACCCGACTGGTGCGGCACATAGAGTTTTTCTAGTAGCCAAGCCTGACGCGAAAAGAAGTCTGGATTTGCAGCTAACCACTCGGCTACCTGCTGCTCATTCACACCCTGACTCATAGGTAGATCTGCCCCTCATACACGCTAGCAACTGGGCCGGTCATCATTACTGACGAACCCTCACCCTGCCAATGAATCTTTAGATCGCCACCCGGCAAATGAACGGTTACATCAGAATCCAACAGCCCACGCAAGACACCCGACACTACCGCGGCACAAGCGCCAGTACCACAGGCTTGAGTTTCACCAGCGCCGCGTTCGTATACACGCAAGCGGATCTCATTGCGGTTGAGTATCTGCATGAAACCGATGTTGGCTCGATTCGGGAAACGTGGGTGCGACTCCAGTATCGGACCTAACTCCTCCACTGGCGCGCGATCGACAGATTCGACCACCACGACACCATGGGGATTACCCATAGAGACAGCACCTAACTCGATCTCGCCCTGCCCCTCGATCTCTAGTCGGTAGACATCAGATTTTTGCTCAGCTGTGAGCGGTATCTGTACGGGCTCAAGCTCTGGCTCGCCCATATCCACTTCCACCCTATCGCGGCCAGTGATCTTCAGAATAGCTTTGCCGCGAGCGGTCTTAACTTTAATGAGATCACGCAGCACTAGGCCTTTGTCTCGCACAAACTGGGCAAAACAGCGCGCGCCGTTACCACAGTGTTCAACCTCTGAACCGTCGGCATTGTAGATGCGGTAATTGAAGTCCATATCGGGCTCGGAGGGTGGCTCGACCAATAGCAGCTGATCGAAGCCAACACCGCGGTTGCGATCGGCTAGTTGACGGACAAGCTCTGGATTTAGACGAACCTTCTGCGAAATCGCATCAATCACCATAAAGTCATTGCCGAGTCCGTGCATCTTCGTAAAGCGCAGTTGCATCACTCCACCTCGGTCAGAAGATGCTCGCCACGAATCAGATCTTCAAAGGTCTCACGCTCGCGCACAACCTGGAAACGATCATCATCCACCATCACCTCTGCTACGCGCGGGCGCGTGTTGTAGTTCGACGCCATAACAAAGCCGTAAGCCCCTGCGGAACAGACCGCCAGGCGATCTCCGGGCGCTAGCGCCAAGTCGCGATCCTTACCCAGGAAATCCCCTGTTTCACAGATAGGACCCACCAGATCCCAACGCTTCACAGCCGCATCAGAGGCGTCGCGCAGCGGGATAATCTCTTGATAAGCGCTATAGAGCGAGGGACGAATGAGGTCGTTCATGGCTGCGTCGATAATGGCGAAGTTCTTGTCGCCATTCTCTTTGAGGAATTCAACCTGTGTGAGCAACACACCGGCATTGGCGGCAATAGAACGCCCAGGCTCGAAAACAAGCTTGAGATCACGCTCACCCAAACGCTCAGTAATTGCATCAATATAGGCTGCTGGCGTTGGTGGGATCTCGTTGGTGTAGCACACGCCCAAACCGCCTCCGAGATCGAGATGACGGATAGTGATGCCTTGCGCTGCAAGCTCATCAATCAATGCCAGCAGACGATCAAGCGCATCAAGAAATGGGCTGATTTCAGTCAGCTGACTGCCGATGTGACAATCAACGCCTATCACTTCAACGTTTGCAAGTGCAGCAGCCTTGGCGTAAACGGCCGGCGCAGTTTCGATCGCAATGCCAAATTTGTTCTCTTTAAGGCCTGTAGAGATGTAGGGGTGGGTACCTGCATCCACATCCGGGTTCACGCGGAAAGAGACCCGAGCAACCTGGCCGCAGGCGGCGGCCACTTCATTGACACGATAGAGTTCTGCTTCAGATTCGATATTGAAACAGTGGATACCCACTTCAAGTGCGCGCGCAATCTCGTGCGCCTGTTTGCCGACACCCGAAAATACCACCTTGCCAGGCTCTGCACCGGCTCGAAGCACACGCTCTAGCTCGCCGCCAGAGACAATATCGAAGCCCGCTCCAAGACGTGCGAGAACATTCAGAACTGCCAGATTAGAGTTAGCCTTCACAGCAAAACAGATAAGCGCATCACGCCCTTCTAGCGCCTGCGCGTAGCCCAGAAAAGCTCGCTCCAGAGCTTCACGAGAGTAAACATAAGCAGGTGTACCCACCTGATCAGCAATTGCACAGAGCGACACATCTTCGCAATGGAGCTCGCCATCGCGGTATTCGAAACTATCCATCATCAATCTCTTAACTGTTGGTCTGCTCGCTTGCGGCTTCTCCTGGCATCGCGAGTGGCCCTTTTTGCCCACAACCTACCAACACCAAACTGACAATAATTGCTGCCAATAGTCGCATTAGCGCGCCTCCAACTTCGAACTTAAAATATGGCGCCGATTATAGCCCGATAGCCCCTATTTAAGCGACAACTGAAATATGTAGTGCAGGCAAGAGCTGATATACTCCCAGCGAACAATTTACCCTCTACAAGCACTGAATAGGAGCTGTGATGAGCGACGCCCTCTACCTTAGCCGAGTTGAAGAGACACTCAATCAGATTGAAGAGCTTCTTGATGATGCAGAGTCTGACCTCGATTACGACAATAACGGTGCGATGCTTGTGATTAAGTGCCCTGATCGCAGCCAGATTATTTTGACGCGCCAGCCACCTGTGCAGCAGCTCTGGGTAGCGACTCGCACTCAAGGTCTACACTTTGATTTTGACGAGGAGAGCGCACAGTGGGTGCTCGACAGCGACGGTAGCTCACTGCGTGATCACCTGGCGGCAGCCTTTGCTGACCAGACCGATGAGCAGATCGACTTCAGCGATATTTGATAGAGGCAGAGTGTGAAGATCCTTGTTACCGGTGCGGCCGGATTTATCGGCTTTCATGTCAGTCAGGTGCTCTGCGCACGCGGTGATGAGGTTGTTGGCCTCGATAACCTCAACGACTACTACGATGTTTCGCTGAAAGAAGCTCGCTTGGCGCAACTTGAACCGCTAAACAACTTTAGCTTCATTAAGCTCGATTTAGCCGATCGAGCCGGTATGGAAAAGCTGTTTGCAGATGAGAAGTTTGACCGTGTTGTGCACCTAGCTGCTCAGGCCGGAGTGCGCTACTCCATCGAGAATCCGCACGCTTATGCCGACTCAAATCTGATCGGCTTTCTCAACATTCTTGAGGGGTGCCGCCACAACAACGTTGAACACCTAGTCTACGCCTCATCTAGCTCTGTCTACGGTGCTAATGAGACCATCCCCTTCAGCGAAGAGGATAACGTCGACCACCCGGTTTCACTCTACGCTGCAACCAAAAAGGCGAATGAGGCGATGGCGCATAGTTACTCGCAACTCTATGACCTGCCAACGACCGGCCTACGTTTCTTTACCGTTTACGGCCCCTGGGGCAGACCCGATATGTCGCCTATCCTCTTTGCCGATGCGATCAATCAGGGAAAACCACTCAAGGTGTTCAACTACGGCAAACATCGCCGTGATTTCACCTACATCGACGATATCGTCGAGGGTGTAGTTCGCACGCTGGATCGCGTCGCTCAGGGAGATCCTAATTGGTCAGGGCTCAACCCCAACCCTTCGAGTTCAAAAGCGCCTTGGAAGGTGTACAACATAGGTAACAGCCAGCCTGTGGAGTTGCTCTACTACATCGAATGTCTGGAGCAGGCGTTCGGCAAAACGACCGAGAAGACGCTGCTACCGCTGCAGCCAGGCGATGTTGAGCACACTTATGCAGATGTCAGCGCGTTGATGCGAGATACAGGGTATGAGCCCAACACACCGATTGAGGAGGGTGTGGAGCAGTTTGCTAAGTGGTACATGGATTACTACCAGCTCTAGTCAGCACACTTAATTACTGCGCGTTCCACTGTCCAATCAACCCTGCAGATAGCGCTCGACTTGAGCTTGAACTCGGTCGAGTGCACCGCGGTTTCTCTCTACAACCTGTTTAGCTGCCACTCCAGCACTGCCGCCATCGGTGAAGAGTGCGAGCGCTGTATCAGCCAACTCCGATGAGTCTTTAGCTTCAAATAGTGCGCCTTCGGCCTCTAGTTCCGAGGAGATCGAAGCAAAGTTAAATCGACTCGGCCCCATAATAATCGGTTTCCCCAGTGCGGCCGGTTCTAGAGGGTTATGACCCCCAGTGCCCGAAAAACTCCCACCTACGAACGCGAGATCGGCAGCCGCATAATAGGCGAGCATCTCTCCCAAGCTGTCACCAATCCAAATCTGAGTATCCCTAGAGGGTGGCAGTTCGGACGCGCGGCGCTCTACATGCGCGCTAAACTGCTGCGCGAGTTTGTAGACGCTATCAAAACGCTCTGGATGACGCGGAACAATAATCAGCACCACATCCGCTAGCGCCTTATGCAGCCGAGACCAAGCTTCCAGAGCGACCTGATCCTCACCCTGATGCGTACTCGCCGCTATAAGTACTGGACGCTCAATCCCCAACGCAGCTCGCCAACTCTCCCCCTGCGCGGTACTCGCTCTCGGAATGTTCAAATCGTACTTTATGCTGCCATCAACACTTATGCGCTCTGCGGGCATGCCTAAACTTCTGAAGCGATCGGCATCATCTTGATGCTGCGCGCAAATATGAGTGAGGGAACTCAGTGCAATTTTGGTCAAACCTGAGAATCGCTGATAACCGCGCAACGATTTGGCTGATAGGCGCGCATTCACCAGTATCAAGGGTATCTGCGCTCGACGACCTTCGTTCAGAAGGTTGGGCCAGAGCTCGGTCTCAACAATTACTCCCGCACGAGGCTTATGCTTTGCCAAGAAACGGCGAACGCTGCCCGGCGTATCCCAGGGTATGAAGCGGTGGCTAACACGAGAAGCAAAGCGCTGCTCTACTTGAGCGGCACCTGTAGGGGTCATCGTGGTTACAAGTATTGGAAGCTGCGGATGCAGGCTTAACAGCCGCTCGATAAGTGGCGATATAGCGATCACCTCGCCAACAGAGACCGCATGAACCCAAAGGGGTCTACCCGCTACTGCTGAACCGAAACCCAGTCGCTCCAACATGCGCTGGCGATAGGTTGGAGCCTTGCGGCTTCGTAGCAGCAGGCGCAGTGCAAGAAACGGGAGTAGCAGGCGGAATAACGTAGAGTAGATCAGCAGCGCCAAACTCAAGCCTCTTCACTGAACTGCATTCGGTGCAGCTGCGCGTAGGCCCCATCCAGCGCCATCAACTCCTGATGTGTGCCCGTCTCGATAATCTGCCCTTGGTCCATCACCACGATCATATCCGCTCTCTCAATGGTGGAGAGACGGTGCGCGATAATTAGCGTCGTGCGGCCTTTAACGACCTCCTCCAATGCAGCCTGGATGTGACGCTCAGACTCGGTATCCAGAGCAGAAGTAGCCTCATCGAGAATCAGAATCGGCGCGTTTTTCAAAATTGCACGTGCTATCGCAATACGCTGACGCTGACCGCCAGAGAGCAACACGCCACCCTCACCAATCTCTGTATCCAAGCCCTTGGGTAGACGATCGATAAATTCCGTAACATGCGCAGCGTCAGCAGCCGCCAGAATCTCTTCACGCGAGGCATTCGCCATCGCGCCATAAGCAATATTTTCAGCGACTGTGCCGTTAAAAAGCACGACTTGCTGATTAACTAGCGCGATCTGTGCGCGAAGACTCTCAAGCGTACACTCCTCAATGGGGACACCATCGAGGGTGAGTTGCCCCTCCCAACCATCGTTGAACCGGGGAAGTAGGCTCACCAGTGTCGATTTACCTGATCCCGAACGGCCAACCAGCGCCACAGTCGTATTGGCCTGAACGCAGAAATTTAAATTATCGAGCGCCAGCGGCAGGTCAGGTGCGTAACGGTAACTCAAGTTCTCTAGACAGATCCGCCCTTTGATATTGGAAAGCTGACGCGTGCCTTTATCCACCTCATCTGGCGCATCCAAAATTGCGAAGACTGCTTCTGAAGCAGCTATACCTTTCTGAATTTTGGAGTTCACGTCGGTCAGTAGGCGAAGCGGCTTGGTAATCAGCCCAGCAGCTGTCAGAAAAGCGACAAACCCACCGGTGCTCATATCTTCCATTACATCCGGATGCATGGCGATAAACATCAACGCTGCCAAAGCCAGCGCCACCAACATCTGGATAAGCGGCGTATTGATAGCCTGCGTCACTGTCATCTTCATAAATTGGCGTCGGTTACGTTCACTCGCCTCGTTAAAACGCCGTGTTTCGAACTCAGACCCCCCGAAGATGCGAACAATTTGATGGCCTTTGATGGCCTCAGATGCAGCATCCGAGATATCCCCTACACTCTCTTGGATATTGCGGCTCTGGCGACGCAGCCGCTTCGAGGCAATCATAACTGCGATTCCCATAAACGGAGCCGCACCAACAAATACGAGAGTCAGCTTCCAGTTGATATAGAGCATGTAGCCAAACAGGCCAATCACGGTTAGCCCCTCACGCAGAGCGACCTTAACCGCTTCGGTTACCGCCTCTGTCACCTGCTCTACGTTGTAGGTGAGCTTCGCCAACATCTGACCTGATTTACCCTGTGCGAAGTAGGAAACAGGGAGGCTCTGAAGTTTATTGAAGAGATCCACACGCAAACCGTGTATAGCTTGACGGGCAATATAAGCAAGTGAATAGGTGCCGATAAAGGTGCCCGCACCGCGCATGAAAAAAACAGCAACAACCATCGCTGCCAGCAGGTAGCGTTGTTCAAAATCACCCTCCTGCACAGCATTTACAACCATCTCCAACCATTTCGCAGATGCCGCCTGTGATGCGCCATAAATTGCGTACGCAACAAAACTGAGAACGAAGCCAAACCAATAGGGGCCAACGTAGCTCAGCAGGCGCTTGTACAACTGGAAGCCATTCTGAGGAGGCTGCACTTTCGTCTTTATTCCTTTTTTCAATGTGGATCAGTATACACGAGTATATGCGCCGAAGGTTGCCCAAAGCGCGCCCCACTCTTACACTTAAGCTTTCGCCTATATTACCCGCTAATGAAAACTCAGATCACCCAATTTCTATCACCCAAGTATTGGCCAACATGGATTGGCCTTGGCTTTCTGCGCGTAATAAATTTGCTCCCTTTCAAAGCTCAGATAAGGGTTGGCAAATGGCTGGGCCATCTACTCTACCACCTAGCGAAAAGCCGACGCCACGTTGCTGCAGTGAATATTCGACTATGCTTCCCAGAGCTAAGCGAGGCCGAACAAAAACAGCTCGTTAAAGATATCTTCATCAATAATGGCATTGGGATTATTGAGACGGCAATGGCTTGGTGGTCCGACAGAGAGTCTTTCCGACAGCGCGTCAGTTTGGAGGGTAGAGAGCACCTTGATGAAGCGCTTTCAGAAGGGCGAGGAGTCATTTTGCTCGGAGCGCATTTCTCCACTCTCGATCTGGGTGGGTTACTTTTTAGCCTTTTTTACCCGCTCCACACTATGTATCGCCCGCACAATAACCCAGTCATGGAGCATGTGATTGAGAAGGGACGCCTGAGATCCATCACAAGTTTAATTGATCGCTCTGATTTCCGAGCGGTATTTCGCGCGCTAAAACGTAACGAAATTGTCTGGTACGCCCCTGACCAAGACTTTGGCCCCACTAACTCGGTTTACGCCCCATTTTTTGGTGTGCCAGCAGCGACCGTGACCGCAACAGCTCGATTAGCGAAAATAAGTAAAGCGCCGATTATTTTACTGAGTCACCATCGCACAAGTTCGGGCCACTATAATCTTAAACTTCATCATCCGGTTGAGGACTTTCCGAAGGAAATCGACAAGGAGTCTGCTGCAAGAATTAACTCGGAGCTCGAAATGGGCATCCGTTATGAGCCTTCGCAGTACATGTGGATTCATCGGCGCTTTAAAACACATCAAAGGGGAAAGAACTATCTCTATACAACTAAGAGGTAAGAGGTAAGAGGTAAGAGGTAAGAGGTAAAAGGTAAAAACCTTCTTACAGAAAAAAATATTTAAACTCATTCACAAAAATTAAACAGCCTCGAAGATTTAGAAATGATGAATAAGACTGCGGTTCTTTATCACTATTATGATTTAAACGTATCATACAGAGAAAATATGACTTACTTTCTCTCCGTCGCCCTTCGAAATGACGTAGATTTTTACATCATCACAGCGGGAAAAGTTCTAAATTTTGAGTTCCCAAAATGCGCCAACTTACAGATTATTGAAACCGAAAATATTAATCTTGACTACGGCGGGTACTGTCAGGCAATTGAAATTTTGGGCGAAAAAGTTAGGAAATATGAAGAGATTTTTTTCATAAACTCATCAGTGCGAGGTCCCTTTTTCAAAAATAAAAAAATTGATTGGATGAGGTTATTTACCTCTCGCTTCAATGACAAAGTACACCTTGTTGGAAGTAGCATCAACATACTCAATCCGGATACGAAGGATTCACAGGAGTATCAGCGCCTACATGGAGGAGAACCACCTTTTATCCATGTGCAGACAACTGCGTATGCCATGAGCGGCTGTCTGATGAGAGCACTCATAGGTCAAGGATTCTATAATCAGAGAGAACCACTCAAAAAATCAGAAGTTATCTTCACATACGAGATAGGATTAAGTCAGAGAGCTATGGAATATGGCTTTGGGATCGACGCGGTATTACCTAAATACCAAGGTCACAATTACTTGACCTTAAATGGAGACTTCAACCCGACATCTCGTTCCGGAGATCCGCTAAGAAGAGGTGCTTACTTTGGTAAAACACCTAAACCTAGAGATTTAGTTTTCATCAAAACAAACAGGCGATTAATTAAATCCTACGCTCTTGATTGGTACACCTTAAATGGATTGCTGAAGGTCGATAACAAAAAAATTAAGCTTTGGGTTGAATATCATGCGCTTAGGAGGCGCTTAATACTCCGCATGGTGAAGAGGTCACTCTTCGCGTGCCTTATTGTCTTTGGCTTGTGCCTTTTAGCTGTGTAAGATTTCTTTAGAACAACTAAATATCCTTAGTAAACCGAGCAACACCTTGAGCGTCGAACGCTTTTTCACCTTTTATAAACGCCTTCATCCCAAGAAGCTTATTACGCTCTCTTCGTTGCCCGTCGCTATTATTACTTATACCCTTTGTTAAAATCTTAACTCGAGTTTGTATGAGTGTTTTATATATCTTCAGATATCGTATGAAAGCATTATTGGAACACTTACTTTCAAAATATATCTTCGACCATCCATCATGCCAGCCTCGAAGAAATTCATAATTGCGGTTATCAGGAGTGGAACCAGACTTAAAATGCTCAACTTCTGCACTACCACAGACTAATATATCTGCTCCCGATTTTTTTGCTCGGACGCATAGATCAGTTTCTTCAAAATAAAGAAATATATTTTCATCGAATCCACCGAGACGCTCGTAGAGATCGCGATGCATGATCATTGCGGCACCACAAACCTTTTCAACCTCGGACCTGTCCCCTTCGAATCGACTGTCTTTTCTATAAACTCTTAAGCCGCCTGACTGATGGTACATTTTCGGTGCAACGATCGCTGGCTTGCTAAGACCTGTATAGAACTCAAAGAGTCGCTGAAGTTGATCCTCATCAATTAAAACGTCAGGGTTTAGAATGAGAATATAATTTTGGGAGGCTACTACAAAACCAGCATTATTACCCCTTCCATATCCCTCGTTACCCATAGCTACAATACGCGCGTTTTCCAGCTCGCTGGCTATTTTTTGCGTAGAGTCACTACTGCCGCAATCAACAACTACCACTTCCGCGACATTCGTCTTAGAAATAGCATCCAAAGATGCACGCAATACTTTCTCGCTATTGTGCGCGACTATAATGACACTAATAGGAAGCTTATCTGTTTTTTGGTCCATCACTGATCTCTGTTTTTATAAAAGTCTGCAGCTATTGCTTCGCGTAGTACTCTCCCCGCGGTCAACGCTAGGGCAATAACGAAACCTCGGGGCCCTAAAGCAAAGAGTCGACGGAGTAAAAAATGCTTCATGAAAAACAGCGGTGCTGCCAGATAAACCAAACCCAATCTCGGTTTCCGCCCTTTCATCACCCACTCTCTAGCCTGGGCCTCACTATAAAAACCTATCTTGCTCCACATGTGCTCATAACTTTTAATAGAGTAGTGGTAAATTTCACCTTGAAGTTTTGGAAACTTTACAGAGCCACTCTCACGATTATGGAGCTTGTCATGAACACTACTATCGGCAAACCCCGCGTAGCGACGGTCGTAAAATCTACCCGTGTAATTGGTCGGGGCAAGCCATCTAGCTGGGCGTCGGTCGTATAAGCTAGCCACCATCTTGACTGCTACTTCAAAACCAGCCTGGTTCTCACTGTTCTTAGGATCGCGCCTTACTAGGTCTGATATTTCCTTGAACAACTTTGGACTAACTACCTCATCCGCGTCTAAATTTAAGACCCAGTTATATTTGCAGAGCTTCTCACCATAGACTTTCTGATCACCAAATCCTGTCCAGTCTCGATGAAAAATCCTATCTGTGTACTTACTAGCCAACTCAACCGTTCCATCATCGCTACCACTATCTACTATGACAATATCGTCGGTAAGCCCGACTACAGATTCGAGAACCATCCCCAGTCGATCAACTTCGTTGTAGCAAATGATGAAAACGGAAAGCGGAAGGCTCATGACTCTATTCTCATAATGTTGCAGGCCTACTAAATTGCGATTCGGCGCTCCTTGGCCTAACAGCAACTAAAATAAAGGTTACATATAGCGGATAGAAAGTAACGAAGTTTGAGCTATTAAAGGGAGTTTCGATCATACCACCGACTGCTAAGGGAAGTATCGCTGATAATAGATATAAACGTTGTAACGAGTTTGCGAACAGCAACGGGGCGAAGAGATACGCAAGAAAGGCAAGAAAACCTAAAACACCTCTTTTGGTGTAAAGATCAAGGAACTGATTGTGGAAGTGGATATTCCGTTTCAAAAACTCGTAACGCTCTGGATTTTCCATGGAACTGATGTAACCGGATAGGTTAGCGAGGGAGTTCTCTCCTTCTCCTAATATCGTAGGCGATTGGAGTGCCTTTACTCCAACGTGCAGTAGCGCTATACGAGTACCGATAGAACCATAGAACTCATCACCATCTTGGATGCGAGAGATCTCCCTAGATGCCTGCCAGATTCTTGAATCTATCTTTTGCACAGCCTTACTAAACCTTCCTTGAAGTTCCGCGCTCAGAAAAAAAGCAACAGCAACAGCAACAGCAACAGCAACAGATATTGAAGATTTCCTTAGATTCCCTTTATTGGATACTCTCCACCTTTGCTCTTTGCCGGTCTTTACCCTGAAGACTATAACCAGTAAAAAATAACAAAACAAAACGACGAGAACGCCCCGAGTTTGAGTCTCAGTTAATGCCCATAATCCGGCTATAACGGCGAAAAAAGAGAAGGCAAATTCCACGCGTCCAACGTCCCTATTAAAAACCAGGTTGGTCAAGCAAAAGAGAACAGGTATCAATAGCAGATACGCGGCAGTTCCAGCGTTCATTCCGTACTCGAGTCGGTAATACTTATGACCGATGGCAAATATAACAGCCAAGAATACGCACAATGCCATCCCGTGAGAGAGAAATCCCCAACGAATTCGTTGTTTTGCTAACTGGTAGGCAAGAAAAGCACAAACCAATATTTTGGCCGGCTTCTCATAATCTGAGGCTGATGATCCAATTGTGTTATACAAGCTGTAGAGCCAGATTACGGCATAGATTATAAGTGTGACAGCCCAAATTTTTACTACTAATGAAACGGCTATATTATCTTTTCGAAGTATTGACTTAAGCCAGATAAAGCAGACTGTAAGAATTAGCAATATATTGAATAAATCTGTGCGGTAAGCAATCGAAGTCGCAATCGAACCTAAGACTAGCAACCCTAAGAATATATCTAACCCGCTATCTTTTGAAATGAACTCTCTAACAGTAATCAAAATATTTACTTCCTAAGATCAGCAATCAGCTAATGCTTTACTATATAAGCTGAGTGTTCTATTTGTCATTCTAATTAAAACGAAAGGATTCATGCCAATATCAACTTGAGTGCTGATGACATGGTTTACCTTATCTTTGACCGAGTGGACGTCAGACACTGTACACAGGAGCCCGGGAGCAATGGCACTCAACGTCTCTTTAACTGCCCCATGCGCGTATGCAACCACAGGTGTGCCGATAGATAAACACTCCACTACAGTTCGCCCAAAGGCCTCAGCAGTGGTGGACGTCAATGACAGCATCACATCGGATACGGCGTAAATATCTTTCATGTCAGAACGAGTGCCAGTGAAGGTGAAAAAATCCTCTAGACCCGCTTCACTAATCGCAGCACTAACTTCATTAATAAATTTAT
>Ga0209962_1000412_pt1 | contig 12546 bp, 9 predicted proteins | sample SalPonA_C_H2O_MG_FD_185722 | JGI IMG/M metagenome (GOLD analysis project Ga0209962, IMG submission 185722) | Water microbial communities from South San Francisco under conditions of wetland restoration - Salt Pond MetaG R2A_C_H2O_MG (SPAdes)... | ecosystem: Environmental > Aquatic > Non-marine... | reverse complement strand
CCAAAGCTATAATTTTATCGACCAACTGCTGAGCCTTTTCGCTGTTAACGCGATAGTTTACCGCTACCGCAAATCCTTTATTGGCAAGTAATTCGGCAGTGGCAGCGCCTATGCCACGGGAGGCTCCGGTTATCAAAACAACTTTGCTCATCAAAAATGACCTCAGGATAATTTCGATTATCAGACTAAGCTCGCTTAGTGCTTTTGGAAAGCAGATAATTAATCCTTATGCGCAGATAAGCTGAATCTTGGGGATCTTTATGCGGGTTTTTCGAGCACCTTTCGGAACAACTGAGTCTGGTATTAGTGTGGATAAATTTACGCTGAGTAATGACGAGGATATGAGTGTCGACCTTATCACCTACGGCGGTCGAGTTACCGCAGTACGAGTTCCTGATATCAACGGTGAAATCGGCAATGTCGTTCTTGGTTTTGACAGCATAGAGAGTTACGAGCGGGATAGTGCTTACATCGGTGCGCTTATTGGCCGCTACGCAAATCGAATTGCGGATGCTCAACTTCGTGTTAACGGTGAGCAGTATTGGCTCGGAGCGAACGAAGGGAAAAATCAGCTTCACGGAGGGTTTCATGGGCTGCATAACCGAGTTTTAGACGCTCAGGTTTTTGAAATGGCAGATGAGGTAGGTGTCGAGCTCTCTACCGTTCTAGAGGAGGGGCTCGAGGGCTATCCGGGAGATCTCGAAGTCTCGATCAGGATCTCTTTAAGCAGAGAAAACGAATTAAAGTTCGACTACAAGGCTAGTTGTAATAGACCTACAGTCGTCAACTTAACTCACCATGGCTACTTTAACTTGTCGGGCGTGCAAGGTGGTTCCTGCATGTCACATCTTCTAAGTATCAACGCTGACGCCTACACGCCAGTGAATGGACAAGCTATTCCGACTGGAGAGATACGAGCGGTGGAGGGTACGGTATACGATTTCCGTCAGGCTAAGCGTCTCGATCAAGACTCGGGCGCTGCTGAGAGCGAGCCACAGGGGTTTGATCACAATTTTGTTTTAAACAAGCAGGCACAGGTGTTAGCAGAGGCTGCTTGGCTTAAGGATCCTTTGACGGGTAGAGAGGTGCGGCTGTTTACAACTGAGCCAGGCTTACAACTTTATACAGCGCAGTACTTGGATAGTGTTTTTGAGGATAAGCGGGTTCGGTTCGGGCCTTATTCAGGTGTGTGCCTTGAAGCTCAGCACTTTGCTAACAGCCCCAATGAGCCAGCATTTCCGTCAACGCTACTACTACCACAAGAGACATACCGGCAGACTACAATTTATCGCTTTTCACGAGAAGAGATGTAGATCTCTTGCCTCTGTCAGTGCACCTGTGAAAGAAACCTTCAACAAAACTGGTTTACTAGACAAGCGCCGTAATAGAGGCTTTTTAAGGCAACGCTCGCGAAAGTTTAGCGAGCGCGATCATAGGCTCTCACCATCTCCTGCGCGATGCGCCCAACATCCTCAGCGCTTCGGCCAGGCTTGTAGAGCGCTGAACCCAGTCCAAATCCGGTAGCGCCGGCAGCCATCCACTCGGCGAAATTCGATGCTGAGGCTCCACCCACTGCGTATGTCTTAACCCCTTCAGGAAGAACGGCTAACATGGCAGCTAAACCACCAGGGCCTACGACCGAAGCTGGGAAAAACTTCAGTCCGTCAGCACCCGCCTCCAAGGCTGAGAAACACTCTGAGGGTGTCATTACACCAGGATAGGAGTGGAGTCCAAGTGTTTTGGTAGTCCTAATGACTTCGAGATTGGTGTTAGGCGATACGATTAACTTTGCACCGGTGTCTGCAACGGCTTTTACCTCATCGACATTTAATACAGTTCCAGCCCCAAACATCGATTGTTCACCAAACTTCCTCTGCAGGTGAGCTATGGTCTTGAGCGGTTCAGGGGAGTTCAAGGGTATTTCGATCTTAGTAAAGCCAGCCTCAATCAACTGAGCCACTACAGCATCAGCTTCGCTCAGTGTTATCCCTCTCAGAATGGCGATAAGTTCTCGTTCCTGCATGCTATTACCCCTTATCAATTGAGTGAGACTGCCAGATAACAGAAGCGGGAGGGAGGTCAACACCATTTACGCTCTGATCCTGGTTATCGTAATTGAAATAGAAACGGTGAGTCTGTGTGTCGCGAACCCTAACACCCTCTGGTAGAGGTGTGTAGTCGATCGAAAGCTCGTTACAGAGTTCGCTGTAGATCCGTTTCATAGCAGCTTGATCCAACCATGCCGCTAAATATTGGGTGGTGTCACTACCGACGCGGATTGGGTGCCCCAGATTATCTATCTCAAGTACCGGGGCATCTGTCTCGATTCGCTCCTGCCAATACTGTACGGCGCCACCTCGTTGTAATTGTCGTGGGGTATCGCTGCGTAGGGTCTCTACAAAATCGATCTCCAAGTTAAAGCCGGGCAGGATCGGGTTTGTACTGTTAATTGCAAAATGCTCAGTCTTTGATGAGCTCCGTGGTCCGAGTATAAGTGTTGCACCATGCGACTGAATACGTTTAATTTCCGCTTGGCTCATGTGCATCACTGCGGGGGCTAAGATCAGTTTGTAGTTCTCGAGGATCGGTGAACCCTTATCAATAAAGTCTATCGACAGACCAAGGCTACGTAGCGCCTTGTAATGTTCGAAAATGACTCTGAAGTAATCGAAGTTCTCTCCCTGTGGCTGTACCCGCCATGCCCATGCAGATTCGTAATCGAAAAGAATCGCAACCTGTGCCTTAACCGGCGCCGTATCAATCCCTTCGGCAATTTCGAGCGCGACCTGTTTCGCTTCGGCAAACCCCATTGCCGCCTTATTGTCGGGGCGTTTTAGGCCCGTGTGCATCTGCTCCTGCGCGAACGGCGCTTGACGCCAGCGAAAGTAGAGTAGAGCCTCTGCACCATGTGCTAGGGCCTCCCAAGTCCAGACTCTGATCATTCCTGGTAGTGGTGCAGGGTTATTGGGTGCCCAATTGACCGGTCCTGGCTGCTGTTCCATCACCCACCACCGCCCGCGGCCAACGGCCCGGTATAGATCATGGTGTAGTGCCTGAAAGTCCGGGTCTCCCTGTTGAGCAAAGTGTCGTTTCCACTCTGGGTCGGCGTCTACGCGATCTTCTAAAAACCCAAGAGGGTAGCTATCCCAGCTAGCAATATCGAGGTCAGCACCCACCTCAAAATGATCAAACTCTAGGATGCGCCCCATGTAGTTATGGATTAGCGGTGCACTCGAGTACTGGCGTAAAACCTCGACTTGGGCCCGATTATAGACGGCTACTTGATATGAACTGAAACGGTGAAAATCGAGACGGTGACTAGGGTTTGCCTCAGTGACAGTAAGGTTTGGCAGCTCAATTTGATCGAAGCGGTCGTACTCCATCGACCAAAAAACGTTACCCCAAGCTTCGTTAAGTTTCGCAACAGTACCGTAACGTTGTTCTAGCCAGATATGAAACTGCTTCTGCGCGGCTGCACTGTAAGAGATAATTGTGTCATGACAGCCGTACTCATTATCAATTTGCCAAGCGTGAATGTGAGGGTTCTTGCCGTAGCGCCGGGCTAAAAAGGATGTAATGCGCACACTCTCTTCACGATAGCCTTGATGGCTAAAACAGTAGTGCCTGCGTGAACCAAACTTACGCGGGTTTCCATTTTCATCGACAGCTAGCATGTCTGGCCACTTGTCCAGCATCCAGCGTGGAGGTGTCGCTGTGGGGGTTCCTAGGACGACCTTGAGACCTGCGTTCCCCAGAGTCTCAATTGCCCTGTCCAGCCAATCCCATTCAAACTGTCCAGGGGTTGGTTCAATTCGACTCCAGGCAAATTCGCCGATACGGACCCAGGTTAAACCCGCTGCTACCATCTCTGCAGCGTCTTTTGACCACTCTGACTCTTGCCAATGTTCGGGGTAATAACATACGCCAAGCGTTGGAATCATAATTGCTGCTCTCTCTATAGGTACCTAAGAACTCACTTAGGCTGTTAGGGGAGAATTAATCGCTATTGGACATCTAGCGTCAGACCCGCTTTGGCCCGTTTGAGACCAGCGAGGGTGCAGTCATCCGCATTCAGCATCCGTGCGGGCTTGTCCAAAGCGCGGAGACCTGCCGCATAGAGTTTTGCCAACTGGTCCGTACCGATTATTAGGGTCTCAGATTCGAGTGCCGTGTTGCTGGTGACAGATGCTAGTTCGGCACCTATCAATGAGCCGGATAATCGTGCCCTCGCCACCGCCGGACTGGCTCCATGTAATAGGTCCATTGAGCGAATGGAGAAGAGGCTTCCGGCTAGCGACTCTGGGTGCTTGGCAACCGTCAAAACGCTCTCGATAAATGCTGTTTGATCCATCGCCGAACCGTTTACGCTGTGGCTCAAAACCGAAGCAGAGCTGAGAAGGCCAAAAATTTCTCCGGTCATATAGGTCTTGAACCCTCGTAATGTACCCTCTCTCACCTCTGCCCACTTGGTGTGCGTTCCCGGAAGACAAAGCATTCCGTTGAATTTAGGCTCAAGTGCCAGCACGCCAGTAATCTGAGTCTCTTCGCCTCGCATTACATCCGCGGGTACCAATTGGCGTACGCCGGGTAAGATGCAGACATGAAGGCGTTGGTCCGTGGTATCAACCCAAGTTATTTGCGGATCGAATGCATCCTTAACATCGGCGTAGGGCGCCTCATGCCACCCTTGACGCGCGCCAACCATGCCGCAGGCCACAACCAGTACCGGCGTAGACGCCTCAAGCCAAGGCTCAACAAGTTCCAGCAGTGCGGATTCGAACTCGGGTGGAGTTAAGCGTCCCATTCCACGATCTGAAGAGGTATTCGCAATTACCTGATCTTCACTGTCCATTGCCCAGGCACGCAGTTGCGTAGTACCCCAATCAACAGCTATCCAGCTGAGCTTGCTCATCCTGTTACCACCACACCGCCGTCCACCACGAGAGCCTGTGAGGTAATCATACGACTTGCTTTTGAAGCAAGAAAGAGTGTCGCATCAACGATATCCTGCGGCGCTAGATGCTCTTTAAGACACTGCCTCTCCAAGTGTTTTGCCAAGTCTTCAGGGGTCGCCCACATCTCCAGCTGTTTCTCCGTTAGCACCCAACCTGGCATCAGCGCGTTGACCCGAATGTTATTGGCACCGAGCTCGCGCGCGAGGCTTCGCGTGAGTCCAGTAATAGCTGCCTTGGATGTTGCATAAGCTGGATAGCCAGCGTTGCCCATCATGTATGAGATTGATGAAAAATTGATTATTGAACCTCCACCGAGACGGCGCATCATTGGAGCGACTGCCTGAGCGGTGATGAACTGTGGAGTAAGGTTTACCGCCATCGCTCGTTCCCACTGCTCGGCACTAAAATCTTCGAGACTGTGGCGGGCATCGTTCGCTGCATTGTTGATTAGGATGCCGATATCACCCTGTGCCTTTGCTGCAGTAGCGACCGCCTGTTGCAACGCCTCGATATCGGTAATATCGCATTGTATGAAGAGCGGCTTGGTACCGTACTTTTCTGCTAGCGATTGGGTGAATTCTGTTGCATCAGAACGTTGAACAAAGGCAACTTTGGCGCCTTGCTGAATAAACCCCTCAGTCAGAGAAGCGCCAATACCTGAACCGCCACCGGTAATAAATACGCTTGTACCCTTTAGGTCGCTAAACTGGGCTAATTCGGACATCAGTGGCTCTCTCTCGTGACGGGTTGAGTATCTTTACCAACGAGGAAGTCAAGATCAGCTCCTCGATCAGCTTGCATTACATGATCTATGTAAAGTTTGGCATAGCCTCGCGTGTAACGTGACTCTTCGGGCAGCCAGTCTGCCCGGCGCTTCGCCAACTCGGCATCATCAACCAGCAGCTCTAGCAAGCCGGCTTTTGCATCAAGACGAATACGATCTCCCGTCTCGACCAGAGCTAGCGGGCCGCCAGCATTTGCTTCAGGAGCAACGTGCAGTACTACGGTACCAAACGCGGTTCCGGACATTCGCGCATCAGAGACTCGCACCATATCTTTGATGCCTTGTTCCACCAGACGTTTAGGGATAGGCATGTTACCGACCTCGGGCATGCCCGGGTATCCTTTGGGACCACATCCTTTGAGTACAAGGATTGTGCTTGCATCGACCTCTAGATCATCGCGATCGATATTGGCTTTTAAGTCTTCGATATTCTCGAAAACGTAAGCCTCTCCCTCGTGTTGCAGTAGATGTTCTGATGCGGCTGAAGGTTTGATAATAGCGCCTTTGGGCGCAAGATTACCCTTCAGTACTCGAAGCCCTGCTGCAGGCTTGAACGGTTTATCAAGCGCAAAAATGACGTCGTCGTTAAAGCACTCTGCCCCCTCGCCGTAAGCGCAGATATCGATTCCCAAAACGGTGTTGGCTGGTCGCAACTTTTCGGCGAGACGGTTTATAACCACAGGCATACCGCCGGCATAGCAGAAATCTTCCATTAGATATTTACCGGATGGCATACAGTTGACCAATAGAGGTATTTCGGCACCGAGCTCAAAATCTTCCAGGGCCAGTTCAATCTCTGCACGGCCAGCAATGGCGAGTAGATGCATCACTGCATTAGTGGAACCGCCAACAGCCGCATTTGCGATGATCGCGTTTTCAAAGCTTTGACGTGTCAATACTTTCGATAACTTTAGATCCTCTTCAACCATTTCCACGATGCGCCGACCAGTTAGGTGTGCAAGTGCTTCTCTGCGCGCATCAACAGCTGGCAAGGCTGCGTTGGTTGGTAATGACAAGCCCATCGCTTCAACTAGAGAGGCCATAGTACTTGCGGTTCCCATGGTCATGCAGACGCCCTTGGAGCGACTCATACCCGACTCAGCTGCCATGAACTCTTGTATCGACATCTCACCTGCCCGCACGGCTTCGGAAAATTTCCATACATCTGTCCCCGAACCGATATCTTGGCCGCGCCATTTACCGTTTAACATGGGGCCGGATGAGACCACAATCGTTGGCAAGTCGACACTGGCTGCACCCATCAGTTGGCCTGGAGTTGTTTTGTCACACCCCCCTAGGAGCACGACTCCATCGATGCCATAGGCACGAATGCTCTCTTCAACGTCCATTGCAAGAAGGTTGCGAAAGAGCATCGCAGTGGGTTTCATCTGGGTTTCACCTAGAGACATCACAGGGAACTCAACCGGTACGCCACCTGCTTCCCAGACTCCGCGTTTTACTTTTTCCGCCAGATCTCGAAGGCCCGAGTTACAAGGTGTTAATTCGGACCAAGTGTTACAGATACCAATGATGGGCCTGCCATCAAAGGCGTGGTCAGGGTAACCCTGATTCTTCATCCAAGAGCGATGAATAAAGCCGTCACGGTCTAGTTTGCCGTACCATGCTGCTGAGCGTCGCTTCTTATCCACTAAATTTCTCTCCAACTACTACCCAAGTTTGACACGGAAAGCTCCAAGGAAGGGCGAGGCCGAGGGTCATCAGAGCCCGGCCACTCATCGCAAGATCGCCATGCTTTATTGCCGTCATACCGCGCGACAAGTGATGCAACTCACTTCGATTGATCAGCTTCAGTCTGTAGTCGCTATCTGGTTCAAGCCCTGTCAAGCGCAGTGGTGTTGGCGCGATTTGAGGCGATGTATCTATTTTATTGGCGAACAATATAAAACGCTGTGCGTAAGCATCCATGTGTTGCTCTGCTAATACTGATGGATCAATGGAGTCGAGACGATGGATGTCAGCCGTCATCAGAAACGCTCGCTCGTTCTTCCACCATTGAGTTATCCGCTGGAGAACTTCTGTTTCATGCTCATCAAGCTCTCGTGGGTCCATCTCAAAACCTAAGTGACGTTGTGCCGCTATCCAGCCCCGAAACTCAATGCTGAGCGACCGTCCAGATGTGTGGCAATGACGCGGTCCGACATGGCTTCCGGTTACGCAGGCGGGTAGAAATCGTGCAGCGTTAGCCTGAATTCTGGCTCGCTCGATCGCGTCATTGCTGTCTGATAACCAAACGCGCTGAGTTAACTCAAGAATACCAAAGTCGATACGGCCGCCGCCCGATGAGCAGCTCTCAATTTCCACTTGTGGAAATTCCTCCCTCAGACGCTGCAATAGCGCGTAGGTGCCACGAATCTGATCATGATCGTAGATCGGTAAAACACGGTTGTGATCCCACTTGATGTAGTCGATACGGTATTGTGCTAATAGCCCAGCAATGTGCTCGTATAGGTATTCTTGTACCTCAGTGCGGGCCATATCGAGGACGCGCTGCTGTCGCCCAGGGATCTGATCATGCGGACCTAATACCCAGTCAGGATGAGCACGGTAGGTGTCCGAATTCTCATTGATCATCTCCGGCTCAAACCAGAGGCCGAACTGCATGTTGAGCCGATTAACTTCGTGAATCAGCGGGGCCAAGCCATCTGGATATTTACGCAGGTCTATCCACCAATCTCCTAGCGACTGCGTATCGTCGTCGCGTGTTCCAAACCAGCCATCGTCTAAAACAAAGCGCTCAGCACCCAGCGCGGCGGCTCGTGCAGCAATCTCCTTGAGCTCATCGAGTTTGTGATCGAAGTAAACGGCCTCCCAACAGTTATAGTGAACGGGGCGAGGGGTTCCAGCCTGCGTTGGTTTAATTAGAGAATCGCGCACTTCTCTCTGAAATTGAATGGAGCAGCCATTTATGCCCGTTTTACTGAAAGCCATATAAAGCCAAGCCGAGTCGGCTCGCGTGAGCGCAGCTAACTCACCACCTTGTGCATGCCCGAACTGCAGTTGACGCCGCCCGTCAGGTAGTTGTTCTGCGATCATTTCATGTCCGCCGGACCAACCGTAATGCAATGCGTGGCATCGCCCCAGTGTATTGGTTGTACCTAGTTCAGGAATTATCACACCCGGAAAATGTTCGTGACCGGTTCGCCCCGTTGGATTATGTCGTTGATGAGCGCCGAAGCGCCAAGGGATATGTTGTTCTTGAAATTCGCCACACCATCGACCAGAAAAATCAATGATCTCTTCTGCATAGGCAGAGATCTCAACCACAGGTGCGGCCAACCATTCGATCAGGATAGGTTCTGGCGATTGCAGCGAGCATCTCGTCTTAATTAAGCCTGAGGTTGAAGACGCTTCAAAGTAAGCCGTGTAAGTTAATTCTGAATCTTGGTCTTGGCAGTTGAGCGTTAAGCCTTTGTGGCTTAAATCCAAGGAAGATAGTTCCCAGCGGGGGAACATACGCTCTCCAGTGAGCCTGCGAACGCGCAGGCCTGAGGCGCCACCAAAGCTTCGGCTGGATTCTGGGGAGATTGATATCTCAGGGTTTTGATCGAGCATTCCGCCAGTCAAGTCCCGTTCTGTTGCCTCAACAAGCGTTCGAAGGTCCGCAGAGAGTGGCAGCGGTTCGCCCCAGTAAACGATAGTCGGCATGCGGCGCTTAGATGAGGCCAGAACAAGAGTTTGAGTGCTGGTATCTAGCCGCCAAGTCTCTAGTGTCATTTCACGGCTCCCAGTGTGAGGCCAGCAATAAAGTGTTTCTGCATAGCAAAAAACATCACAACTGGTGGGATAGCGGCCATCAGCGATGCGGCGGAAACTAGGTGCCACTGTTGTATAAATTGGCCGTTCAGTGCCCTTACGCCTGCTGTAATCGGCTTGGACGCCTCTCCTTGTGTCAGCACAGTCGCCCAGAAGAAGTCGTTCCACACAAATGTGAATACCAGCACCGACAACGCCGCGATAGCTGGGCGGACTAGGGGCAGAACGACATACCAGAAAATCTTAAACTCGCCTACACCTTCAATGCGCGCTGACTCGATGAGGTCGTAGGGAAGTGCCTTGATAAAATTACGCATAAACAAGGTGCAGAACCCTGTTTGGAAGGCAGCGTGGAAAAGTACCAATCCCGTTACAGTATCATACAGGCCAACACTAACCGATAGATCACGTACAGGCACCATCAAGATCTGAAATGGGACGAAGTTACCGGCCACGAAAATAAAGAAGAGCGGAATAGCCGCTTTGAACCGATAGATCGACAGAGCGTAGCCAGCTAGACACGCCAGAGACACTGATAGAATCACCGTCGGAACAGTGATTTTGATCGAGTTTAAGAAATAGGTTGGCGCCTCAGATCGTTCGAACACAGCAAGGTAATTCGCAAAAAAATCAAATGAGCTGGGCCAGCCGAATACATTACCAGTATTTATGTCCGCTATTGGGCGGATTGAAGTCATAAATATTGCAAGTAACGGTAGTAGCCACACTATCAAAGAGACTGGTACCAGTACTTTATAGAAACGCTGAAAATTGCTAGACCGCTTGTGGATTGGTACTGGAAACATTAGCGATCTCCTCGCTCTTGCTGGTACATGACGTAGAGAAAGTAGCCAATGAAGACCACCATAATGAGAAATAGCACAACGGCAATCGCCGATCCGTATCCCATTCTGAAACCATATTCGGAGAGAGCTGTCTCGTACATGAAGTAGGAGAGCACATTAGATGAGCCGTAGGGTCCCCCTTGCGTCATGATCGCGATCATATCGAAGGATCGCAGCGCTCCGATTACAGTTACCACGATCGCTAAGAAAGTAGCGGGCCAAAGCTGCGGTAAGATGACATGACGCAACATCCGCCAACCTTTCGCCCCGTCTAGGCGTCCCGCCTCAACTTGATCGTGTGAAATATTATTCAGGCCAGTCAGGTAGATGATCATACAGTAGGCGATTTGCGGCCAGAGTCCCGCGACTATGATCCCGTAGGTTACGTAACGCTCGTCTCCCAAAATTGACGGTGGGCTGGCGCCGAAAAATTCCCAGATTTCACCGACAACACCAAAATTTGGGTTGTAAAACCAACTAAATATTAGACCGACTACAACCTGTGAGATAACGAATGGAAAGAAAAACAAAGACTTATAGAGGCGCATGCCAAAGATTGTCTGGTTCAAAAATAGTGCCACTCCCAAACCCGCGGGGACGGCAAGCATATAGAGCACCAACCAGATCAGGTTGTTCTCGAGTGAGGTGTAGAAACGATCATCGTCAAAAAGCTCGATATAGTTGGCTAAACCGACCCAAGCTTTTTCACCAATACCGTCCCATTCGTAAAAAGAGTACATCAGCGACTGAAAGATTGGCGCAATAACGTAGACACAGAAGAAGAGCATCGCTGGGGCAAGCCAGAGCCAGGGTGCAATTTTTTGTCGGTTAGCTCGAAGCCATCCGCGCTTTGGCGAGTCTGTTGTCAATCCAAAGGAGGCCATGGTGCATAGTCCTGTTAAAACTTGAATGGACACACCTCCGCAAGCGGAGGTGTGTTTGGAGCGGAATTACTTGTAAACGCGAGCTTGGATCTTGTCTAAGCGCTTAAGGATGGTCTCTTTACGCTCTGGCTTGATCATGAACTCCTGGAAGCCCTCCATACCGGCTTTCGCCATCTCAGCAGGTGCATCGCGATCGTAGAACTGTGCGAGGCCCGCAGCGGTGCTTACCGTCTCAAAGCCTTGAACGATGAATTTGTCGTCGCGATTGATCTCTGATTTTGAGTTTGGTGGCAACTGACCTAAGGTTTTATTCCACTCTGCCTGAATTTCAGGACGCGCGATGAACGCTAGGAATTTTCGAGCATCCTCTTTGTTTTTCGCTTTTGATGGGATAAAGAAGGCATCAGCTGGTGCCTCTTCAGCACGTGCAACTCCGGGAGTGATCTCTGGGAATGGGAAGAAGTCCAATTGATCTTCGCTCAGACCCGCATCCTTCATAGCAGCCACAGCAAAGTTACCCATGACGTACATGGCTGCTTCACCTTTTGCGAATGGCGCTAAGGCATCCTGCCAGTTCATCGTTGCATGGTTATCAACAAATGAGCAGCGCTCTAGCATAGTGTTCCAGTTGTCAAATGTGTTCTGGATACGCTCGTCGGTGTAGGCTATTTCTCCGGCAGTGAGTGCGTTATGCACTTCGTAGCCGTTAGTACGCAGGTTGAGGTAGTCAAACACACCCGCTGCGGTCCATAGGTATTTGGTGCCGATCGTGAACGGTGTGATGCCATTCTGCTTCAACGTATCACAGGCGCTAAGCATCTCATTCCAGTTGTTTGGTTCATTGATACCATACTGCTTGAAGAGGTCGGCGCGGTAGTAGACACCCCACTGGTAGTAGCTGTAAGGAACACCCCACTGTTTGCCATCCCTAGTCATGGTCGGTTTTACGGCTTCAAATGAAGTCGACAGATTCGGGTCTGATGCCCAGAGATCAGAAATATCTTCAAATTGCCCCGCATCAACAAACGGACCCATACGGTTCCCTGGGTACCAAGCTGTTATGTCCGGCGCATCAGCTGAGAGGAAGTTGCGAATAGCTGTCTTGTGAGCTTCGCGATCGTTAATATTTACGATCACGTTGACCTCAGGGTGTGCCATCTTGAACGCTTCTACGGCGGCTTCGAATCCCGCTTTTGGTGCTGGATTTGGATCATCGAAGTTGATAACCAAATCTCCGGCGAACGTTGCAGTGGTCGTGCATGCAGCGATGGCGAGTGCGATCGCTTTGGTTTTGAACATACTCA
>Ga0209962_1000408_pt1 | contig 12714 bp, 12 predicted proteins | sample SalPonA_C_H2O_MG_FD_185722 | JGI IMG/M metagenome (GOLD analysis project Ga0209962, IMG submission 185722) | Water microbial communities from South San Francisco under conditions of wetland restoration - Salt Pond MetaG R2A_C_H2O_MG (SPAdes)... | ecosystem: Environmental > Aquatic > Non-marine... | reverse complement strand
AAGGTTAATTGATGGGGTTAGCGTAAGCGAAGCTCTTGATCGAAGCCCCGGTAAACGGCGGCCGTAACTATAACGGTCCTAAGGTAGCGAAATTCCTTGTCGGGTAAGTTCCGACCTGCACGAATGGCGTAATGATGGGGAAGCTGTCTCCACCCGAGACTCAGTGAAATTGAAATCGCAGTTAAGATGCTGTGTACCCGCGGCTAGACGGAAAGACCCCGTGAACCTTTACTATAGCTTTGCATTGAACTCTGAGCCTACTTGTGTAGGATAGCTGGGAGGCTTTGAAACCAGGACGCCAGTTCTGGTGGAGCCAATCTTGAAATACCAGCCTGGTATGTTTGGGGTTCTAACTCTGACTCGTTATCCGGGTCGAGGACAATGTATGGTGGGTAGTTTGACTGGGGCGGTCTCCTCCCAAAGAGTAACGGAGGAGCACGAAGGTGCGCTAATCATGGTCGGAAATCATGAGGTTAGTGTAAAGGCACAAGCGCGCTTGACTGCGAGACTGACAAGTCGAGCAGGTACGAAAGTAGGTCTTAGTGATCCGGTGGTTCTGTATGGAAGGGCCATCGCTCAACGGATAAAAGGTACTCCGGGGATAACAGGCTGATACCGCCCAAGAGTTCACATCGACGGCGGTGTTTGGCACCTCGATGTCGGCTCATCACATCCTGGGGCTGAAGCCGGTCCCAAGGGTATGGCTGTTCGCCATTTAAAGTGGTACGCGAGCTGGGTTTAGAACGTCGTGAGACAGTTCGGTCCCTATCTGCCGTGGGCGTTGGAAAATTGAGGAAAGCTGCTCCTAGTACGAGAGGACCGGAGTGGACGAACCTCTGGTGTTCCGGTTGTTTCGCCAGAAGCATTGCCGGGTAGCTACGTTCGGACAGGATAACCGCTGAAAGCATCTAAGCGGGAAGCCCCTTCCAAGATAAGTTTTCCCTGGGAATTTAATTCCCCTGTAGGGCCCTTGAAGACTACAAGGTTGATAGGCTGGGTGTGTAAGCGTTGTGAGGCGTTGAGCTAACCAGTACTAATTGCCCGTGAGGCTTGACCATATAACCTGAGTAATTTGGGTTCAAGCCAACAAAGAAACATTCGATTATCATCGGAATGTGTCTGAAATCACACCTTAATTGATTCATCAGTTTACACCCTATTTGTTGAGCGGCGGTATCCAACTGGAATAAAGCCAACCCGATCAACATGCCAGTTTGCCTGGCGACCATAGAGAAGTGGAACCACCTGATCCCATCCCGAACTCAGACGTGAAACGCTTCATCGCCGATGGTAGTGTGGGGTTTCCCCATGTGAGAGTAGGTCATCGCCAGGCTTCTAAATAAGAAAACCCCAACAGCATCGCTGTTGGGGTTTTTTTATTTTGGAATCGAGGACATCACTGTTAGCTACCAGGGTCCATGTGACAACGCCTGTTCCGTTGGAACGGCGTTGAGGCGCGAAGCGTCGCGTAGCGATACCGAGCAACGCTCGGTACCTAAAGTAGGTCATCGTGGTATCAGGTCACTCCTAGTTAGAACCGCAACATCGCCTAACTAACGATGCGAGCCATCGCCAGGCGACAGGGGTGGGATGCCTTCAAACTTGAAACATGCCCAACTCTTTTATTTACAACTAACCACTAACACCAATTGCATAAGCCCACCGCCTCACCACGCTAACACGCTGTGAATACCTCCCTGTACGCTTATCGTCGGCATCCCTGCCTCCGATAGTCGGCTTAAATGGGATTGGCGGCCTTGAGACATCGTGCCATGCTTACAGATCTAAATGTAAATCCTCCAATAGTTACCTGTGGCAACGCCATTCCACAGGGATAACGTTGAGGCAAGAAACATCGAAGTGCGCTAGCAAGCAAAGTTCGCTACCTAAAGAGGGGCATCGTTGTTGGCGTTCTTGTTGAGGCAACCCGCCACCCCATCACGCCGACACGCTGTGAATACCTCCCTGTACGCTTAACGTCGGCATCCCTGCCTCCGATAGTCGGCGTAGATGGTGATGGCGTTCACGAAACATTCTGCCATGCTTACAGATCTCAAAGAAAATCTTCCAAGAGTTACCTGTGGCAACGCCATTCCGAAGGAATAGCGTTGAGGCTAGAAACATCGAAATGTGCTCGTAAGTAAAGATCGCTTCCTAAAGATGGGCGCCGTTGTTGGCGTTCTTGTTGAGACAACCCGCCACCCCACCACGCCGACACGCTGTGAATGCCTCCCTGTACGCTTAGCGTCAGCATCCTTGCCTCCGATAGTCGGCTTAAATGGGATTGGCGGTCTGGAGATATCTTGCCATGCTTACAGAAATAAAAGTAAATCCTCCAAAAATCACCTGTGGCCACGCCATTCCGCAGGAATAGCGTTGAGGCTAGAAACATCGAAGTGCGCTAGTAAGCAAAGATCGCTACCTAAAGAGGGGCATCGTTGTTGGTGTTCTTGTTGAGGCAACCCGCCACCTCATCACGCCGACACGCTGTGAATACCTCCCTGTACGCTTAGCAAAGAAAATCTTCAAATAATCACCTGTGGCAACGCCATTCCGAAGGAATAGCGTTGAGATGCAAAGTATATAGTCTCAACTTTTAGATAACGGTTTGATAAAAGGATTCCACATGATTAGTAATTAAAACCCCCAATAACCAAAGCTATTGGGGGTCTTAATATGGAATTGCCATTGAGCTAATGCGAAGCGATTGCTGCAAAAATAGCTATTTAGAACCGAGTTCAGTTAAAGCTTGGTAGACCGCAGCCTTCATTTGATAGCGTGTTGGCCAAGGTGAGTTAAGGAGTTGTGTCATAACGACGACACTGAGATCCTCTTCAGGGTCTACCCAAAACTTGCTGTCAGCAGCTCCGCCCCAAGAAAATTCACCTTTCGAGGAAACCACCTGACTCAATCCTGGCTCAGTAATAACCCCTAGGCCTAAGCCAAAACTTTGCCCTGGATATAAGTGTGAACTTGGAAACTTATCTGAGTCTCGGTTCCGAACTTCTTCAGTTAAGTGATTCATTACCATATATTGGACCGTTTTAGGACCTAGGATCCTTACCTGACCAATACTACCCCCGTTGCGTAACATTTCAGTAAACACGAGGTAGTCTTCAGCGGTTGAGTAAAGACCACCGCCACCAGAGAAAAACGTTGGCTTCGTGCCATTGGGTTTTATTCTACCGGGTAATTCGAGTGATAGAGACTGCGAGTTGTAATCCCAACTATGCATGGTGGCAAGACGCGATAGTTTGTCTTTGGGGACATTGAAAAAAGTATCATTCATTTCCAATGGGTTAAAAATCCGCTCTCGGAAAAATTGATCCAATGGCATGCCACTTAGTCGTTCCACTAAAACTCCTAAAACATCCGTTGCCACGCTGTAGTGATAGCGCGTTCCAGGTTGGTAACGGAGGGGCAGTGTCGCTAGTCGTTCCAAGAAATCATCCGATCCTTGGCTTGCAGATAACATCGCTTTACGGTACTCCGCATCGAGTTCATCGCCATGGAATCCATAAGATAATCCAGCGGTATGGGTGAAGAGTTGTTCTACAATGATTGGATTGGCAGGACTTAATGTCCCGTCACTGTTGCGTACTTGTAAGTTACTGAGTTCTGGAAGATATTGCGCGATGGGGTCACTGAGTTGAAATGCACCTTCTTCGTATAGCATCATCGCGGCAACGGCGGTGATCGGCTTGGTCATGGAAAAAATTCTAAATAGGGTGTCTTTCTTTACCGGACGATTGTCGTTAATCCCCATCGTTCCGGTCGCTTCAAAATGTACGATCTTGCCACGTCGTGCCACTAGGGTTACAAATCCTGTGTGACGTTCCTTGTCGACATAGTCTTGTGTCCAGCGTGAGATCTGTGTAAGACGTTCAGACGACATACCAACATCTTCAGGGGATGCGGTCGGCAAGTTAACGGCTTGAACAGCACTTGTCGCAATTAAAAGTGCTAAACCGGTGACTAAATGTTTCATGATGCGTTGACCTCAGGATGGAATTAAGTCTGCTAAAAGACTGGGTTAATCGGTTATACAACAAATAAGAATGACGCTCAAGCTGGTCAGCTAACCTACCTTATACATCTCTGCTAATTGAAATACCGCTATCGCTGTGACTAGTGACAAATTGAGGCATCACAAAAATTATGATTGGGGCTGTCATACACGCGCAAAGATTAAGCACCGTGGCAGGAAAATAGTGCATAAGTCCTGTCAAATAGAAGGATTACTTGGTATTGAAGGTCGAGCATCGATTGTGATGGGTATTAAAATGCTGCAAATAAATGCGTTTAAAAGCCGCAGCGCTTAAGGTGCTTTAAGCGCTTCTCGTTCATAAACCAGTCGATGAAGCTTTGCTAGGGTTACATGTTAAGCTTTTACTTAAATAGAAACCCCAGTTTCAGCGTGCGATAGAAAGTAGATGTAATGCACATTCTCTTCTTTAATAAGGTTTGTTTTCTAGATCAGTACACTTAAAAATATTTATGCTAGTTCAATCGCAACCGCTGTTGCCTCTCCACCGCCAATACAGAGTGTAGCTATTCCTTTCTTCAGATTACGCTGCTTTAACGCATGCAGTAAGGTCACAATAATGCGTGCACCTGATGCACCTATCGGATGTCCAAGTGCACAAGCACCACCGTGGACGTTAACCTTTTCAGGATCTAATCCTAAGTCGGAAATCGCCATCATTGTAACCATGGCAAATGCCTCGTTTATTTCCCATAAATCAATATCACCGGTTTTCCAATTGAGTTTTGTGAGTAGTTTTTTAACAGCCCCTACTGGCGCAGTTGTGAAGTCGCTTGGAGCTTGGGCATGACAACTATGCCCTTTAATGACAGCGAGCGGTTTAAGGTTGTTATCCTTTGCTTTTTGAGCTGACATTAAAAGCAGTACCGCTGCACCATCTGAAATTGAGCTCGAATTGGCTGCTGTAATGGATCCGTTGGCTGAAAATGCTGATTTTAGTGTCGGTATTTTTACAGGGCTTGATTTGCCAGGTTGTTCGTCTTCACTAACGGTACATTCTCCGTGCCTACTTTTGACGGTAACGGGAACAATTTCTTCACTAAACCCGCCTTCATTGATTGCAAATTGAGCGCGTTGCAAAGAGGTTATGGCATATTGATCCATGGCCTTACGGGTAATGCCTCGGTCATCGGCGGTAGCTTGTGCAAAAGTGCCCATGGCTTTGCCGGTATAAGCATCTTCGAGACCGTCATAGAACATGTGATCTTTAATTTCTCCATGTCCCAAGCGAAAACCACCGCGTGCTTTTGCTAAGAAATAAGGAGCATTGGTCATAGACTCCATACCGCCAGCAACAACCGCATTAAGGTCTCCTAACTTAAGTTGATCGTATGCCATCATTACACTGCGCATACCTGAGCCGCAGACTTTGCTGACAGTTGTACAGGCAACACTGTCAGGAATACCTGCCCCAAGGGCAGCTTGTCGTGCCGGTGCTTGTCCTAATCCGGCTGAGAGCACATTTCCCATAATGACTTCATCTAAGTCTTGTGGATTTAAGTTGACACAATCTAATGCAGCTTTAATGGCGTGACTTCCCAATTGTGTGGCAGACAACGAAGCAAAACTTCCTTGCATAGCTGCCATTGGGGTTCTTTTAGCAGCGACGATCACTACATCGTTATTGGTAAGGGACATGTGAACTCTCCGTTTTAATTCTTGCCCTAGTATATGCGACAGCTAAAAAGATCCAAGGTCATCCATTGCTAATATGGATCGCGCATACAATGTGACATCGTCATTATTTAAGCTGGCATGACGCCCAACGTTACCAGTGTTAACAGGGTATAGCGTCCTATTTTGGCGATAGCTACGAAAAACAAAAAACGTTTAATAGGCATTTCAAGTATGCCTGCAACCACGGTTAATGGATCACCAATAATAGGAACCCAGCTTAAAAGTAAGCTCCACTCGCCATATTTATGAAACCGTATTTTAGCCTTGGCTAGAGATAATGGCTTCACTGGAAACCAGGGCTTGTACTGAAAGTGCTCAACTTGTTTGCCGAGCCACCAGTTGATCGTAGAGCCACCTATGTTGCCTAGTGATGCAATGACCACTAGCAAGACAGGTGGAATGGAGGTTTCTAACAACAGTGTGACTAAAACGGCTTCTGAGGCTGCAGGAAAAAGTGTTGCGGCTATAAACGCAGATATGAAAAGTCCGGCCAGTGCAGTGATCATCGTTTTCTCGATTAATATTTCAAGCTGAGTTTACCATCTTCTTGTTAATACCCCATTGCTTGTTGGCGCTAAATTCAATTATGGTGCCGTTTTTATTTAAGGAATATTTATGAATTTTTCAGACAGTAAAAGTGCCTTTCTACTTTCTCTAAACTCAGACCAACACCAGTTCAAAGATACGCTGTCTTTTATAGACAGGTGGTACGACGTTACAAATACAAGTTTTAACAATGGTTCCATTCGCAATGATGCCTCTGAGAACCAGGGAAGCGCCAAAGTATTGGCTTTAGCGATTGAGTTAGATTTATCCATACAGCAGGTACTTGCATGCTTTGGTGAACACTATCGCGATGTATTGGCAACACCCAATACTCAGAATCATTTCAATCTGCGCCGGTTGATAAAAGAAGGTTTGGTAGATATTAGTTTTGAATCATTTCCTTTAAAACGTAAGTAATTTTGAACTAAGTCAAAGTTTTTCGCTCCAATTGTCTTTATATTAGGATCTTCTAAAATAAGGTGATTGAAATGCGTATACTATTTGTTTTGTTTTTTACCTCTTTGTTGGTGTCGGCTTGTGGCGGTTCTTCATCCCCTATGTCAATCGAGCCTGAAAAAGATGCCATCGTTAATGTCGACGAAAGTGGTAATACTCAAGTTGATGCCTCGTCCCTCGCAAGCCAATTAGCAGACTTACCCATGGGTGAATTAACTGATGAGGAAGAAGCGGGTCTACTATTAATGAGAGAGGAAGAGAAATTGGCGCGTGATGTGTATAACAAACTGTTTGAATTACACGCCAAAAAAATCTTTGAAAACATCGCTAATAGTGAGCAAACCCATACCGATGCAGTGAAAGCATTATTGGAGAGATACGACCTTATCGATCCTGTGGCGGAAGATGTTGCAGGACAGTTCAATAACATTGACTTACAGATGATATACGATCAATTGGTAGCGTTGGGAACGCCTTCGTTATTAGATGCATTAAGGGTTGGTGCTACTGTCGAAGAATTAGATATTTTTGATATTGCACGTTTACAGGAGCAGTTGGTAAATAACGATGATATCGACCTCGTTTATGAAAATTTGCTCAAGGGCTCACGCAACCATTTACGTTCTTTTTATAAACAAATTCAAAATGAAAATGCCGATTACGAGCCAGTGTACATTAGCCAAGAAGAGTTCGATGCTATCGTGAACAGTGAAATGGAGCGCGGTTAAACCTCATTCAATATTTTTTTAGCAAATTATCCATTTCTGGCTTGTATTTAAGCCATTTGTCCCAATAATTCGTATGTAATGTAATAATTATTGCGATCTGCTTTTGGGTGGGTTGCCCAAATCAATGGAATTATGGAGAACTACAATGAGTTTTGAATTACCTGCGCTGCCCTACGCGAAAGATGCACTTGCACCACATATCTCAGCGGAGACATTGGACTATCACCACGGCAAGCACCACAACACTTATGTTGTAAAGTTGAACGGTCTGGTTCCTGGTACCGAGTTTGAAGGTAAAACCCTCGAAGAGATCATCATGACAGCTCCTGCTGGTGGCGTATTTAATAACGCTGCTCAAGTATGGAACCATACTTTTTACTGGCATTGCTTGTCACCCAACGGTGGCGGTGAACCTACAGGCGCAGTAGCTGATGCTATCAATGCTAAATGGGGTTCTTTTGAAGCGTTCAAAACTGAATTTAACGATAAAGCTGTTAACAACTTCGGTTCAAGCTGGACTTGGTTGGTTCAAAACAGCGATGGTTCATTGGAAATCGTTAACACTAGCAACGCTGGTACCCCAATGACAGCCGGTCAGAAAGCTATTATCACTGTTGATTTGTGGGAGCACGCTTACTACATTGACTACCGCAACGTTCGTCCAGATTACCTTAATGGTTTCTGGTCTCTCGTAAATTGGGACTTTGCAAACCAAAACCTCGCTGCTTAATAGCAACGGGTTAAATAAAACGGCCCATCACGGGCCGTTTTTTTGTCTAAATTGAAGTGAGAAAGTTATTCAACGTTAGCTCATAAAGGCTTGGCCGCCATCGACAGCGATACTTTGGCCACTTACATAGCTACTGTAAGGGCTGCAAAGCATAGCCACAAATTCCCCGACATCTTTTTCACAGTCACCGACACGCTGTAGTGGAATACCTTGTACAAAGGCTTCTGCTTCTTCAGGCCGATGTGTCATCCACTTCTCAAGGGCCGGTGACATGGCGTGAGGTAGGATACAGTTGGCGCGAATATTATCGGGGCCCCACTCGTTAGCAGCAGCACGGGTAAGCGCTCTAATAGCATCTTTTTCTGCAGCGTAGACACCGTAGTTTCGCATATCCCAGCGTTTGGCTGCAGAGCTGGCCATATTGATAATGCTACCACCACGTTCTTTTAAATGAGGGTAGCATGCTTGCATGAGGGCAAGTGTTGCTATGGGACCTACCTTAAAAGCCTTTTCTACATTGTCTAGCCGTTGCTTTAATAGTGGCCCTATCGATGCTTGAACCGCGTTGTTAATCAAAATATCCAGCCGTCCAAACTCGGCAACAGCTTGTGTGACAATGTCGCTTAGATGTTCAGTTTCAGCAACATCGCATTCAATAGCTATTGACTTTGGACCACCTGATGATTCGATCAATTGGCAGGTTTCATGGCATTTAGACACAGTCCGCCCTACAGCGACAATGTGAGCCCCCCGCTTGGCTAATGCTAGCGCCATACCGCGGCCAATGCCTTGCCCGGCACCGGTGATTAAAGCAACTTTTCCGGCTAAAAATTTTTCTGAATCAGTCATGGAGTGGCCTTTTTAAATTATTCGAATTGCACTGTAATGTTGAACAAATATGCTGCTCATATCGATAAAATGTAATGAACTTTCTGTAATGTTTGTTAGGCGATCGCGGGTATCGGCAAGATTTTTCCCACCAAAGAAAGCTTGTTGATCCGAGAGGTTTTCATTGGGGAAGCCTTCTTCAACCCAGCCATCAAATTCAAAGGCATTACTACTCTGTCCGGTCACAAGATTTTGCACATAGGTGAGTGTAGATTGGTTCTCGCAAGCGATTTTTGCGTGTGTATTACGCCAGTAGTCTAAGGCCTTGGCACGGGAGATACCCTCAGCAAATTTGAAACCACATATCTGTAAACTGAATGGATAGGTAGCAAAACTTTCTATCTCTGGATAGGGTAAAACGATATTGTGTTCCACTTGATATGAACAATAGAAACCCAGTTTTTCTGGCCATCCATAATCTAGGTCAAGCGGGGTATTTGTTTCCAAGATGAGTATTGCGCCAGCTTTAAGATTTAATTGATTGATTGTCCACTGCTGCCGTGCCTGGTATTGGTGGTCTGTCCATGCCAGGGTGGCTTTAGCCGGTGCAATGTGATGTATCAATGAGTCATGCAGACCCTTCAGCGAGGTGATATTGTCTTCCTGAAGAAGGATCCAGAGTGATTTGTACACCTTAAATACCGAGTGTCCTGGCGAAACGATGCTTGTGGTAGCTACTATCACCTAAGATTTGTTGGCATACGCGGGCACGTTTAAGGAAAAGACCGATTTCGACTTCATCGGTGACCCCCATACCACCATGCATTTGGACAGCTTCATTGCTGAGATGAAGATAGCATTCATTGGCCATGTACTTTATTTGACTAGCAAGACCGGCTAAATCTTTAACGCCGTAATCAATGCTGGCCAGGCCTTTTTGAAGTGAACTTTGAGCCATTTCTAATTGGCATAACATTTGTGCACAGCGGTGTTGTAATGCTTGGAATGAGCCAATTTTAACGCCGAATTGTACGCGATCGTTTAAGTAGGCCACTGTTCGTTCAAGAAGCTCTCTAGCACCACCAAGCATTTCAGCCGCTAGAACTATGGTTGCTTTGTCGAAGGCGTATTCGATAGAGCTCCATGTTGTAGGGCCATCACCTAGCCAAGCTTCTGATGGGATTGGGCAGTTCTCAAAGGTCACGTCGCAGGCATTGCGGCCATCCATAAGATGACGACGTTGGATTTTAATTCCGGGGTGGGAAGCGTCTAAACGCAGCCAGCGCAATCCTTCCTGGTCACCACTGTTGCCTGATTCACGAATTAATATCAGTAAATATTGCGCGCCACTAGCTTCTAGCACAAATTGCTTCTTGCCATTAAGTGTATTGCTTTCAACGCAAAGCGCCGTGTTTTGTGGGGCAAAATGACGACCTTCGTCTATGGCGACAGCGTAGTTAGCTTCACCACTAGCGATACTTTCAAGCCAGCTTGATTGCTGCTCTGAACTGGCACACTGCTCAATAATATTGGCGGCGAGTACTACGCTAGAAAATAACGGACACGCGGCTAAATGCCGCCCCATATCTTGCATGATCGCCCCCAAACCAAGATAGCCAAATCCAAGGCCGCCATACTCTTCGGATAGGCTGACCGCGGGTACGCCCAATTCAACCATGGCTTGCCAGAGTTCTGGTTTGTAGCCGCAATCAGTCGGGTTGTCGCGCAGAGTGCGAATATCTTCAACGGGGCATTGATCCTTCAAGAATTCCGCAATAGATTGTTGAAGCAGACGTTGTTCTTCGTTTAATAGCATGTCTAGATTCCCTATGCGCTTGGAAGGCCCAAAGCCCGTTTAGCAATAATGTTGAGCTGTATTTCTGAAGTGCCACCCGCAATGGTGTGGGCTTTATCGTAGGCCCAATTACTCACGATAGTTCGTTCGCTTGGGCTGAGTTCTGGGTCGTCAAAACTCAATCCACCGTTGCCCAAAATACTCAATAACAGCTCGTCTTTTGCTTGCAGTTCACGAGTGCCTAGGACTTTAATTAACATGGGGAGAGCGCTATCTCGAATACCTGCTTTGCCTTCGAAATAGATACGTTCGCCAAGGTATTCCAAGGCATTAGCATTCATACGATTAGTGACCAACTTGTCTCTGATAGTGGCATCGCGAAGTTTACCGTCAGAGTCGAAACCAATAATCTCTTTGGCAAGGTCTACGGCACTAACGTTTTCCTGTTCCACCATGCTTTCCATGTTGGACATCATTTTGCGCTCATGTTTAAGCAGCTCTTTCGCGACCGACCAGCCTTCGTTTAAATTTCCCACCAAGTTATCCATTGGAACGACAACATCGTCGAAAAACGTTTGGCAAAATTCGGAATCGCCGCTGATCAGTTTGATGGGGCTGGTAGATACCCCTTCGCTTTCCATATCGATTAATAGGAAGCTGATGCCTTGCTGTTTGGTTGCATCTGGGTCGGTTCTCACCAGAGTGAAAATCCAATCGGCCTTATCAGCCTGGGTCGTCCATATTTTGGTGCCGTTGACGAGAAAGTGATCTCCTCTGTGTTCGGCACGTGTTTTAAGACTTGCCAAATCTGAGCCGGCTGACGGTTCTGAATAACCCTGAGCCCAACGAGCTTCACCACGAATAATACGAGGGATATGGAGTTGTTTTTGCTCTTCGGTGCCAAACACAAGTAATGCTGGGCCCAGCATCCAAAGGCCTAGGTCATAAAGTGGTGGCCTACAGCCCAAACGCTTCATTTCTTTATCAAGGATACGCGCTTGTTCGGGGTTTAAGCCGCCGCCACCGTACTGTGTTGGCCATGTGGGCGCAGTCCAACCCTTGTCGCGCATTCGCTCAAACCACAGTTTCGCGTCTTCACTAGGGAATTGACGATGTTTACCCGCCCATATTTGCTCTTCTTTAACGATCGGCTGTCTTTGCGACTCTGGGCAGTTAGCTTCTAACCACTCGCGTGTCTCAATAGTAAATGCTTTTAAATCTTCCACGGGTTGCCTCATTTAGTTCTTTGTTGGAAAGAACGTTGCTTTGATTTGGCGCTTAAGTAATTTTTTTGTTGGATTGCGTGGCATGGGAGCCTCGCTCAGCACGATGGTTTGAGGGATTTTGTAGTGTGCTAAGTGTTGCTTGCAATAATCCCGCAGTGCCTGTTCGTCAAATTCTGCGCCTTGTTTGATGCCCACTACGGCGGCTACCACTTCACCAAAGGTGTCGTCTTCTAATCCAATCACCGCGGCTTCGCTAATGGCGGGATGGGTAATCAAACAATTTTCGACTTCAACGGGATATACATTTTCTCCGCCGCGGATAATCATATCTTTGGCGCGGTCGCACAGGTAAAGTAGATTGTTTTCATCGACGTAGCCGATGTCCCCCGTTTTGAACCAGCCGTCAACGAAGTCATCAGCACTGCTGCCGCAGCAGTAACTTTGTATGCAGGCTGCACTTCGAATGTAGAGCTCTCCTTGGCTGCCACTTGGGAGTATGTTGCCTTCTTCGTCTCGAACAGAAACTTCAACAATTGGGCTTAAAAACCCAGAGGCCGTTGGGTATTGGCGGAATAAATCACCGGTGAACGCGGCTCCTGTCCCCGCCGATTCAGTCAGCCCCCAACCTGCACCTGCTAGGGTATTGGGAATGTACTCGTTATACAGGGCAGTTAGTTTGCTCG
>Ga0209962_1000406_pt1 | contig 12754 bp, 6 predicted proteins | sample SalPonA_C_H2O_MG_FD_185722 | JGI IMG/M metagenome (GOLD analysis project Ga0209962, IMG submission 185722) | Water microbial communities from South San Francisco under conditions of wetland restoration - Salt Pond MetaG R2A_C_H2O_MG (SPAdes)... | ecosystem: Environmental > Aquatic > Non-marine... | reverse complement strand
TTGGCCAGACCTCTCTCAGTAGAAGCGCTTCTCCCCAGCCAGGGTGCACGCAAATGACGTCTGGCTCAAATCCTCTGCGCTTCAATTCGTTGCAGGCGTTAGCACAAGCCTCTGCGCGAATAACCTTAGCTTCGAAGTCTGTTACCCAAGGGTGTGTTTTCTCCGAGGTACCACGCTTGGTGCGATAGTGAAAATATTCAACACCCTCGATTTTTCGATCACCGATTCCCAGAGCGATCACACGGTGACCCCGAGCAGAGAGTGCCGGCGCCAGGTGTTTGTACTGTCCGGGAAAATTTTGATGTACGAATAAGATATTCAAGGTTGGTTTCACTCGCAGTTTTAGGGTTGTTGAAGCTTGCCAGAATCTACAAGCAAAGCTCAAGCCAAGCGTATCACTGGAATTATCGACCTACATTCTAGAGTTGGTCCGCTTTTTGCAAAACCTCAGAGGATCGGCGTGCGGACTTAGCTGCCGGATTTACTGAGGTAGAGAGATGAAGTTTTTTTCAGGACAGGTATACCGGGCGCTAGTCGTAGCCGCAGGGTTTGGCTTTGTCGCGAACATGTTAATGTTGGCGGTACCGCTCTATGCTCTGCAGGTTATGGATCGTGTATTGTCCAGCCGAAGTTTAGATACTCTGCTGGTGCTTACCCTCGGTGTCTTGGTCTGCCTTGTGATGTCAGCGATCTTGCTAAGGGTGAAGAGTCGTCTCTTTTCCCGCTCTGCGCTTATTGTTGAACAGGCGTTCACCCCGGAGTTGCTCAGCCGTGAGATGCGCGCGATTGCCAGTCGCAATGAGCCTGATCTCGAATTTGCTAAACATCTCAAGTACGTATCAAGTTTCATCAGCAAACATGGCCTATCTGCTGCCACAGAGTTGATTTTAGTACCTATTTTTTTACTGCTGGTCGTTTTGGTTGATATCCGTATGGGGCTGGCACTCGGACTCTTACTCCTCCTCTTAGCGCTTTGCATTCCGCTGCAGCGCTGGGTAATGCGAAAGGGTGAAGAGCATATTGATCTGCAATCTCGGATCGATGATGCCCGACAGTTCAGGCTGCGGCGTTTAGCAAATGTTATGGAGGTGCTGGGGGTAACCAGTCGCGTTATCTATAACATCCAGGAGTCCCGAGATCGCGAGTTAAGCACACGCCTAGCTCAGGATGATCGGATGCTGCGTGTTGAGAGCTTCAGTCGTTTCATCTCCCTTATGGTCAACGTTACGTTAATTGGACTGGGTGCATACCTAGCCGCAGCGGATCTCATTTCGCCGGGGCAAATTATCGCCTGCTTGATCATCGGAATGCGTACCGTCGCGCCACTAGATGGCTACATAAGGGCTCAACAAGCGATCTTTATGTACCGTCGATCGCGCCAGATCATCTCGGATGTGATGGAGAATCCTCTTTATGAGGCGCCCGGAGTTCCTATTATCAGCCGGCCTGATTCGGGTGTCCGTATGCAAGATGTTGTCTTTAGTCACGGCCCGGGCCTAAAGCCTGTTGTAGCCGGAGTAACACTGCAGATCCGGCCAGGCTCTTGTATCGGCTTGGTTGGTGCCAACGGAGTAGGTAAAACAACCTTCGCGAAGTTGTTGTTGGGTCTCTACCGACCTAATGCGGGTCAAGTAAGGCTCGGAGAGTTGGATATTTCGCAGATCAGCCGTGTTTTGCTCGGGCCTCATTTGGGGTATCTCGATCAAGCAGCTGAGCTCTTTCCTGCCACGGTGGCGGACAATATTTCGAGGTTCGAGCCGGCACCCATTGATGAGGTGATTGCCGCAGCAAAGCGGGTTGGGGCACACGAGATGATCGAGCAACTTCCGCAAGGGTACGATACTCGGGTGCAAGGAAATGGCCAGAATCTTTCAGGAGGACAGCGTCAAATGATCTGTTTAGCCCGAGCCATTTATGGCAAGCCGAGCTTAGTGGTACTCGATGAGCCCAGTTCAATGCTGGATGGACGTGAGGCGACTAAGGTCGGTCTGCTGCTGGATCAGCTAAAGCTGGAGGGTGTAACCACTCTAGTGATCTCTCATGATCAGCGATTATTGCGACACACAACTACCCAATTAGAGCTTCAGGGTGGACAGCTGCGAAGAGTGGAGTCGCCTGCGGGTGGACCACAGTCAAATCAGGCTCTGAGTGAGTCAGCGGAGGGAACGAATGGCTAAGGTTTTGGATCGCTCACTAAAACGTGAGTTGGTCGCAGGCTGGGTTGTCTTGGTGGTGGGTGTTTTAGGCTTGGGGATTTGGACCTTTAGCACCGATATCTCTCAAGCGGCCCTAGCAACAGGGCTTCTAGAGCCCTCAAAAGGCAGCCTGCTGGTGCAACACAAACGCGGGGGTGTCGTTCGGGAAGTTCACGTCAAGGCCGGAGAGCAAGTAAGCGAGGGGGACCCCCTTATCACGCTGACCAGTGATGACGTTGAGGCTGAGATAAAGCGTTTAGAGAATAAATTGGTACAGGCTCGCGCTAAACAGCATCGTCTGATGATCGAATTTGAAGGGTTGCCATGGAGTGTGCCCGTCGATTTGAATCACTCCCAAGGGCTCGTCGCGCTATCTGTCCAGCGGCAAATATTTGAGGCAGGTGAAACGACGGATAGTGTTGCAGAGGAGATCTTAAAGTCCAAGCTAGCAGAACTTGCCGAGGAGCGGCTTGGACTCGAGAGAGAGTTGGTTGGGTTGGAGGCTCAGACAGCGATCGTATCCGAGCGACTGCGTAAAATCGAAGGTCTGGCCCGTAAACGGCTAGTTAGTCAGACAGATCAGCTCAACTTAAGTGGTCGAGAGGCAGAATTGATTGCCCGTATCGGTACGCTCAAAGCGGCGATCGCTCGGGTCGACCAGCGTAGTGCGGAAGCAGAGTTGCGATTGGATATGCAGGCGAAGGACCGTATAGAGGCATTGTCCCTGCAGATGAGCGAGCAGCAACTGGTTGTGGAGGAGTTAATTGATCAAATCAAGCTCGCTGAAATTCGTCGCAGGGATTCTGTTCTTTACGCGAAGCATAGCGGGCTTGTGACTGATCTTGCAGTGAGTGGTCGTGGCGAAGTTATTGCCCCTGGGCAGGCGGTGATGCGCCTAGTGCCGGAGGGTGACGAACTGATTATTAAGGGCAGAATCAAGCCGGACGATATTGAGCTCATGTTGCCGGGAAGTCCGGTCGATGTGAGGTTTAGTGCCTACTCGCTCAGGGGGCAGATTCCCATAAAAGGTAAGCTGCGACTGGTCTCTGCTGACCTAGTGCAATCGCCCGACGGCAGCGGTTTCTATGAAATTGAGGTAGAGATGGATCCGACTTCATTGCTGGCTAGCCAGCTGAAATTGTATCCGGGTATGCAGGCGCAGTTAACGATTAAAGGCGATGAGCAACCTGTATGGCGTTATCTGTTTGGCCCGCTTGTGGACTCCTTTGGGAGGGCGATGCGTGAAGCTTAATCTATTTCGAACTCGCCCCAAGATGGCTCCTCATAAGGATGGGATATTACGACTCTCTATTGACGAGTCTCGCTTAAGCGCCGCTAATGTGGAGAGCTTACGGAAGCAGTATTTCCCACAAGTGGTCGGCCAGTCGACCTTGGTTCTGCGTTTAAACCAGCTCACCTTTATTGACTCCTCTGGGCTCGGATTTCTGGTGGGACTTAGAAAGAACATGCTACCGCCCCAAAAAGTCGTTCTCGAGGGTATCAGTGATCCGACGTTACTGGATCTGTTCAAACTCACCCGTATGGATCAAATCTTCCTACTCTGTAATGACTCAAAAGAGGCTGAGCTTCTTCTATCCCGGTAATTGCAAAATGCGAATCAGGTTGCGGATACGCATTTTGCAACGATATTTCGGGGTATTGGGAAAATATAAGCTATTGTAAATAAACAATAAATTTAGGTTGGCAGATATTATGCATTCAAAAGATAAGCAAATTTAATTTTATTTTGGAGTAGATGCTGTGGCAGATTTGTTGGGTTCAACCGAAGCTGATTTATTATCTGGTACCGATAAGTCCGACCTGCTTGATGCGGGTAGCGGAGATGATACTCAAAGTGGAGCGGCCGGCGCTGACACAATCCTCGCAGGTGATGGCTCTGATGTAGTGTATGGCGGTGATGGTCGAGATTTGATCGATGCATCGGCTGATGGTTTAGCTGAGGGAGATCTTCTCGCAGGCAATGACGGGCGGGATACAATCCTTGGCGGGGATGGTGCTGATGTCATCTATGGTGACGGCATCGACATGACCACTACGGCCGAGAGCCTGGCAGCAGTTCAGTCTGATATCCAGTTGCTCGAAGAGTCGATCGCCAACGCTGAAGCAGATCTCGTCGAGCTTAATCAGTTTCTATTGGAGTCTACTCAGGAACTGGAGCTTGCCGCTGACTCTGTCACTCAACTCGATTTGGCAATTAACCAAGAGTCTTCCGATGTGCAAGAGGCATCTCTGCGTCTAGAGACCTCCATAAACGAGTTAACTGCAGCCCAAACAAGCGCTGATTCGATCGCTGCAGAGTTAACAGCCAAGAGTGAAGAGATAGGTCAGTTGGAGAGCTCTATTAATGATATTGCCGCTCAGCAAGGCGCCATTTCCGACCAGATCGATCTACTCTCGGCGGAGTATCAAACAACGGAGCAACGTATTGTTGATACGGCTGATCAACAGCAGACGCTTGATGTTGAGTTGCAAACTCTGGATACGCAGTTGAGCGAGTTGCAAACCGGCCTAACGCTCAATCAAGAGAGTCAGACTAGCCTGCAGGCTGATCTGCTCGATCCAGGTGCAAATACTCGAACAATCGAGCGTGAACTTGCCAAATTGCAGGCTGAGGCCTCAGATTTTGAAAGTCAGATCAGCCAAACCCTGACAGATATCTCAGTGGCGACTTCCGAACAGGAGTCGCTGGCTGATCAAGTTGTCCAGCTAAATCAATCGCTTGAGCAAATATCCTCCTCCATCGCTGAGCAGCAGCAGAATCTCGAGTCACTTGAGGTTACGCAGACCAGTATTGAAGTAGAGTTGGAGAATGCTTTAGTGGATCAAACGTCGTTGCAGAGTCAGTTAAATGATGCAAATGCCAATACGGCTGCGATCCAATTGCAGGTTGTAGAGAGTACTGCGGCACTTGAGGCCGAGCAGCTCCAACTCGATGAGGCGACATCCGCTAAAGCAACGAACGAAAGTCTGATGACCGATATTCAGTCGTCCATAGAACAGACTGAGCAGACGATCGATTCGACTGAGTCCCAAATAACTTCCCTGCGGACAGACCTCTCGGACGCTGAACTTCTGCAAGAAAATTTTGAAACTCAACTGCAGCAAGGGATTGCTGCCGACGGCAGCACAGAATCACCGGAGGCAACTCAGGGTAACGTCAGCTTACAGAGCGACAGCATTCTCGCCGCAGGCGGCGACGACACTGTTTATGGCGGTGTCGGAGAGGATTCAATTTTCGGTGGAGCGGGTGACGATCAGTTAGATGGCGGCCCAGAGAATGATCTGCTTGATGGTGGCAGTGGCGCTGATTACCTTAGTGGCGGTGAGGGTTTTGATCAACTGAATGGTGGCGATGGTAATGACTCTCTGTCGGGTGGAGCGAGTGGCGACACCTTAGACGGTGGTCTAGGTGATGATCTACTGTTTGGTGACGACGGACACGATTCGTTGTTGGGTGCCGATGGGGCTGACTCTCTCTACGGGGGCACGGGCTCTGACAGACTCTCCGGTGGTGCGGGAGACGATCAACTATTTGGCGGATCTGACAACGATACGCTGGATGGAGGGGAGGGCTCAGATCTCCTCGAGGGTGAACTTGGGCACGACTCGATTCTTGGCGGCGCCGGTAACGATACATTAGTCGGGGGAGCTGGCGCCGATAAACTTTTTGGTGAGGCCGATAACGACGTTCTGATTGGTGGGGATTCGAGTGATTCTCTGTACGGCGGTTTGGGTAGTGATACCCTGGTTGGTGGCGATGGCTATGATAACCTGTACGGAGGGGACGGGGATGACGCTCTCAGTGGCGGGCTTTTAGCTGACGAACTTTATGGGGGTACCGGCAATGATACGCTGGATGCTGGTGAGGGTCGTGATATCGCTAGGGGTGAGGAGGGTGACGATAGCATCTTAGGTGGTATGGGCGCGGACAAGCTTTATGGCGATGCAGGAGCCGATTACCTCAGTGGTGGTGATGATCGGGATACTCTCTTTGGTGGAGATGGCGCGGATACGCTCACAGGTGATGCGGGTGTGGATGCCCTAAAAGGCGGCCTAGGCGATGACAATCTGAGCGGTGGTGCAGATAACGATCTCCTGAGCGGCGAAGAGGGTAACGATTACCTAGATGGTGGAACCGGTGATGATCTGCTTAAAGGGGGATTTGGCGCCGACACGCTTGCGGGTGGGTCAGGTGATGATGTTCTAAGAGGCGCGGATGACGCCGATCAGCTCGAGGGCGGTGAAGGCGCCGATACACTTTACGGGGACGCAGGTGACGATGTTCTATCGGGCGGAGATGGCAGCGATACCCTCTCTGGCAGTTTAGGTTCGGATTGGCTCTCCGGTGATGCAGGTGTCGACTACCTGCGCGGTGGAAATGATGCAGATACCCTGGCCGGTGGTACCGGTGACGATCTCCTCAGAGGGGATGATGGCAATGATTCACTGGCTGGGGGTGCAGATAATGATGAGCTCTCTGGTGGCCATGGAGATGATGTACTGTTAGGCGACGCCGGTGACGATTTTTTGAGGGGCGGTAGTGGCTCTGATTCGCTCGAGGGTGGTGATGGGGTCGATTATCTACGCGGTGATGATGGCGATGATTCTCTGCTCGGCAGTGCTGGGACGGATACACTTTCCGGTGGTAATGGCTCTGACTATCTAGCGGGAGGCTCCGGCAACGATTCGCTCAAGGGTGGAGCTGATAGTGATCAGCTATTGGGCGATGAGGGGAATGACTACCTTCAGGCGGACGGCGGTAACGATTATCTAGATGGCGGCGCAGATAGCGACACTCTCTCGGGCGGGAACGGGCAGGACACCCTCCTTGGAGGTACCGGAGATGATAGCCTCAAAGGCGGAGCACAGTCTGATTTGATTTTCGGCGGGGATGGAGCCGATTCGATTACCGGCAACACCGGCAGTGATCTTTTGGATGGTGGTGCAGATTCTGACACAGTAGAGGGTGGTTCTGGCGACGATACGATCCTAGGTGGTTCAGGGGATGATAGTATTTTCGGAGAATCAGGCCAGGATTCCATTCTCTCAGGTGAGGGTAATGATCGTGTTTATGCGGGCTCCTCAAACGACTTGGTTCAAGATAGCTTAGGCGCGGATACTATTTTTGCTGGATCCGGTGATGACCGAGTTAACGCAGGCGGTGAAGACGATCTGAATGACGACTACGTGGAAGGGAACCACGGCGCAGACTTACTTACCTCCGGCGCCGGTAATGATGAGATCTATGGTGACGACCGCGTCATTGAATACAAGGGGTTAGGAGACGACCCTGAGGATCAGACTCGTTGGAATGACACTATAGACGCGGGTAGTGGTGATGATCGTGTGTACGGTGGTTGGGGTAGTGATCTCATCGATGGTGGCGTGGGTAGTGACTACATCCGCGGAGAGTCGGCCGAGGACACCATCGTAGCCGGTGAGGGTAATGATGAGGTCTGGGGAGACAACGGTGACGATAGCGTTCACGGTGGTGATGGCGAGGACACAGTTGAGGGCGGCGTAGGTCATGATCACCTGTTTGGCGGTCAGGGAGCAGACCTAATTCACGGTGGCTTGGATGCCGACACGATTGGCGGAGGAGACGGCGCGGATAGTCTCTACGGCGATGATGGGGATGATCAGCTGTTTGGAGGGGCGGGTAACGATATCCTCTCCGGGGGTTCTGGTGCTAACCAGCTTTTCGGCGAAGAGGGCGACGATACGCTCATCGGCGGATTGGCAGATGACAGCATCGAGGGTGGCGTTGGCGTCGACATGCTCATTGGCGGCGAAGGGAAGGATCTGTTGGTTGGCGGCGAGCAAGATGACTGGCTCAATGGCGGATCTGATAATGATAGCCTCTACGGTGACTCGGGTAATGATCATCTCAATGGCAGTTCAGGGAACGACCTTCTTGTCGGGGGTGAGGGTGATGATTCGCTCTACGGTGGCTATGGCTCAGATGAGATCAGAGGTGGGCAGGGTGCCGATCTGATTCAGGCTGGCTCTGGTGCCGACACGGTAGACGGCGGGCTAGGTGCAGATCTGATAGAAGGTGGTACAGGTAATGATGTAATCCTGGGCGGCGCCGATTATGATCGGCTCTCCGGTGATGGCGGTCATGACTTTATGGATGCCGGCGATGGTAATGATGTGCTCATGGGCGGCGCCGGCGATGATACCCTCGTGGGCGGATTGGGTGCCGATCAGTTTGTCTGGGATATGAGTTATGCTCAAGGTTTTGACGTTATCCTCGACTTCCAGAAGGGTATCGATACGCTGAACTTCTTTCATGCCGGTGCAGTGGTATACAACGATGTGAAGTTTGCACAATCTCAAAACGGTGTCGCTTTCTCCGTTGGCGATATCAATGTGGAGCTCCGGGGAGTGAGTGAATTCTCTTTAGATGCAACCGATTTCGATTTTACAGTCTGATCCTTGATGTAGACGCCCATCGCGGCGAGTAAACTTGGCACTATTTTTGCTGGGTATTTAGCTGGATCTGTTTAGGTTTAGCGAGATATGAAAGATAGTGGCGAAATATATGCCGAGTTTACTCTGAGTAAGATTAAAGCCTCGCTTACTCACGAGCCTTTGTCTGAGGGGCAATTCGAATCCATCCGCAAGGTCCTGTTGGCAACTCAACGGGACCAGCGCCACGCTGTGGATGTAAGGCTATTCATACCGGCAATATTCCGCAGTTACTACATCCTTCTATTCGCTGGAAGAGACCGGCGCAGAAGCACTTTGGAGCTCAATCGAGTTCGTCTTAGCCGGACCTTTCATCGCGTCATACGCATTATCAACCTAAGCACTCTTACCCTTCTCTCATTTGGCTTGGCAGGATTGATGTTCTGGGGGCTCTACATCGTTAAAAGCGCGGTAGGTATCGATCTGATTCCCGGGTTTCATTTGTCTGACTGGGTTGTAAGCGTAATGAATGGACTTTCCGAGGTGGCTCAGTGATCAAAAAGGCTTTATTTCTTTCAGTACTGGCTTTGAGCGGATGCTCGTCTATGGAGCGTTTAGTTGACTCCCCAGAGAAACAATCCTCAACTCAGGCCGGGGACTACGAACTCGATCTCTATAAACGTTCCGTACATCTCTTCGATCCAGTGTCAGTCGACGATATTGCCACCTCTGAGCGTCTTCAATCGCGACTTGATAATCTCTTTGTCCTGGTTGATGACGGTGACAACTCGGAGCTCTATCGTGGCGTACCGAAGCAGGTGTATGTCTACGAGATATTCCGCCGTTTTAATCTATCGATGCCGCATCTCAATTTGAGAGGGGGTGCCTACCGACTATCTGATGATAAAGACGAGCTATGGGTCGGTCCCTACTCATCTCGGGAGATACAGCACAAAATCGATTCAAACAGGCCTTTGACCTCACTGGGAACCAAGAGCTTGGCTGAGGGTATCGAGAAAATAACCGATTTGGCAGTGTCCGCAAGAGGTAGAACGGGGCTGGTTATTTTTACTGATTGGCAAAACATAACAGCCCAAGAAGTTGAGGCTGTAGCAAGGTTTAGACAGCGAGGTGAAGCACTTGCGGGCTTTAACGTCGTGCCGCAGATTGACTCTTGGGACGGAAGTGAAAATCCCTACTGCGTCTTCGCCGTTGGTGTTGGGAATGCGATGTCCCGCTCGCTGTTTGACCAAGCCGATGTTTGTGGCTTCTCCGAGGCGGCGGATAAAGTCGCGCAGCCCAGAGATATGGCGTACTTCGTCAGGAAAATTCTCTATACAACCCCTTTAGACTCCGATGGTGACGGCATCTACGATTACCAAGATCAATGTCCCGACACGCCAGCAGGTCGGATTATCGATAGTTTTGGGTGTCTACGATTCGAGGCCGAGGAATAATTATGATGTGCCATCTACATTTCAATGTATATCTTCGCCAAACCCTAATATCTGCGGTTGCGGCTTTGGTTTCGCTTGTTTCGCTACCCAGTCAGGCGCTCGATGCTCGCATGGGGGTACCCTTCGCCGAGGACGCTCAACGTCAGCGAGCTATCACTGCAGCTTCTGCGCTGGGTAATGATGAGCCACTTGAAGTCATTGAACCCCTAGCTGTACCTACTCAGGTTCTAGTGCCGGTTGCGGGACCGTCTGAGTTGGAGCGTCAGGTTGAGAAAAAATTGGCGCCGGTAAGCCTCGAAGAACAGATTCAAAATCAGGGCCTTACAAGTGAACTAGAACAGTTCGGATATAACATCTTCACATCGCTTCCAACCACCTTCGCTCCAGTTGAGGGTATACCTGTTCCACCTGACTATTTGGTTGGTCCCGGAGATGAGTTTATCCTGCAAATTTTTAGTGCAACAGATATCCAATACAACCTAGTGGTAAACCGTGAGGGGCGACTGCTGATTCCAGAGGTCGGTCCGATACAGGTAGCCGGTTTAACCTTTGAAGAGACAAAGCTCCTGATTGATCGAACTCTGGCAAGTTCAAGAATGGGCGTGAAGACGGTTCTAACGCTGGCTAACCTCCACACTATACAGGTGATGTTGGTTGGTGAAGTTATTCAACCAGGCTCGTATGTGGTGAGTGGACTGTCCAATTTGCTCAATACCTTGGTCAGCGCAGGTGGAGTTAAGCGCTCTGGCTCTCTGCGTAATATACAAGTTAAGCGTGCGGGTGTGGTTGAAGCGACTTTCGATCTCTACGGGCTTCTACTTGAAGGTGATACCCGAGGTAACATCAGCTTACGCCAAGGTGACGTGGTCTTTATTCCATCCATTGGACGAACTGTAAGTGTTGCCGGTGAAGTCCTACGGCCGGGCATCTACGAGTTAAAAGAGGAGGAGACTGTCGCCGATATTCTCAAACTTGCAGGTGGGGCTTTACCTACTGCGGCCTTGGATAAGACTCAAGTTGAACGTATAGAGGCGACAGGTAACTACACACTGATTCAGGCGAGTCTTAATGACGAACGAGCACTGACACCGATCAAAAACGGTGACTTTATTCGAGTATACCCAGTCCTCAATCAGATGAATTCGGTGGCGCTCTTGCAAGGAAATGTTCTAACGCCTGGAGGATATCAGTGGCGTCCGGGTATGCGAGTCACTGATCTGGTAGGTGATCAGGCAACATTGCGTCAAGGCACAGATTTTTCTGTAGCCATGATCGAGCGAGAAAATCCTGAGTCGAAAAGGACTGAAGCGATCTATTTTGATCTTGGCGCTGCTCTGACCAATCCATCGGGCCCCGCCAATGTGCTAATTGAACCTAGAGACCGACTGACGATTTTCGATGTGGCCAGTGATCGGGGGCAAAAAGTGCGCGAGGTGGTAGATAAAATGCAGGCTCAGAGCCTAGCAGGCGAACTGCCGAGTATCTTTACCGTACTAGGCGCGGTTAAGCATAGTGGGGAGTTCCCTTTGGCAAAGAGCACGCGCCTGCTCGATGCGCTCAAATACGTCGGCGGCCTAAAGCCCGGTATTGATCGTGATTATCTTATTCTTGTGCGAACTGATGCCTCAACAGGTTCGGTCGATTTTATCGATATAAGTCTTCGCTTAGCCCTAGAGAGCGGCAACAGCGACCACAATCCAATTCTGAAACCCTCTGACCGTATCTATGTGTTCGATCAGAAGCTTAATCGCTCGGATCTCATGTCGGATGATCTCTACCGTTTGGCGAAGCAGGCAAATGCCTTTGCCGAGCCAAGGATCGTTGAAGTTTCGGGTTCAGTGAGGTTTCCAGGACAGTATCCGTTGGTGGCCGGTATGAGACTGGCAGACCTCGTTAGGGCTGCAGGTGGTATGACCGAAGATAGCTTTGGAATCTCTGCAACACTCTCTCGGCAGGTTGAGTTGCAAGATCAGTTCGTGAAAACTGATGTGCTGGATGTTGCGATTGGCAAGCGTGACCCGATGCTCAATGGCACGGATCTTATACTCGAGCCGCGAGACCATCTTGTGGTCCGACAGAAACCAGAGTGGCTTGCGAAGCCAGGTTCTGTAACAGTCAAAGGTGAAGTGTTGTACCCTGGAGAGTATAAATTCGAGAGAGGCGAAACGCTCTGTGGAATCGTCCAGAAAGTAGGGGGTTTCACAGAAGATGCTTATTTGTTTGGCACCGTTTTCACCCGCGAAAGTGTTCGTCAGCGTGAGCAAGAGGCGCTTGATCGAATTTTCCGTCAGATAGATGACCTGCTGGCAGACGTTCACCTGAGTCCAGGTGTTAATAAAGATACGAAAATGCCGGTGAATCAAAGCACCTTTGACACCTTTAAAGTAATACAGCAGCTCAAGCCTGAGAAAGCAGCTGGGCGGCTGGTTGTCGATATGGAACGTGCTGTTAGGCAGTGTGACGAGAGCGTTGATATCGTGCTGGAAGACGGCGATCAGATTTACGTCCCCGGTTATCAGCAGGAGGTTAGCGTCGTTGGGCAGGTCTATTTCCCATCCTCTCATCAATTCTCGCCAGAACGAGGCGCGCTTGATTACATTAATTTGAGCGGCGGTACCAAGGAGCTCGCCCAACGGGAGCATGTTTACATTGTTCAGGCCAATGGTGAGG
>Ga0209962_1000405_pt1 | contig 12790 bp, 7 predicted proteins | sample SalPonA_C_H2O_MG_FD_185722 | JGI IMG/M metagenome (GOLD analysis project Ga0209962, IMG submission 185722) | Water microbial communities from South San Francisco under conditions of wetland restoration - Salt Pond MetaG R2A_C_H2O_MG (SPAdes)... | ecosystem: Environmental > Aquatic > Non-marine... | reverse complement strand
AGTATCAATGACTTTGTCAGTGATGTTGACCGCTCCGCCGAACAAGAAATACTGTTCCACCTAAAGAAAGCCTTTCCGCGCCATGGTTTCCGCTGCGAAGAGAGCGGCTATACACCGGGAACAGGTGACGGAGCAGATTACGAATGGGTGATTGACCCACTCGATGGCACTACAAATTTTATCCGTGGCATTCCTCATTTTTCCGTGTCTATTGCCTGTAAGTATAGAGGCAAGCTCGAACATGCAGTGGTACTCGATCCAGTCAGAGGAGAAGAATTCACAGCTAGTCGCGGCAAAGGCGCAGCCCTCAACGGTCGCCGCATTCGCGTAAGCCCTCAAAAAACATTAGAAGGCGCACTACTCGGCACAGGCATTCCGTTTCGTACATCACACATGCCCCGCTTAGACGCCTACAGCGAAACCTTGAACGCCTTTGCTCGCGCCAATACTGCAGGCATTCGTCGCGCGGGCTCCGCTGCCCTCGACCTCGCTTACGTTGCGGCCGGACGTTACGATGCCTTTTGGGAAATCGAACTCAATGAATGGGATTGGGCTGCAGGTGCACTATTGGTGACAGAAGCCGGCGGCTTAATCAGCGACATGAACGGCGGTAACAACTACGCGGCTCGTGGCGACCTCGTCTGCGGGACACCCAAAGTATTTAAAGCGGTACTTCAAGTGGTTAAACCGCACCTAGGTAGCAACTAATCCAGACAAGCATAAAAAAACCAGCGCTAGCGCTGGTTTTTTTATGTCTAATATCTATCGACCACTGCCTTAGCATTCACCTAAGGTAGGTCATCAACATACTCACCTTCTTTGACGACCTCGACAATCAAGTCTTCGTGAGTAATATCCAAGGAAAGCAGAACGCTCGCCGCGATATAAATAGAAGAATACGTACCAATGGCCACACCTAAAAGCAGCGCCTCAGCAAAGGAGTGAATAATTTCACCACCATAAAAAAACAATGCCAATAGCACCATAACCGTGGTCAATGAAGTCACCAATGTTCGGCTTAATGTATCGGTCAGGGCAGTATTAATAACGGTCACCGGGTCTGACTTACGCATAATACGGAAGTTTTCCCGAATCCGGTCTGCTACAACGATGGTATCGTTCAACGAATAACCAATAACGGCAAGTAGCGCTGCCAGTACCGTCAAATCAAAATTGACTTGAAAAAAGGAAAAGAAACCAAGCGTGAGGATCACGTCGTGGGCAAGTGCTGCTACCGCGCCAATAGAAAATTTAAACTGGAAGCGTAGCGCGATATAAACCATGATGATACCAAGCGCAGCAAGCATCGCTAAACCGCCTTGGTCACGCAATTCATCGCCCACTTGAGGACCTACGAATTCAACCCGGCGCAACTCAATGTTATCGCTAGGGTCAATATTAGTTCGGAGTATTTCCAATACTTCGGCACCCAAGGTATCCGTAAAGCCACGCTGCATGCGAATCAACACATCTTGCTCACTGCCAAATTGCACTACAACAGCGTCTTCAAAACCAGAGTCAACCATCACCGAGCGAATATTATTCAAATCCGCAGGTTTTTCATAACCTACTTCGATGAGAGTACCGCCAGTGAAATCAAGACCGAAGTTCAATTGATTCACTGCCAACGACCAAATCGATAACACAATTAGCGAACACGATAAAGCTAGCGCCGCATAACGAAGGCGCATGAAGTTGTAGACTTTTTTCTCTTTAGAATTTGCCATAATTAAATGCTCAACTTTTTAACGCGACGACCGCCGTAAGTCAGATTGACCAACGAGCGAGTAAAGATAATAGCGGTAAACATCGAAGTGATGATACCAAGCGAAAGTGTTACGGCGAATCCGCGGACAGGACCGGTTCCAATAGCGTACAAGATGACCGCAGTTAGCAACGTCGTGATGTTTGCATCTAAAATGGTCACCATCGCACGATCATAACCGGCACTAATGGCCTTTTGAGGACTACTGCCCAAGGCAATTTCTTCACGTATACGGGCGAAAATTAGCACGTTAGCATCCACTGCCATACCAACAGTCAAAACGATACCGGCAATACCTGGCAGGGTCAGTGTAGCCGACAGCATCGACATACAGGCAACTACCAATACGATATTAAAGAACAAAGCAATATTGGCGAACAAACCAAATAAACGGTAGTAAACCAACATAAAGATGACCACCAAGGCCATACCAATTTGAGCCGACATCAAACCTAGCTGGATATTTTCTGCGCCGAGTGAGGGGCCAACCGTTCGCTCTTCTACGAACTCAATCGGCGCGGCCAACGCACCCGCACGCAACAATAGCGCTAATTCAGAGGACTCAACGGGGGAGTCGAGACCGGTAATACGGAACTGAGAACCTAGCGCCGATTGAATGGTCGGAGCACTCAGCACCTCTTTGACATCGTATTTTTCTTTGATTACGACTTCATTACCCTCGGCGTCCTGCTCGTAGCGGGTCCGCGTTTTACGCTCTATGAACAAAATGGCCATGCGACGCTTAATATTGTCACGCGTAGCACGGTGCATCAATTTACCACCCTGCCCGTCTAAACTAATATTGACCTGTGGACGACCATTTTCGTCAAACGATGCTGCCGCATTGGAAACACGGTCACCCGTGACAATGATTCGTCGCTCAAGATCAATACTGGCACCCTGCGCGGGATCACGGAATTCAAACGTTTCTTTACTGGATGATGACTCATTAAATTTTGCCACCAAACGAAACTCTAAATTTGCTGTTTTACCCAGAATACGTTTCGCTTCCGCGGTATCTTGAATGCCTGGCAACTCAACCACGATGCGATTGCGGCCCTGCCTTTGAACCAAGGGCTCAGCCACACCCAATTCATTAACACGGTTGTTCAAGGTGGTACGGTTTTGATCGACCGCGTAGTCTTCGATCTCGGCAATTTTTTGTGCGCTGTAATCCAACCAAATATAAAAATCGCCCTCAGCATCTTCGGTGCGGCGGATCATGTCACTGTAGTTACTGCGAATTAAACTTAAGCCTTCCTCACGCAGCTCCTCAGAGTTAAATCGCATACGAATCGAGCCATAGGGATTGGCTTCGGGGTCAGCTGCAGGCTCAATGGTGACAATACCTCTAAGGCGCTGCTCACGCATATTGCTTTTAATGTCGTCACTCAGCACATCCAATCGTTTGGCCACCGCAGCCTGGGTGTCAACTTCAAGCAAAAAGTGAACACCGCCACTGAGATCCAAGCCTAGCTTCATTGGGCCTGCACCTAAGCTTCGCAACCAGTCCGGCGTGGTGGGCGCTAAGTTGACCGCTACCACGTAGCCGTCGCCTAACACACGCTTCACTATGGCTTGAGCGCGGAGCTGTAAGTCCTGATCATTGAGTCGAACCAGGGCGGTATTACCGTCGACTTGGCCGCCAAAATGCTCAATACCAGCTTCATCTAAAATAGTGCCTATACGGTCAATGACATCACTGGGTAAGGTTTCACCACTACTCTCAGTCGAAATTTGAATAGCAGGATCAGGCGCATAGAGGTTAGGTATGGCATAAACTGTGCCCACCGCCAAGACTGCGATGATAAGAAGATATTTCCAAAGTGGGTATTTATTCATTGTTCTCGTCGTTCTTAAAAGATGAGCGCCACATGGCGCTCTTTTAATTCACCCAGCTGCGAGCGTTGCGGAAAATACGCAACCAACCGCCATCATTTTCCCAGTCATCGGGGCACCAACTATTAGTGACCGCACGGGAAACGCGCTCAGGGTGAGGCATCATAATGGTTACACGACCATCATTATTACAAAGCGAAGTAATACCTGCTGGAGAACCGTTAGGGTTAGCAGGATAACGTTCCGTCGTTTGAATAAAGTTATCCACGAAACGCATTGACACCGTACCTGTTTGCTCAACTTGGTTCAGGTGACTCGCGTCTTTGAATTCAGCGCGACCTTCGCCGTGAGCCACAGCCACCGGCATATAGCTCCCTGCCATCTCGCGCAGCATAATCGAAGCAGAATCTTCGATTTTGACCATGGAGAAACGCGCCTCAAACTGTTCTGACTTGTTGCGAACAAAACGAGGCCAATGCGCAGCTCCCGGAATGATATCGCGCAAATTAGACATCATCTGGCAGCCATTACACACCCCTAATGCAAAGCTATCTTGACGGGCAAAATATGCCTCAAATTGATCTCTAAGCATGGCATTGAATAAGATCGTTTTTGACCAACCTTCGCCCGCGCCCAATACATCACCATATGAAAAACCACCACAAGCCGCCAAGCCCTTAAATTGATCTAGGGAAACACGGCCACTGATTAAATCACTCATATGGACATCTTGGGCAATAAACCCGGCACGATCGAAGCTAGCAGCCATTTCGAAATGGCCATTGACTCCCTGCTCGCGCAAAATAGCGACACGGGGACGTTCACCAAAATTAATAAATGGCACGGTAATGTCTTCGTTAACATCAAACGTCAGATTGACTGACAAGCCCGGGTCATCGATAAGAAGCGAATCGAATTCTTGCTGGGCGCACTCAGGGTTGTCACGCATTGCCTGAATACGGTAACTCGTTTCACTCCAGAGGCGCTGGTAGTGGGTCCGAGGAACATCCACTAACTCTTTTTCTCCGGCACGAATAACAATGCGATCGATGTCACTCACCGAGCCAATATCGTAGCTAACAGCTTGTAAACCATGGCTATTTAAAACAGCGTCAACACGATCTATATCACCGGCCAACACCTGAATGACAGCACCTAGCTCTTCGTTAAACAGAGAGCCCAAGTGATCTTCACCCAATGCTGCCACATCGACATTAATACCACAGTGACCGGCGAAGGACATTTCACAAAGGGTGGCCATCAATCCGCCATCTGAGCGATCGTGATAGGCAACAATCAGCTCTTCACTCAATAAGCTTTGAATGGCGTTAAAGAAGGACAACAAACGTTTAGGGTCATCAACATCTGCACATTGCTGACCCATTTGGTTATATGTTTGAGCCAGTATCGAGGCACCCAAACGATTGGCACCTGCGGCCAAATCAATAGCAATTAGACGCGTTTCACCCAAATCTGTTCTCAACTGTGGTGTTCTACTCTTGCGAACGTCACTCACAGGACTAAAGGCAGAAATAACCAGCGACATCGGTGCTGTAACAGATTTTTCTTCTTCGCCATCACGCCATGTTGTGCGCATTGACATCGAATCTTTACCCACTGGGATGGTCAGTCCAAGCGCGGGACAAAACTCCATTCCCACGGCTTTCACTGTGTCGTACAAGATGGCATCTTCACCAGGGTGACCCGCCGCACACATCCAGTTTGCTGACAATTTAATGTTGCGAATATCGGCAATCGCTGTCGATGAAATGTTGGTAATAGCCTCGCCCACAGCCATACGGCCAGACGCCGGACCGTCAATCAATGCTGATGGTGTTCGCTCACCCATGGACATCGCTTCACCCGCTGTGCTGTCGTATGACACAGTGGTGATCGCACAATCGGCAACCGGGACCTGCCATGGTCCTACCATTTGATCGCGGTGGACCATACCCGTCACTGATCGATCGCCAATCGTGATCAAGAAATTCTTTGACGCAACGGCAGGAGCTTGCAACACACGCTCTGCTGCTTCCGCCACGGTTACACCATCAAAATTCAAGGCCGGCATATCAACATCAATGCGCTGAATATCGCGATGCATCTTGGGTGGCTTACCAAATAGAATTGACATGGGTAGATCGACAGGGTTGTTGTCGAACACCTTGTCACCAACGCGAAGATGGTGCTCTGCTGTTGCTTCTCCCACCACCGCAAAGGGTGCGCGTTCGCGAGCACAAATAGCCGCAAAACGGTCTAAGTCTTCTGGTTTAACCGCTAAAACATAGCGCTCTTGAGACTCATTACACCAAATAGCCAAAGGTGACATTCCCGGTTCATCATTCGGGACCTCACGCAATTCGAAGGTTCCGCCGCAACCTGCATCCTTAACTAACTCAGGAAAGGCATTCGACAGCCCGCCTGCACCGACATCGTGAATAAATGCTATAGGGTTGGCTTCACCGTAGGCCCAACAGCGGTCGATAACCTCTTGGCAGCGACGTTCAATTTCAGGGTTTTGACGCTGCACAGAGGCAAAATCGAGATCTTCAGACGATGCACCAGAATCCATTGATGATGCCGCACCTCCACCCAAGCCAATCAACATGGCAGGACCACCGAGTGCAATTAATTTACAACCAGGCTCAAAGGGTGTTTTTTCGACGTGCTCAGTACGGATATTACCGTAACCGCCCGCCAACATAATAGGTTTGTGGTAACCACGAACTTCTTCACCCGCCGCACCAAAAACGTTATCTTCGTAGGTACGGAAATAACCACAAATATTGGGTCGACCGAACTCGTTGTTAAAGGCCGCACCACCAATAGGGCCTTCTATCATAATTTCTAAAGCAGAAACAATACGACCTGGACGTCCGTAGTCATGTTCCCAAGGCTGTTCGTAACCAGGGATAGCCAAATTGGACACCGTGAAGCCGGTTAAACCCACTTTTGGCTTGGAACCTTTACCTACTGCACCCTCATCACGAATTTCACCACCCGAACCCGTTCCCGCGCCAGGGAAAGGAGCAATAGCTGTTGGGTGGTTGTGGGTTTCCACTTTCATTAACAGATGAATAGGCTCTTCAATGTAGTCGTAACATGCTGTTTCTGGGTTGGGGAAAAAGCGTCCCGCCACATGACCCGAAACAACCGCTGCGTTATCTGAGTAGGCGGAAAGTACATCCTCACCACCAGATTGATAAGTGTTTTTGATCATGCCAAACAGGGACTTGTCTTGATCAACACCGTCAATGGTCCAGCTAGCATTGAAAATTTTATGCCGACAATGCTCGGAGTTAGCCTGAGCAAACATCATTAACTCTACATCGGTCGGATTCCGGCCCAATTCCGTAAAGCTCGTCGTCAAATAGTCAATTTCATCATCTGCTAGTGCAAGGCCCAACTCGACATTGGCGGCAACCAGTGCCTGACGACCGCCTACTATAATGTCCACATCGGTAAGCGGTGCGGGCTCGTGCTGCTCGAAAAGGACGCTCGCAGATTCAGTTGATGGCAGAACTGTTTCCACCATGCGATCAAATAAGACACTAGCTATATCATCACGATGCACATCGACGCTGCGACCTTCAACCCAATAGATGACGCCACGCTCAAGACGCTTGATATCATCCAAGCCACAATTACGGGCAATGTCAGTAGCTTTTGAAGACCACGGCGAAATCGTGCCAGGGCGAGGAACAACAACAAAAACCTCTCCATCGACATCACTTGTCGATGCACTCGGACCGTAATGAAGTAAGGCTTGTAACGTTGTCAGCTTGTCGTCTGACAAAGCACCTGCCAAGTCAGCAAAATGCACAAATTCTGCATATACACGACTTATTGCTGGGTCAACTGCCTGTAACGAGGCAAGGGTTTTGTCGAGACGAAATGGAGATAAGGCTGGAGCACCGCGCAGAATGAGCATGCTATTTAGGACCTCTGTGCTTTTCTTAAAAGGCGCAATTGTACTGTAATTTAACCTCCAAGTGCAGCTTGAATTCGTTTTTTTAAGCCAATTTTAACCTCGTGTTTGACTAGCGTGTCTAGCTACTGACAATAGCCTCCAGTACACTATAAAAAGTTCACCCATAGGAGTTAACGTGAGCAAGCAAAAAGCACATGCATCTCGCCGTATTGGCAAGTTCCCACTTCTTGCACTGGCCTTAGTGGCTATCGGCGTTGGCATTGGATTTTATAGCTCTTTGACCCCCAGCCTGCTGGACAGCGTCTACCAAGACAATGTTCTGCGCATCGCGACTCGCAATGGTCCCACCACTTATTATCATGAACAGGGTGAAGCGCGCGGATTCGAATACGATCTCGCGCAACGATTTGCTGCAACCTTAGGCGTTGAACTTGAAGTCATTAGTGTCGACAACCTTCAATCACTGATGACCAAAACCAGTTTGGGAGGCGTTCATCTCGCCGCAGCCGGCTTGAGCGATACCCCTAAGCGCAGACAAAAGCTTCGTTTTAGTGAACCGTATTTCATGGTTGACGCTGTTGTTGTTTATCGTGCAGGAGAACCAAAACCTCGGACAACGGAAGACTTAATTGATAAATCTATCGCCGTCGTTGCCAATAGCTCTCATGCCGAGGCACTCTCTGCATTAAAAGTTGATGTCCCGCAACTCTCTTGGGACGAATTACAGCGATTAGAAAGCATCGATTTTCTAGAGATGGTACGCGACTTTCACTATGACTATGCCATTGTTGACAGCAATGAATTCGCCATCAACCGCGAACTCTTCCCTAGTTTAAGCACGGGAATGAGGCTCGGCGAGCCCCAACCACTATCATGGGCCGTCATGAATAGCTCTGCCAGTCAAAGCTTGCTAGACGCCATTAATCACTTTATGACCCAATTAACCGAGAGCGGCGAACTCGATCAACTGATCGACGAGTATTTTGACCCAAGTAGTGACATGTCTCGCGGCAGCGCCCAAACCTTTACTCGCCGTGTCGATGAAGTACTTCCAAAATATCGTGACTTAATATCGCAAGTCGCCAATGAAGAGCAATTGGATTGGCATCTACTCGCCGCCATGGCCTATCAGGAATCACACTGGGATCCTCATGCAAAATCACCGACAGGGGTGAGAGGTATGATGATGCTCACTCAGGTTACCGCTCGAGAAATGGGCGTAACTAATCGTCTGGATGCCGAACAAAGTTTACGAGGCGGTGCGGCCTATTTTAAAAGGTTGCTCGGGCGATTGCCGGATCGTATCAACGAGCCCGACAGAACCAATCTAGCACTGGCGGCATACAATGTTGGCGCTGGGCACCTTGAGGATGCACGTGTCATCACTCAACGACAAGGTAAAAACCCTGATTTGTGGCAAGACGTCAAGGAACACCTACCTCTGCTACAAAAGCGTCGCTGGTACAGCAAAACTAAATTTGGCTATGCTCGAGGCCAAGAACCTGTCGATTATGTGACCAATATTCGCCGTTTTCAAAACTACCTTAATTGGCACGAAATCAGTCAGCAAAATCGTAGTTCCACCGAAGATGAAACAGAGGTAGAACCAGACATTCTACCCCTGCCTCTTGATAAATCTATCGACGCCTTATAGCTCGCCGTACACCACATTGCCGGCCAATATAGTGGCAACAACTTGGGTATCTAAAATCGCCGACTCATCCACCTGCATGATATCCCGATCGATTATCGCCATATCAGCCCACTTGCCCACCGCTAAAGTTCCCAAGCTATTCTCTTGGAAGGCGGCATAAGCGGCATCTCTTGTATAACTAATGAGCGCCTGTGCACGAGTCATGCGCTGATCAGCCTCATAGCCATTCTCTGGCGTACCTGCCAAGGTTTTGCGTGTCACCGATGCATAGAAACAAGCAAAGGGATCGATCGGCTCAATGGGCACATCGGTACCATTCACCACTACAGCGCCACTTTGTAAGAGTTTTTGCCACACATAAGCACCCTCTTCTATACGCTGCTGACCCAGGCGATCAATTGCCCACGGGCGGTCTGAACTCATATGAATCGCTTGCATTGAAGCAATAACACCCAGTGCAGCAAAGCGCGGAATATCATCCAGGGAAAGATGCTGAGCATGCTCAATTCTAAAGCGATGGTCCTGCCCTTGAGCGGTTTCCAGCGCCGTGGCAAAACGATCCATCACTTCGCGATTGGTTCGATCACCAATGGCGTGAACGTTGACTTGAAAACCTTTCTCAAGACCGCGCAGCGCCATCTCCTCGACACCCTCCATGGGATAGGTCGGCATACCGAAATGGCCATGGCGATCGCTATACTGTTCCAGCAACCATGCGCCACGAGAGCCTAGCGCACCATCTGCGTGAATCTTTACACTACGCACACTGAGCATACCGTCATAGGCATCAATCATTGGGCCTTTTTCAAACCACTCGTCAATCAGCTCAGGATAAGATGTTGAGAGCATGGCATAGACCCTAAGGCCCAGCTCACCCTCGGATGCCATCGCTAATAAAGCTTCCATATCCAAGGGGTCACTGCCGGCATCATGAAATGAGGTAATACCACTGGCCAAGGCCGCCTGGGTAGCTAAACGAATCTGCTGCTTTCGATCTGCGAGAGAATCCGCAGGCACCAGATCGCTGATTAAATCCGCAGCATTTTCATTAAAAATACCTGTCGGCATACCTTCTTCGTCCAGGATTATCTCACCATCACCACCAAAGGCAGCCCCCTGCTCAACACCTGCGAGTGCCATGGCGGCAGCGTTGGCAAAAACAGCGTGTCCACTGGCGTGACCTAACACAACAGGGTTATTTGGCGACACGGCAGACAATGCGTGATGGGTCTGAAAACCCTTAACCACCTTATCACCCAAAGATGACCACTTACTTTGATGCCAACCGCGTCCTACGATCCATTGACCTGGAGCCGCTTCAGCAACCGCCGCAGCAACTTTATCGACCAATTGCTGATAACTTTCTACGTCACCCAGCGACAAAATTTGTTGGCTGTGACCAAAGCCTGATAAATGCCCATGGCTTTCAATCAAACCCGGCAATAAGGTTCTGCCTTTCAAATCGACACGTTGTGGCTGCTCACCGGCAGCGGCTAGTACATCATCCAAAGCACCGACGGCCACAATGACACCATCGCGAACCGCCACCGCATCGACCCGTTGATCTCCCTCTCCGGTATAAATAGTCCCCCCACTGAAAACCTGAGTGGGATTGTGAACTTCATTGGATTGGCTACAGGCTGCTAGACCGGCAACGATCAAAAGCAGTAAGAGTTTTTTCATTATTGATTTCTCCGCAAGGCTCGTTTTTCTTCTCGACGACGTTTAAAAAATGTACTGAGTATGTCGGAACATTGTTCTTCACATACCCCTGAAACTATATCGACATTATGATTAGTATGTTCTAACTCTAACAGTTTTAAATGGCTGTGTACTGCCCCCGCTTTTGGCTCTCTCGCACCGTAGACTAAACGCTTAATACGGGCATGAATGATGGCACCACAGCACATGGTGCAAGGCTCAAGCGTGACAAACAGACTGCAATCCACCAAGCGGTAATTGAGACAGGACTCAGCGGCTTGGCGAAGCGCCACGATTTCAGCATGAGCGGTTGGGTCATGCTCAGTAATCGGTTTGTTCCAACCCTCTCCGATAATATCACCTTGTGGCGATACCACCAATGCACCCACCGGCACTTCGTTTTCTGCAGCGGCTTTACTCGCCAGAGCTAACGCATGCTGCATGTAATACTCATCACTGTGCAAAAATTTCCCCTTGATGGGCACTCTTACTAAAATTTAAAAAAGACGACTAGGCCACATCATATCTGGACGATTGGCACAATATGTCACCGGCGTATTTTGTTAAGGATATTACAATGTAGGGAAAGGATTCACCTACTTAATAAAGCAACGTTGTAGTCATTCTTCTCAAAGGAAACTCAATGCACCTACCTTCTAACAAAGCAAACCTTATAGCAACCTTGTTCTTTGGGCTCACACTATTCAGCACACATAGCTTTGCCCAAGCCCCAGTACACGTTGCCAACGTTGAATCCAACAAGATTGTGGATGTAATTCAAATCTCCGGCAGCGTTGTCGCTGATTATGATGCCAATTTAAGTGTAGAAGTCGCTGGCATGGTTAGACGCATTGAAAAACGAATGGGAGACAACGCCAAACAAGGTGATGTACTTATTCGCTTAGATGATACTCTCGCACGACATTCTATGGAGATGTCAGACGCTAACATGCGAGAGGCCACTATTGCCCTAAATGACGCTCAACGCCGGCTAGATGAATTGCAGCAGTTACAAATCAAGCAATCTGTTGCCGAAAGTACCATTCGCGATCTACAAGCCAATGTTAAACAACGAGAAGCCGCACTGGCAAGATCGCGCGCACAATGGCAGCGTGACAGCGAAATCGTTGCACGCCATCAAATCAAAGCCCCCTTTGACGGGATTATTGCCAGACGAATGGTCGATCCCGGCGAATGGGTTAGCCAGGGCAAAACAGCCCTGCAAATGGTCGCACTGGATAAATTATGGCTAGATTTTTCCATCCCAGAAAGCGTGCTAGATAAACTTGATCAAGAGTCGACGTTAAGCTATCAGCTTCTTCAATCATCAGAACAACATGACGCCTATGTCAGAACAATCATTCCCGTTGCCGACACCCAGTCGCGCAGTGTCATACTAAGGGCTGAACCTAAAAATAGTAGCGGGCTTTTCCCCGGCATGGCTATTACAGGCAGCCTCGTAATTGATACAGGAAAAATCGGTATCACAGTGTCACGCGATGCAATTTTACGCCGCACAGATGGCCGTAGAATTGTTTGGACGGTGGAGAGAAAAGACGACCTAGATATCGCTACCGAAAATACCATCGAAGTAGGTCGAACGATGGGTAATCAAGTCGAAATCCTAAGTGGTTTAACCGCCGGCGATACTGTCGTGATTCGTGGTAATGAATCACTTTCCCCGGGACAACCCGTGAACAAGGTAAATTAGTATGTTTAATGCCATACTCAGCCGCGGCATCATCGTCACGGTAGCTACCTTGATTTTCACTCTCATTGGCATCGTTGCAGTACTGCGCATTCCCGTTCAAATGATCCCGGACCTAGATGTCAGAGTGATCAGTATCCGCACCATATGGCCCGGAGCGACGCCGCAGTATGTTGAAAAAGAAATTCTCAT
>Ga0209962_1000401_pt1 | contig 12894 bp, 8 predicted proteins | sample SalPonA_C_H2O_MG_FD_185722 | JGI IMG/M metagenome (GOLD analysis project Ga0209962, IMG submission 185722) | Water microbial communities from South San Francisco under conditions of wetland restoration - Salt Pond MetaG R2A_C_H2O_MG (SPAdes)... | ecosystem: Environmental > Aquatic > Non-marine... | reverse complement strand
AGCCTCGCCATAGGCTAGAATAATGACTTTCGAAATAAGAGTGAGGGTGTTGTGAAACAGATTTTTCGTCTCGGCTGTTTAATGTTGGCAGTGGGTATTACGGCAAATGCCTCCGCAGGTAGATTGTGGTTGTCTAATGGCGATCGTATTGAAGGTGAAATTGTCAGTCTAAAAGAAGGCAAAGTGGAGTGGCAGACGAAAAACTTTGGCGCGATCAGCGTACCCATGCTTAAAGTGCGCGGCATGAGCTTAGACCAACAGTACAATGTCAAAATGGGCGACGGTGGAATGCTGCCATTGAACGACTGCAACTTTGCTTACGCGCCAGGGAGAGGTCAGTGGCTCCACTGTAGTGAAAGCTCAAACATGATCAATGATTTGTCTCGTCTGGTGAGTATAAGTAAAGATGAGATTCCCGCTCCCTTGTTTACCCACCGGGGCAATGTTGATGCGGCCTATAACAATTCAACGGGTAATACCGATAGCAGCACCTTTCATATTGGTGCTGATGCTGAGTTGCGGCAAGAGCAAATTCGTCATCGCTTAAAAGCCAGCTACGACCGCGAAAAGCTGAATAATGTGGTGAGTAAAGATCACGAGCAGATCAGGTATTCGGTGGATTACTTTATGAGTCCTGATTGGTTTGCCAACGGCATTGCCTCCTACGAAAGTAACTCGGTGAAGGATCTTAATAGCCGCATTACCCTCGGTATAGGTGGCGGTCACCAGTTTTTCGAGACGGAAAGCCGAGCCCTATCTGCTAACGCTGGTTTAGCTTATGTACAAGAAGACAATATTGTCGAGGCGGATAAAAACTATACGGCGTTTCGTTGGTCGACTGATTTTCGTATGAAAACGGGCTATTGGAATTCTGAGTTAGTTCACAAGAATGAGTTGCTACTGCCGGTTGATAAGGTTAGCGAATGGATATTGCAAACGGAAACGGGTTTGCGAGCGCCGATCTGGGGAAGAATCAACGGTCTGATAATGCTGGAATACGACTACGATAACGATCCACCAGAAGACAAAACCAGCAGTGATCGCAAATTGTCGATAGGTGTTAATTACAACTGGTAACGCTATGCCACTGTTTATAATTTTTGTTGTACTGCCCATTGTTGAAATGTGGGTGCTAATTGAAACCGGCAGCCATATTGGCGGATTAAATACGATCGGGCTTGTTCTGTTGACCGCCATGATTGGCGCAGTTTGCCTGCGCCAACAGGGTATGTCGATGTTGATGGAAGCGCAGCGCAAAATGCACGCGGGTGAATTGCCCGCGCATGAGATGTTCGGCGGCCTTTTGTTGGCAGTGGCTGGAGTGTGCTTAGTTACCCCGGGATTTGTTACCGATAGTTTCGGCTTTTTGCTGTTGTTACCGCCAGTGCGGCAGGCCCTGGGCAAGGCAATTTTGTCCAAGGTGCAGGTTGCGGGTCAGCAGCAGTTTTACCACCAGCAGCAATATCATCAGGGCCCATTTGATGCTCAGCGCGGTGACGACATCATCGAGGGCGAAGTGGTTGATGAGCCCGAAGACAAGCCTAAATTGCATTAAAATTTAAAAATATACATTTTTTTATTCCCCTACCCTTGAAAAGGGTTTACCTAGCCCCATATCCATTCACCAGTGGGGTTTCCCCTTAATCTAAACAAAGATGACAACGACTTAGTTGGAGACACAATTGATGAACATTCGTCCGTTATATGATCGCGTCGTCATTCGACGCAAAGAAGAAGAAACAACAACCGCTGGCGGTATCGTTCTTCCCGGTTCAGCCAAAGAGCGCCCTAATCAAGGCGAAGTAGTAGCTGTTGGATCGGGCGCTGTGTTGGATAACGGCCAAACACGTCCACTGTCAGTCAAAGTGGGTGATGTTGTGGTATTCGGCCAATACGCTGGCAGCAACACTATCAAGGTTGATGGCGAAGAACTCATTTTGATGAGCGAAAGCGAAATCTACGCCGTTATCGAAAACTAATTCATTTACTGAAACATATTTAGGAAGATATCAACATGGCAGCTAAAGAAGTTAAATTTGGTGATTCAGCCCGTAAGCGTATGGTAGCGGGTGTTAACATCCTGGCAGACGCTGTAAAAACTACCTTGGGGCCAAAAGGTCGCAACGTAGTATTAGACAAAGCCTTTGGTGCTCCAACTGTTACTAAAGACGGTGTATCTGTGGCGAAAGAGATCGAACTAGAAGATAAGTTCGAAAACATGGGCGCACAAATGGTTAAAGAAGTTGCGTCACAAGCTTCAGATGTGGCGGGTGACGGTACCACTACTGCGACAGTTCTTGCTCAAGCTATCGTTAACGAAGGTTTGAAATCTGTTGCGGCAGGCATGAACCCAATGGATCTAAAGCGCGGTATCGATAAAGCAGTGACTGTTGCTGTAAAAGCTATCTCAGATGCTGCAATCCCCTGTGCAGACACTAAAGCCATTGCTCAAGTAGGTACTATTTCAGCTAACAGCGATACACGCGTGGGTGAAATTATTGCTGAAGCTATGGAAAAAGTAGGCAAAGAAGGCGTGATCACTGTTGAAGAAGGCAGCGGCTTGCAAGACGAGTTGGACGTTGTTGAAGGTATGCAGTTTGACCGCGGTTACCTTTCTCCTTACTTCATCAACAACCAAGAGAACATGAGCGTTGAGCACGATGCGCCCTTCGTATTGTTGGTAGACAAGAAGATCTCTAACATCCGCGAATTGTTGCCTTTGTTGGAGCAAGTAGCTAAGGCTTCTAAGCCATTGGTTATCATTGCTGAAGATGTTGAAGGCGAAGCATTGGCTACCTTGGTAGTGAACACTATGCGTGGCATTGTTAAAGTTGCTGCGTGTAAAGCACCTGGCTTCGGCGATCGTCGCAAAGCTATGTTGCAAGACATTGCTATCCTCACTGGTGGTACTGTCATTTCTGAAGAAGTTGGTTTGGATCTTGAAAGCGCCACCTTGGAGCACTTGGGACAAGCTAAACGCGTGACCATGGACAAAGAAAACACCACCATCATCGATGGTTCAGGTGACGCGGCAGCGATCACTTCACGTGTTGCTGAAATCCGCACTCAGATCGAAAACACTACTTCAGACTACGACCGTGAGAAGTTGCAAGAGCGCGTAGCTAAGTTAGCTGGCGGTGTTGCAGTGATCAAAGTGGGCGCAGCTACCGAAGTAGAAATGAAAGAGAAGAAAGCTCGCGTCGAAGACGCATTGCATTCAACTCGCGCAGCGGTTGAAGAAGGCGTTGTAGCCGGTGGTGGTGTTGCACTAGTTCGTGCATTGTCATCAATCGAAGACTTGCAGGGCGACAACGAAGATCAAAACGCAGGTATTAACATCGCACGTCGCGCTATGGAAGCGCCATTGCGTCAAATCGTAACCAACGCTGGTGATGAAGCGTCAGTGGTTGTGGACAAGGTTAAGCAAGGCTCAGGTAACTACGGTTACAACGCAGCGACAGGTGTTTACGGCGACATGATCGAAATGGGTATTCTCGACCCAGCTAAAGTGACTCGTACTGCATTGCAAGCCGCTGCTTCCGTAGGTGCTCTGATGATCACTACCGAAGCTATGGTTGCAGAGAAGCCTAAGTCAGATGCTGGCGCAGGTATGCCAGACATGGGCGGTATGGGTGGTATGGGTGGTATGGGCGGCATGATGTAATTTTTCGGCCAAACGTTGTGACGCCAGCGCTAACAGCGTTGATTTTGAACTTCCCGTGCTCACGTACTTCAATGTACGCTGCGCGCGGGTTCCAAAATCGCCTTGTTATCATCTGACCTCACGGCCGTTTAGCTCGAAAAATATGCTGTTCTAAGCACATATCGGAAAGCCAGCAACTATGCTGGCTTTTTTGTGCCCAAACGTTGTGAGGCCAGCGCTAACAGCGTTAATTTTGAACTTCCCGTGCTCATGTACTTTAACGTACGCTGCGCGCGGGTTTCAAAATCGCCTTGTTATTATCTGACCTCACGTCCGTTTGAATAGAAAATGTGTGGCCAAACGTTGTGACGCCAGCGCGAATTTTGAACTAACCGTTGAGACGCTATTTCAAACCCCTTGCCTGTGGCAACGTCAACGCCGCAGGCGATGATGTTGAACTTTCTCTGTCCAAGTCGTTGAATCAACGCTGCGCGCGGGTTCCAAAATCGCCTTGTTATTATCTGACCTCACGGCCGTTTACATTCAAAAAATCCTGCTCTAAACACATATCGGAAAGCCAGCAACTACGCTGACTTTTTTGTGCCCAAACGTTGTGACGCCAGCGCGAATTTTGAACTTCCCGTTGAAGTACTATTTCAAATCCCTTACCTGTGGCAACGTCAACGCCGCAGGCGATGATGTTGAACTTTCTTTGTCCAAGTCGTTTAATCACCGCTGCGCGCGGGTTCCAAAATTGCCTTGTTATTATCTGACCTCTCGGCCGTTCACCTCGAAAAATATGTGGACAAACGTTGTGAGGCCAGCGCTAACAGCGTTGATTTTGAACTTCCCGTGCTCACGTACTTCAATGTACGCTGCGCGCGGGTTCCAAAATTGCCTTGTTATTATCTGACCTCACGGCCGTTTACATTCAAAATATGCTGTTCTAAGCACATATCGGAAAGCCAGCAACTATGCTGGCTTTTTTGTGCCCAAACGTTGTGACGCCAGTGTTGATATTGAACTTCCCGTTGATGCGTTATTTCAATCTTCGCACCTGTGGCAACGTCAACGCCGCAGGCGATGATGTTGAACTTTCTTTGTCCAAGTCGTTGAATCAACGCTGCGCGCGGGTTCCAAAATCGCCTTGTTATCATCTGACCTCATGGCCGTTTAGCTCGAAAAATATGTGGGCAAACGTTTTCAGGCCAGCGCTAACAGCGTTAATTTTGCACTTTCCGTGCTCACGTACTTCAATGTACGCTGCGCGCGGGTTCCAAAATCGCCTTGTTATTATCTGACCTCTCGGCCGTTTACCTCGAAAAATATGTGGGCAAACGTTGTGATGCCAGCTCGAATTTTGAACTTTCCGTTGAGACGCTATTTCAAATCCCTTACCTGTGGCAACGTCAACGCCGCAGGCGATGATGTTGAAAAACGCGCTTGAAGCAACGCTGCGTGCTAGTGCCAATTTCCTTTGTTTACCTAACCTCCTACCCCGATTCTTGTAGCGTTTGAAAATAATCATCACTATGAACCTCAGCGTTTAAACACTCGAGCGTAAGCATTGCGTTTTTGATAATTCAATCGCGGGTCATTTGTTGGTACGAGATGGCTTAAATAGCCTGCTTGCCAAGCCTTTTCATAGTGATAAACAGCTGCTAAATTGGCGTGGGTTTAACGGAGAATAATAATGAATAAGCGTGTTGTAATGATTAGTGCCGGCGCCTCTGGTATTGGCTTGGCGATGGCCAAGGCCTTCATGGCCAATGACTATGCTGTCCATATTTGCGATGCATCACCCGCTGCAGTGGAGCAGTTTCAGAGGGACTATCCATCGGCGTCGGCGTCTGTCACCGATGTGTCATCAGTGGAGCAGGTAGATAGGTTGTTTGATGAGATTGAGTCACGCTATGGTCGGCTCGATGTATTGATCAACAATGCCGGTATTGCGGGACCAACGGCCAGGGTAGGAGATATCCTTCCCGAGGAGTGGGACAAGACCATCGCGGTGGATCTCAATGGCGTGTTTTACTGCACCCGCCGTGCGGCAGCTCTGCTGCGCGATTCGAAGGGCAGTATCATCAATATTTCTTCTTCGGCGGGTCTGTTTGGCTACCCCTTACGGTCGCCTTACGTGGCGGCTAAATGGGGGGTTATCGGCCTCACTAAAACCTGGGCGATGGAAATGGGGCCAGACGGAGTTCGAGTCAATGCTATTTGTCCAGGCAGTGTTAGCGGTCCGCGCATCGATGGTGTGATTGAGCGAGAAGCGGCCAACATGGGGGTAAGCCCAGAGGACATCAGAGATACCTACCTACGTCAGACTTCATTACGTACCTTTGTCGACGCAGAGGATATTGCCGCGATGGCGCTGTTTTTGTGCTCCGATGCGGGCAGCAAAATTTCTGGGCAGGCCTTGTCAGTCGATGGCCACACAGAGAGCTTATCGCAAAGTAGTTAATTACCACCTACATCCATGACGAGAGAGAATAATGAAAGCAGCATGGTTTGATTCTTTTGGTACCGCGGAGGCGGTACTGCAGGTTGGCGAATATGCCACACCGGTGCCCGCCACAGGCGAAGTACTTGTGCGTTTAGTCACCAGTGGCGTTAACCCTTCTGACGTTAAGAAACGTGCCGGTGCCTTCCCCCATTTATTAGATGGCGGTGAGGTGATTCCCCATAGCGATGGCGCAGGCATCATTGAAGCGGTCGGCGAGGGTGTCGATGAATCTCGCATTGGCGAGCGGGTGTGGGTTTACCAAGCTCAATACGGACGCCGTTTGGGAACCGCAGCTGAATTCGTGGCGCTGGACAGCTGTCGCGCTGTTCACCTTCCCGACGCTGCATCTTTTGAAGTTGGGGCCTGTATGGGTATCCCTGCCATGACGGCGCACCGCTGTGTGTTTGCCGATGGTGAGGTAGCAGGACAAACTTTGTTGATTACTGGTGCGGCGGGGCGTGTTGGCTACTATGCCCTACAATGGGCCAAAATGGCAGGTGCCAAAGTAGTGGCGACTGCAAGCAATGACGCCGATCGCGAGTTGTGTTTATCTCTGGGAGCGGATGCGATAGTCAATCACCGTCAGCCCGATTGGGGTAAAGCGGTGCTTGCGGCTAATGGCGGGATGCCGGTGGATCGTGTGGTAGAGGTCGAGTTTGGCGTGAATCTACCCGAGGTAATGCAGTGCATCCGCATTGGCGGGACCATCGCGACCTATTCCTCTACCGTTGTCCCCAACCCTAGTTTGCCATTTCGCGACATGATGTTTATGGATTTGACCTTGCGCATGGTGATTGTTTACGCCATGCCAGAAGAAGCCAAGAGCGTCGCAGTTGAAGCGATTAATGAGGCGCTTGCCAAGGGGAGTTTGCATCATCGCATCGCCCATGTAGTGCCATTGTATGATATCGCTAGGGGGCATGAGTTAATTGAACAGGGTGGCTTCGGTGGCTGTGTTGTGATCAACACTGGTGAGGTGTAAATGGCCTCTTCAGAGAATAACGGTGCGGTAGATAAAACTCTTTTTGCCGGTACGGTCGCGACTATTTTTTTGTTGGCTATCCCAACGATTTTCGCCCGCAAGCAAGTGGCTGGAATCATTGAGCAGGCCTTCGGTGCGATCACCCATAATGTCGGGTTTGCCTATTTGTGGTGTGGTTTAGCGGTATTTATCTTGTTGATGGTGTTGGCCTTTGGCCGCTTTGGCAAGGTTAAGCTTGGCACCCCGGATAGCCGTCCCGAGTTTTCTACGGTCAGTTGGGCGGCTATGTTGTTTTGCGCGGGTATTGGTGCCGGTATGCTCTACTGGGCGGTGATCGAGTGGGGCTACTATATTGATGCGCCTCCCTACGGCTATGAACCTCGCTCGCCAGAAGCTATCGAGTGGGCGGCGGCCTACGGGCTATACCACTGGGGATTATTGGCCTGGGCATTTTTTTGTTTGCCCACGCTAGCCATTGGCTATGCCTTTTATGTGCGCAAGGTGCCCCATCTTCGATTGAGTACAGCCTGTATTCCCTATTTGGGCGGCGATGATAGTGGCCCGCGAGCTAGGCTAATCGACTTCTTATTTATGCTCAGTATGGTCGGTGGCGCGGGAACAGCGCTGGCGTTGTCGACGCCTATGATTGCGGCCAGCTTGGCGCAGTTAACTGGCTTGCCGCATGACTTTTTGATGGAAGGTTTTGTGGTGGCGCTGTGCTTTGTGTTGTTCGGCACTAGTGCCTATATGGGCTTAGATAAGGGTATCAAACGGTTGTCTGATTTGAACATGGCCCTGGCGCTGCTGCTGTTGCTGTTTGTTCTTTTAGTGGGTCCAACCCTGTTTATTTTGAAGATGGGCACTAATGGCATTGGTCTTGTCTTGCAGAATTTTATTCGCATGAGCACTTGGACTGACCCCGTGAGAGAAACCGGCTTTGTGGAAAACTGGACGGTATTTTACTGGGCGTGGTGGGTGTCCTACGGGCCCTTTGCTGGGATTTTTACCGCGCGTATTTCCGAGGGGCGTACCATTCGCGAGGTAATCTTTGGCATGTTGGTATACGGCAGTATGGGGGTCGGCCTATTCTTCATCGTGTTTGGCAACTATGCATTGCACCTTGAATTGAATGACATTCTGCCGGTGACAACCATCATGAAAGAGCAGAGTGAGGCGGCGGCGATTACTCAGGTATTCCTGAGCCTGCCTTGGGGAGAGTTCGCCCTGTTGGCGTTTTTTGTGGTGTCGTTGATATTTGTGGCAACCACCTACGATTCGGCATCGTTCACGCTGGCCTCGGTGTCGACCCGTGAGTTGCGCGCCCGCGACAATCCCGCTCGCTGGCATCGACTGTTTTGGGCCTTTGCACTGAGCATTTTGCCGTTGGCGCTGATGTTCATGGACGGGGGGCTGCAGGTAGTGTTGTCCATTACTATGATTGTGTCACTGCCTCTGCTGGTGGTGAACGTGATGATGTGTTTTTCATTGGTTAAAATGTTGCGTGAAGATCATCCCTACACCTAGCTTTAACGCTTAATCATTAGTTTGCATCTGTGATAGATGGTTTTGTATCGACATAAAAAAACCCGGGAAATCCCGGGTTTTTGCTTTTTAGCCTCGCTTAGAAACGATAGCTGGCACGAAGGCCAATCGTTCTAGGACGGTTGATAGTAACACGTTCACCGTAGCTCACCGCGTTGCGGAAGACTTCACCGCGCTCATCCGCTAAGTTTTTAACATATACCTCTGCCGTCCATTTTTCCTGCTCAAGACCCGCAGCTACGTTTAAGATCTGATAGCTTGGTTGCAGGTGACGACGAGTGTTAATAGCCCCACCATCAAACAGGTTGTTATAGCTACTACCCGTGCTGACGTAGCTGCCTTGTAGATACCAGCCATCGTTCATTGTGTAGCGGCTGGAGAGGTTCCACTTGGTCTCGGGGACACGTGGTAGTGGTGTGCCACTCGCTGCCGTTGGCTCTGGATCATTCGCACCCTTGTAGTAGTCGCTGGTCAATGCTGCATCGATCATTGAAACCGCACCATTCAGTGTCCAGCGATCGGTGATGGCAAAGCTAAAATCCGCTTCAAAACCATCGCTCTTCGCTTGACCAATGTTGTAGGTCAATGTCACTGGCGATATTGCTACATCAAGGCGTGAGAACTGGAAGTCATCCCAATCTTGTTGGAAGTACGCCGCGTTTAAACGCAGTCTGCCGTCCATCAACATCGATTTAATGCCCACTTCTTTCGATGTTAAGAAGTCAGGTGCAAAGGAGCATTGTGCTGAAGTCGCATCTTCGCGACCTTGGCCGCCGTAATCGGCTTCATTACCCACCGCACAGAAGCGATTTAGACCGCCAGGGCGGTAACCTTCACCCCATGTGGTATAAACCATGACATCCTGTGTTACGGCCCACTCTACTGACGCACGGTATACCTGGTCTTTGGCGGTTGTCACACGGTTAGAATCGGCACAGTCTGCGCCGTAGTTGTTTTCGGGGCGAGGGTTATTGGTGGCCTCTTGATACAGCCAGCTTCCCCACTTGCCATCGGGGTCGGCGGAGGGCGAACAGGGCCACCAAACGGTACCAGAGAAACCGTCCAATACGCCATCAGATTCAAAGCTTCGCATGCTGGCCGAAGCGGTGATTTTATCGGTAATGTCGTAGGACACTTCACCAAACCATGCGGTTTCCTCGTAGTAACGATCAAAATCGGTGGTCCAGTAGATGTCAGGCTTATCCACTGCCAGCGTCATACCGGTTTGCTCAGCCATGTCTGCTAGGCCAAGAACATGCCACTCACCGTCATTGGACACCACTTCATCGGTTTGATAAAACCCTAGCTGCCAACGGAAAGGCTGCGATGGATCTGAAACGTAGCGAACTTCAAAGGTTTCTTTATCTGTTTGGCCGTCATTGGTCCACGTAGTGCGCGGATCCCAACAGCCGTAGTAAGCGGCGTAACATGAGTAGTAAGCAGCGATGTAGCCATCAGGGTTGGCGTTCAAGTCCGCGTAAAGCGAGTAATCCATAATGAAGTCAGCATCACGGTCTAAATCCGCGTAGTTGACTGTCAGGGTGCCACCCGCGATTTCGCCTTCGACATTGATAGCGAACTGTGTCCATGTGTCATCGCGTTGATCGGGCATCAGACGGAAGACTTTCAGGTCGCCAATGCTGGGGTCATGATCCCATACACCTTTGGACTCAAGGTCTTGATGCATGACTGTCGCTGTTGCGGTCCAAGAGTCGTTGATGTCAACTTTCAATGCTGCACGCATACCCACGGTGGTCGCTTCGTTAAAGTTTTCACCGGCAACATTGCTTATGTCACCAGGGGTGTAGTTGTTGTAAGTAAAGTCTGGTGCAGCGGCCAGTGCTTCTGCAGGTGAGGCGCCACCGCCAATGAGACCTTGCCGAATACGTTCATGGGAGAAGGTGTGCTCACCGCGAACGTTGTCGATGAAGCCTGGCTCTTCTTTTAAGAAGCCTACCAAGCGAATGGCGGCAGAGTCAGATAAAGGAATATTGACGAAACCTTCTGCCGTGTAGCCTATGTCACCGCTAGTGGGCTGGTAACCATCGATATCTATACCTGCCGCGAAAGCGGTTGGATCGGGTTGGTTAGTAATGATACGGATTGCACCTGACTGGGCGTTAGCGCCAAACAGAGTACCTTGTGGTCCCGCCAGTACCTCAACACGCGCGATGTCGTATATGTGGGGGTTTAGGTACTGATCAACAGACGTCACCGGTTGTTCATCGACGTATACCGCCACAGATGAACTAGCACCAATGGCGTTTTCACCACCTGATGAAATACCGCGGATGTAAACGTTAGCTGTACCAGGACCCGTGTTAATGAAGCTCACGTTGGGTAGCATGGTGACATAGTCTTCAATGTCGGCAATGCCAAGGTCTTCCAGTTGTTGTTGCCCCATTACTTGTACAGCCATGGGGATGTCTTGAACGCTTTCGGAACGTTTTGTGGCAGTGACCAAAACTTCTTCAAGCTGCTGGGCGGCGACGGGAGTGGCAAGGCCAATACTGCAGGCTGCAATTATTGCTGCCAGCGGTTTCCGCGTCATGATGGGATTACTGCTTCTTTCGTGCATCGTCATAAGCTATTCCTTTTATTTATTAAATGCTTACTTATTAAACTAAAGAATTGTTATTTTTTTGTATAAATGACCTACCTAAATCTACATACCCCCTTTGCTGAAGTCAAAGCCGAATGGACTAAAAAACAACCTGTTTGGCCGGTATAGACTGCCAAATCAAGCCGATTTGCCCCCCGTGCTTTTATTTTTGGACATCTCGGTTGAAGCATACTTAGAGAATTCCCCGATCTTGGAGAGTTTGCTTTAACTCCGAAAGATGGGGCTCGTAGTTCCGCCACTGTTCGAGCGCGTCTTTAAAAATGGGTTGGCGGACCTGCTCTGAGCTGGCAGTGCGCACTGAGCGTTGGGTGCGGTGGAAATTGAGACAGCTGTCTTCGAAGGGCAAGCCGCAGTGGTCTAGTAAACGACGCACCTGAGTCTCCAAATCGGCAACGACGTGTTCGTATTCAACGGTTAACGCACTACCGGGCAGCACATCTTGCCAGTGGTTCATCAAGCGGATGTAGTCTGCGTAGTAGTTGGCGATGTCGCTCTGGCTGTAAGTAAATGGCTGGCCTTCGGCGAACAACTGCTTCAAATTTGCGAAGCCCGACGCCATTGGGCTGCGACGCGCGTCGATGATAGTCGCATTGGGCAAAATGGCCTTAATTAGTCCAATGTGCACAAAGTTGTTGGGAAGCTTATCAATGAATCTTTCGCTGCCGCTGCGGTAAATCGATGCCGCGGCCAGATACTCTTCGCCCAGCGCGGTACGCTCCACTGCAGACAGTGATGCCACGATCCCGGGGTATTTACGGGGTTCATCTTTTTTGCGTTTGCCTTCTAAGCGCGTGGCCATGCGGGTAATGAAGTGTAGTTCGTCTGTCGCCTCCACCTTTGAGTGGCTGGCGAGGATTTGTTCGATGAGTGTTGAACCCGAGCGGGGCAGGCCAACCACAAAAATAGGGCTCGGATCAGGGCACCCGCCCTCGGACACGGTTTCAAAAAATGCTTTGTTGCAGGTGTTGATAATGTTATCTGTGCGCTCGGTGGTATCCTCAGCACTGTAGCCGCCATATTTTTGTTTAATGCCATTACCAAGCGTATAAGCAGTATAGGATTCGTCGAAACGCTGCTGGTCTTCTAGCGCTTTGCCAAGTGCGAATCCAAGGTGAATCTTATCGGGGGTATCTTCGTCAATGGCATCAAGGTGACGCTGCATTTCTTCAATATCATCAGCGGTGAATTTTACCGTTTTCAGGTTGGCCAAGCTCCACCACGCTTCACCATTGGAGGGTTCGATAGCTATTGCCTTGCGGTAGGCTTCGACTGCCTCAGCGCCAAGGCCTCCATAGCGAAGAGAGTGGCCGTAGCTGGTCCAGATGGGTGCTGCCTCAGGGATTCGTTGCAGTGCAGCTCGGTACTGCTCGTGCGCTGCTTCATAACGACCTGCTTGAGCCAGGGTTGAGGCGCGTAACACCATAAAAGAGGGATTATGAGGGTCTCGCTGTAGTAGTTCCTCAGCAATCGCTAGTGCTTGGTCATATTTGTTTTGTCGCGCTAATACCTGCGCGTACATGCGTTTTACGTTTAGGTGGTTGGGGGCAAGTTCGAGACAGCGTAGGTAAAGCTGTCCAGCCTCATCGATCATTCGCAAT
>Ga0209962_1000393_pt1 | contig 13015 bp, 17 predicted proteins | sample SalPonA_C_H2O_MG_FD_185722 | JGI IMG/M metagenome (GOLD analysis project Ga0209962, IMG submission 185722) | Water microbial communities from South San Francisco under conditions of wetland restoration - Salt Pond MetaG R2A_C_H2O_MG (SPAdes)... | ecosystem: Environmental > Aquatic > Non-marine... | reverse complement strand
TGAAAAGCTTAAGGTTTAACGCGTAACCCATTGATTATACAAGACTTTCTTGCTAGGTCATCTGTACTGAGTGCAAATTTACCATAATAGCTATTATGCGCAACCGCTATACAAATCAATAGGTTACACGCGCCGGCCATGGGGATTGTCGTTATTGTGCTATTAGGTGCCAGGTTTGCGGAAAGTAGGGCCGGGCGCCTATACTACGCGGGAACCGAACCCCATGACATGGACCAATTTATTGTACTAGGTGGCTCTATATGCGATTCGAAGGGCTCACGCTGCCGGAAACAATACGGAACTATATAAATAAAGATGGCCTTACCAGGTTAGAACAATCCGACTTGAGCCTGGACGAATGGTTAAAAGAAGAGCTCAAACAATGCAACGCAGTTTCGCGCACTGGCGAACGTTGCAAAGGTCGCGCTATTAATGGGACAACAAAATGCAAATCCCATGGCGGCAAATCTACCGGCCCAAAAACTAAAGAGGGTAAAGCGCGCGCCCGGGCAAATCTCAAACAATACCGCAACAAATAATTAACATTCTTTCCTTTACAGCAATTAACATTTGATCTATTCTTAACTTGTACCTTGAACAAGTAGCCCAAAGGAGGGCCGATCAAATGGCATACATTATCCCAACTGAAATCAAACTAGAGAAACAGCTAGTTGATATGAGCGGACACCCGTTAACACTGGCATACATTGGGCCGAATGAATTCGGCGGACCTTTTGCGATCTTCTATGGCCTTGAAATAGAAGACGTAATGTATGGCGAACGTTTCACCGCTGAAGACATTGAAGGCGTACTAGTGGACGGCCGCGACGTTCCCGGCGAACCAAACCTATTGAAAATTAACTGGTAACAAACAAGCCGCGCTATACCTGGCGCGGCTTCTTTCTTTAAGAGGTAGAACCCCCGTGAAAAATATCAAAACCTATGTCGGCAAACTTGTGTTAACCGGCCGATTGAATTCCAGCGTTAACGGCAACCCACGCTTTGCCGGTTATATCGAAGTAATCGAGCGCGCTGGTATTCACTACTATACGCGCCGCGTTGAATTCCAAACCGCGCCGGATGCGATGCTAGCCTATGGGATCGAGAATTTCGAAGGGCGCCCGGTTATCGCTGAAATTGGCCGTTATTACGGTAAACCGACAATCAAAACCATTGAAGAGGTGCTGAAATGATAACCGCAAAAGCAAGCGCAAAATACTTTCCAGGCGTGGGTCAATATCTAGTGACCCTGGACTACAAATCCGGCGATTGTGGGCGAGAGTGGACGGAACAACACTGGATCAAAAACCGGTTAACAGTTATCGACTATTGCGCGTACCAAGGCGCGCCAACGGTACAGTTTGTTGAACAACTATCTTTTGAGGATCTCAACGATGAAAAGTAAAAATTTTGGGACCCTTATTGGGTCATTCGGAAAAGGCGTCCCGGGTAGTGTTACGGTCAATTTTGGCGTATCTGGCGGCAAAAATTGTGATGATAGTTGCCCACTAAAACAGACTGAAATTTGCTATGCAATTAGTGCTGAAAAGCGCAAGCCTAGCATCACCAAAAACCTCGAACGAAAAGAGGCCGATATTGTCGGATATACTAGCGAGCTCGCGAGCGATCGCGCGATTGATAAGCTTAATGCGGCCCCCTGGATCCGTTTTAGCGCCTTCGGTTCAATACCAGACCCGGCCAAACTAAGCGAGCAAGCGCGCGATAATCTGCAGCAGATAGCAGATAAGTTAACAAATCCGCGCGTACACTTCCCGGTCGAAACGGTCGAAAAGGCAAGCTTTTTGCAATCGATCGGTTTCTTTCCGCGCTTATCTATTGCGACCGATATCGATCGCGCGGAAAGTCTATTAATTCGCGGCTTTAAACTTTCCGCGGCCGTTATAGGCCATAAGCGCGCTGTTGGTAAAAATAAGCGCGCGCATAGTGAACCGGCTTTTCAGAAAGCGAAGGAATTGCGCGCTAAAGGTATTAACGCGAAAGTGTGTCCAGCGATACCCGGAAGCGCAAAATGTGGTGATTGCAAATTGTGCGCGCGTCCCGATGTCGATCTAATTATTTATCCGGTGCATTAATATGTATGGAACAAATCCGGATTGGCTTATCACTTTTATGCCGCTCGCAACTCTCGCTTTAGGCTTTCTACTACTTAAATAGAAAGCCCACCTAGAAAAGGCCCGATAAGGGCCTTTTTATTGTCTGTCGATCTCACTAGCTGTCGCTCTGTCGGCCTGTCGCTCTCACTAGCTCTCGCTGCCTGTCGGCCTGTCGCTCTGTCGCTCTGTCGCTCTGTCGCTCTCACTAGCTCTCACTAGCTCTCACTAGCTCTCGCTCTGTCGCTCTCACTAGCTGTCGGCCTGTCGGCCTGTCGCTCTGTCGGCCTCGCTGCCTGTCGGCCTCGCTGCCTGTCGGCCTGTCGTTCTGTCGGCCTGTCGGCCTCGCTGCCTGTCGGCCTCGCTGCCTGTCGGCCTGTCGTTCTGTCGGCCTGTCGCTCTCACTAGCTCTCACTAGCTGTCGCTCTCACTAGCTCTCACTAGCTGTCGCTCTCACTAGCTGTCGGCCTCGCTGCCTGTCGGCCTGTCGCTCTGTCGCTCTCGCTGCTTGTCGGCCTCGCTGCCTGTCGGCCTCGCTGCCTGTCGGCCTGTCGCTCTGTCGCTCTCGCTGCCTGTCGGCCTAAACCGCTGAAACCCCCGTATTTACTGGGCTCGCGCCTAATCGCGTCCGAGCGCGCCCGCCTACTAGGGTCCGCGCCCGTTGAGCGAAACCCAGCAACCACGCGGGTTTCAGGCGAAGTGAGCACTTACATACCTTTCCTAACGCTCCCGATGGAAAAATTCTGGGTCAGAGGGGGTCTATGGGATACTGTAAACTTTTAAAAGCGTTTGGAAGCTTGACAAAGTCGGCCTACGGGGTCGGTCGGAGGCTTGAAAAGAGTGTCGCTCTACTGTTGTGCAAAACAGTAGAGCGACGAAGGATTCACGGTATATGAGACCGTATTCTACCTCGATAACCCTAGCATGGGTAGGAGCCGCTAGGCAACCCTAAGATACTGGAGGCTCTGTAAGCCCGTATAAGGCGCGTTCTAATTCTTGGTATTCGGATTCACCCTAAAGCTTAAAACGCCTTATAGACCCCTTACAGGAGCTTCTATGGCTATGTATAGGTTATACAGCCTATCTAGCTGGACTAGGTGAGTTACTTTGGGGGTCATTACCGCTAGACCCCCTGGGGGTTTAAAAAATTGCGCGTCAAAATCGGATTTTTCCGTAGTCAACTTTCTGCCCCTTGACCTTCATACCCGCAACCGCTTTGGCGTAGTTGGTCTTCCAACGCTTGTGCCAGTCGCGCTTCACGCTGCGCATGACCTGATCCTTCAAGTCGTACCGCTTCTGGTAGGTAGGCTTTACGACGAACATCAGGATCGGCTCGATCTTTCCGTTAGCGTAGCGCCGTGCGATACCGACCCCTTCAGACGGACCGCGACCGAAAGAGTTAGCACTCTTCATCACGAAGTAGGTGTCAGCGTTTTTATCCATAGCCGCTTTGGTGCGTGAAGCAGCCCTCAAGGCTGTTTTGGTAATGCCCTTCGCGCCGCTCGGTACGTAAGGACGGTTCATGTTGTAACCCACCTCACTGAAGGCCCTAACGTAAGAGAGTATCTTAACCACCAGTGAGCCACGGATGTTGCCGTAGCGATCTCTGTACTTAGGCATGACGATAGTCTGCATGTTGGAGGGCAGTATGCCTTTACGCTTCAGCATCACCTCGTATCGCTTGTCCTTACGCTGACCGCCCATTGCCTGCGCTCTGAGGTACTGGAGAGGCGTGTTACCACCCTTACCTCCCTCGGGGTTTAAGCCGACCCACGCGGCTAGGTAGCGCATGTTGCTCGGCGATCGGTAGGTGGACTTCCATACGCGGGTTGCGTTCTGCGTCCATCGCGTTGGGCGGTCGAACACTTGGTTGGTGTAGTTCTTATGCCTACGCTGGGCATCGAATGCGAGATCGTTCACCGTATTCGATAGGGCGAACTTTATCTGCCTGTCGCCTGCCGAGCGCATCGCCTTAGCAACGTCCGCTGCGTTAGTGCCTATTCGTATGTCCATAACCCCCTCCAGGTTTAAAAAACGTGATCTGGGGAAGGCACATCAGCAACCTCCTCCATCCAGATACACTGAGCTATCAGCTTTACCTCTTGAAGCATTTCCGATGTGAGGTAAGTAGGTGTATCTCCGTCCGCGTCCATAGCTTCGATGATCTTGACTCCTTCAGGCGATACATTCACCAACGCCAACATCCATTCGCCTTCGCAGTGGAAGTCAATGGTGAACTCCAATTCAGTAAATCTGCCCATGAAAAAGAAACCTCCGTTGGGGGAGAGTATAGACCGCTGGAGGCTTAAGATGACCACGGATAGTTTACCGCTGAAATCCGGCACCGCACAGCCCCGAGCGCGAGAGGAGCAAAAAAGTAAAAAAAAATCGCTCTCTCTATACTCCTATAGAAATACACTCTAAACCCTATATATTCTCATACTTATAAATATTGATAATTATTTTCCTTTTTTACCCTTAGTAGGAATCATGCGCTCTCTAGGGGTGATCGCGGTCCACACGCTTTTTCCTGGCGTCCAAAAAAAAGTGCCCCCGAAGGGACACTGGTTGACAGCTGATCATTTTTTGAACAGCTCGCTCACTTTATTATTTTCCCCTTGCCCGACAGAGGTCGCAGGTTTTGCCCTCCTATCTTCAGGTATCAAGTCGAACGCTTTGGTGTCCTTCATGTACTCAAACGCCTCACTAGGCGACAACCCAAACTTACTGTCCATAGCCTCGCGGCCATCGACTGGAATAGCCCAACAGTTCTTGCGACCATGTATCCTACGTGACTTACCGAGGTTCTTTATTAGCCAGTCGCGCGCTCTGCTTTTGCTCATTGGGTTATTGTGAACTCCCAGAGTTTTCATAATCCCGAATATCGGCATAGCAATGTAGTGCGGCCAACTACCCCCGTGCTCCCCAAACTGCGCTTCTAAAGCCTCCTCTTCAGGGTACGCAGCCGTGAACCTCTCAGCGTCAGCTACGCGCAAGCGGTCCTCCTCTTCGGTAAGCGTCCACTGCGCCCCCTCCTTCCACTCGGCATACGCTTGCGCCCATAGCTGCTGCATCTCAATACCGTGCTCGTAGTCGATAGTGTCGATCACCTCGATAGGCCAGAAGCGACGAGACCCCGTACTATCAACTAAGAAGTCCGCGTTATTAACAGAGCCGCAGAACACAGTACCGCGTCGCCGCGTCACCGCACGTGCTGCGTACGGCGCCCGTATAGTGTCCTCAGGGCGAGATATGAACGACTTAAGGCTGGCGACGTCTGACTTACGGAACGTGCTGTCTATCTCGGACAACTCAGCCATCGGGTTCTTAAGGACGGCCAGCTGGTGGTCCTTAGACATACTGCTCGACAGATGCAGCTCGCACTCCGTCGCTAAGAACTTATCAGCCCCTAAGCGCCTGAACCACGACGTCTTGCCGAGCCCTTGACCACCCGCTAGCACGAGCACGTGAGGCAGCGAGATCGGCTTACCAGGCTTATCGCGCCAACTAGCGACCGCCTCCACAGCCTGTAGCACCCACTTACGTACGTAGATGTTACGGATCGCTTCAGACTCAGGCATGACAGGCAGCGTGGCCGCAAGCGTCGAGATACGGTCATCGCCGTCCCAGTCTGCGCTCTCGATCCACTCAAGCATTGGGTGGTAGGCGTCTTCTTCAGCGAGGTTGGCCATGAACGACATCAACCTGTTTGTGTTGTGCATACCGAGCACGACGCATTGGTTCTCAATGTTAGTGATGCCGTTCTCGAAGGCGATCTGCTCCAGTACCTTACCTTCAGGGTCAATCAGGTCGATGTCCCCTTTCATCATGTTCATACGCACTGAGTAACCCATGCCATCCATCACATAGCGGAGGTTTTCAAGCGTCAGTTGTTGCCCAACAGCAGGGCGTGGGTTCTTGCCTTGCGTCAGTATCAGGTTCGGTAAGCCGTTCTGTGAGAGTCTCCTAGTTGGTGTTATTGCGGGGATGTCGTAGTCATCGAATGTGAAGTCCATTGGCTCTCCTAATTATATGCATAAGCCGTGTGTGTAGCTCATCAATAGGGTCCACGAGCAGAGAGGCATCGAACCCTTCTGTTGCTGCCCATTGTATGAGGTCGGCGATGTTTCTATTAACGCAGTGCCCATGTAGGCACCTGAACTGGCGGCCTTCCAGCCCATAGTCTAAAGGGCTGTATGCTGTAGACGAGGGCGATCCTCCCCCGCTGGTGTGCTCATGCTCCCACGGGCATGTGATGTAAACGAACGTCTCGTTGTAGCCATTAATCCCCCTATCCACTAACCAATCGTAGAGCGGATCGGTGACAGCCCGCAAGTCGTCTACTTTACCTTCGGCAGCCCGCCGGCGGCTAACTCGTTGAGCTGTAACGCCAAACTCACGCATTAATTTTTTCAATGGCCATATGCGCTCAGGGTGCCACTCAATGAGCCGCGCTTCGAACCCCGTCTTCGCGTGGATGGCACCTGGCATCTTTATCATGCGTGAGGCCGAGCGGCATCCGGCATCGTTGTAGCCAGCCTCGGCCATGCCGAGCAGACAGCCATCGTAGTAGTTAGCCCCACGGTCGCTAGACACGTCGAACGGCGCTAACAGGTAGCCGTACTGGTAGTTGCCCTCACTCGTCTCCAAGATGTAGCTAGGCGCTACAATAGGCGCACGGCTCTTGGTGCCGATGTCATCCAAGGGCAGCACGAAGGCTCGTTTCACGTCCTGTAGACGTGAGCGGATCTTTGGCACGTTGGTCGGTACGCTAGATACGCAGTACAGCCACTCGCCCCGCGAGGCTAACCTGCGCAGCCCGCGTGCGTTGTTGGTATATTTGCCTTTGAAGCCAGGGGAGAAGCAGGGCCCCTCGTTCTCTTTAAGATCACGGAACACTGCCGCTAAGAACTCTTCTCTCACGACAACACTCTCCTGATCTTGCTCACGGCGGCGTCAACATGCTCTGTCGGGCTGCCGTCGCCGATGTATATGTGGTTAATGCCTTCACCCACTAGCTTGGTGTGATCACCATGTTGGTAAAGGGTAGCGAACAGGGTGCGCTCGCCATTGCGTGTGTTGAACGTGATGTTGCCGTTGGGTCGGACGCTGTGAGTGATAGATATGGGGTCGTTGACCCTCAGCGAGAGCTTAACGCCTCGTATGTGCTCCATGTTCTTGCTGTACCACTCGCTCAACTCGCTCCACGTAGGCGCCTCAGTCTTTAGGTACTTGAGCACCATGTCGTTATGGACGTCTATCTTCCACACGGGTGTTGGGCAGTTGTTGATGTACTCGCGCTTAACTGCGTCGATGTCGTTACTCGCGTCGATCTCGAAGAAGTGCTCGACGCCTAGGGGGCTGAGTGCCCGTGCATCCATCAGCAGGTCGCTGTCAGGGTACTTAAGCGTGTCGGTCTTGTCGCCGTTGACGCTCGCCACTACCGTCCACCCGCGTTGAGCTAAGTGGTCGCAGAAGATGTCGATGACGTACTGCTCGTGGTGTGTGTACGTCCGAGGCGAGTTACTGTTGCCGCGCTCCACTATCTTCTGCGCTCCGACCCTACGCAAGTAGGGTGCCGTAGGCTGCTGCCCCTCTGTTTGGTAGCCCGACACTTTTATAAGCGCCTCGCCGGTCTTCTCGTCGAACAAGTTGCAGATTAGCCCGCAAGGTACAGTCACGTCAGTGGCAAGCTTCCGCTCCCCGTGTAAATTCAGTCCGCTTTCCATATTACTCTCCTCTTAACAGCCCGAAGTTTAGATTGACCAAAAGTAGAAATCAATCTAAAATTCGACTCTAATACTAACTGGGAGGACAAGCAATGGACTTCGAAGCAGACAAGCGCCAACAGCGCACCATACACATAACGAAGAAATCTTACGAGATCATTCAAGAGATCGCGAGCAAGCATAACGTGACCTTTAACCGCGTGGTCGAGCAGCTAGCACTGCACTACGGCCAGGCATATCTGGAGAGCGAGGACCATGGCACTGATTGAACAGGCAGGCTATAGAGCCCTGCCAGCTTTAAACGCGAGCTACTTAAAGACGGTACTCGCCAAGTCTAAATGGCACGCTGACATACGCACGGAACCCACGCCAGCTATGCGTTTGGGCACATTAGTACATGCTAAAATACTCGAACCGCATAAGGTCGAAGGCGAGTATGCGGTGTTCAGTGGCGACCGCCGCACTAAAGCAGGTAAAGAGGCGTACGCCGAGCTATTAACCAGTGGCCGTGAGATCGTTACGACGGACCAGTGGGACATCTCTGAGGCGATGCAGGACGCTGTACGACAGCACGCGGCATGCGCGGAGCTGCTAGACGACGCGTGTCTTACTGAGCAGTCGATGACTTTTTCGTACAACGAGCTTGACGCCAAGGCACAAATCGACTTATATTCCAACTCAGGGTATCTAGTCGATCTTAAAACGATTGCTGATATCACGAACGCTGAGAAGCAGTTTTTTAACTTGAATTACGCCTTGCAAATGGCGTGGTACAAGTTAGCCCTTCAGGCTAACGGCTTCAAGGTTAGAGGCGTGAAGATCCTATTCGTAGAATCTGCGCCACCACATCAAGTAGCGCTACTTGACGTGTCATCCGAGGTATTGCGCTTCGGAGCAAAACAGGCAGACCAAGCTGTCGCTAAATGGTTAGCACAGCGTGAAAGCGGGATGCCCGAACTGGTGACGAACATACTGACGTTGCCACCCTGGTTAAATGAGGAAAAAACCAAATGAGCAAAGAACTGAAAGTAAACGAGAAAACAGGCCTTCCGGCTAACCTTAAGAACATTGCTGGCGCGCTACGTGCGACCACCGCGGCTGTTGCGAACGACATAAAACCGTTCCTGAAGTTCACTAAGACGGGCGACTGGATCTACGGCCAAGACGAGGTTGAGGTCGATAAGGATGAGCAGTGGGTTATCAACCCGATGGCTGCCGGTGTCGGTTACGTAGGCTGGGGTGATGAGGAGCACGGCACCGAAGGGCAGCCGTTCGGTGAACACTTTGCGCACCCTGTACTTGGTGAGCCAATGGTAGACGGTGATGAGCTGCCAGAGATCGACGGCAAATGGCACCAAGCTATCAAGCTTGAGTTCAAGTCAGTCGAGGGCAAGGCAGAAGTAGTGTGGAAGGCGAACAGCAACGGCGCACGTAACTGCTACAAGTCAGTTGTTGAAGCTATTGCTGACCGACTCGAAGAGGAGAACGCGTTCTGCTGTCCTGTCGTGAACATGACCACAGGGTCATACAAGCACGCTAAATACGGCAAGATCCTGATCCCAGTATTGGAGATCGTTGGCTGGCGTAACATGCAAGGCCAAGCTGAAGCATGATCCATAGGGCCCTAGCGGGCCCTTTTTCTCAGAGAGTCCTCGTATGATAATAAGTTGCGACGTAGAGACGCGCAGTGCTGCTGACCTTAAGACGCAGGGCGCGTACAAGTATTTCGATGACCCCGAGGCCGACGTTCTCGTACTCTGCTACTCAGTAGACGGCGGCACAGTTGAGACGTGGTGGCCTAATGACCCCGTGCCTGAGTGCTTCCACACAGGCGACCAGTTCACAGCGTGGAACGCCAGCTTCGAGCGCCTAGCGTTCAGCAAGATACTCACCCCTAAGTACGGCTTCCCAGAGATACCGCTAGAGCGGTGGTTCTGCACAGCCTATCAGTCTCGGTGCAACAACGCCCCAAGCGCACTCGGCAACGCAGCCCGCTTCTTACACACTAAAGATCAGAAGGACCCGATAGGCGAGCGCCTGATACGGAGCCTTTGTATAAAGCAGGCTGCCGGTAGTTGGAACAATGACCCCGTAGAGATGGAGCTGCTTGGCGACTACTGCCGCAAGGACGTGCTAGCCGAGATGGCCATAGCCCATCAGTTACGCCAGCTGACGGCTGACGAGCTTAAAGACTGGCACGTTAATGAGGCGATGAACGACAACGGCATCATGGTTGACGTTGACCTATGCCGCGCGGCGATGAAGTACGCCAAAGAAGAGGAGCAGGACCTGCTTGATCTAGTAGCCGACGTGACGCAAGGCGACGTGGTTAAGATCAGGGGCCCTAAGATGAAAGCGTGGATACTAGAGCGACTCACCCGCGAGCAGGTTGAGCTGATTACCGATAAAGGTAAGACTTCAATGGACAAGCGAGCGAGAGAGAAGCTGTTGGGTGAGGACATCCCAGCAGACGTGCGCACCGTGATCGAGTGTGCCGACGCTATCGGTAAAAGCAGCGTCGGGAAGTTCAGGGCGATGCGCAACCGTGCTAGTGGTGACAGTCGCGTGCGTGGCGTGATGGTAGCCGCTGGTGCAGCCCAGACAGGCCGCGCCAGCTCTATGGGCATACAGATACAGAACTTCCCGCGTGAGACGGCTAAAGAGCCGTTAGCTATACGGGCTGACCTTCTCGCGAACATGCACCCCGAAGAGTTAGTTGATAAGTATGACTCTAAGGTGATGAACATCTTGTCTAGTATGCTGCGCCCCACGCTGATGGTCCCAGAGGGTCATCTGTTCTTGGACTGCGACTATTCAAGTATTGAGAACCGTGTAGGGCCTTGGCTAACCGACTCGCCTGAAGGTGAGGCTAAACTAGACCAGTTCCGCAACGGTGTGGACCCCTACCTAGTAGCAGCATCCGACATATATGGCCGTGAGATAAAGAAGGGTGAGCCAGAACGCCAAGTAGGTAAAGTGGCGGAGCTGTCCCTTGGCTACGGTGGCGGTGTCGGTGCCTTCTCAGCGATGGCTCGCGGTTACGGTGTTAGCCTGCCTGAGTCAGAGGTGCGAGATATCGTGCAAGCATGGCGTCTCGCTAACCGCTGGGCAGTTGATGCGTGGGAGGGCTTAGACATAGCGTTCACTAAAGCACTACGTAACCCAGAGACCGAGTTCTCATACGGACGCATTAAGTACTACGCGATGCAGGACATTTTAGCCGGAGGCACTACTGTGTTCTGCGAGCTGCCGTGTGGCCGCTACCTGACTTACCCTGACGTACGCACTGAGTTCGTTGGGTTCGACAGAGAGGTGACGACGTTCGCAAGAGCCAACTGGACACCGAAGTCGGGCGAGCGCGTATGGCCACGCTCTAAGATCTGGGGAGGCACGCTGTTCGAGAACGTGACCCAGGCAGCGGCAGCAAGCTTGATGCGGTACGCACTGCGCCGAGTGACTGACGCAGGCGGCACCATCGTCGCTGCGGTGCATGACCAGATGTTGATGGAGGTGCCCATCGAGGAGGAGGCGCGCTGGACTGCCGTGCTGCACGAGGCGATGAACACAGCACCAGACTGGGCAGACGGGCTGCCTGTCGAGGCTGAAGTAGAGACGCGAACGAGGTTCGGTAAATGAGGTATATGAAGCATCAGATCGACGGCAGCGACCAGTTGATCGAGATCTTAGTTGAGAAGGGGGTAGCCCTTTTATTTGGCGCCCCTAGAGTCGGCAAGACAGCCACGGCTATAAGGGTAGCGGAGAGTCTAGCCGACACTGTGCTAGTGCTCACTAAGAAGGCAGCTATCGAAGGCTGGCATAGTGAGCTTGAGCGTGTCGACGCTGTTAAGCACTACACCGTTACTAACTACGAGCAGGCGCCTAAGCTACAGGGCGACTTCGATCTAGTCATACTAGACGAGAGCCATGTACTCGCTGCTTTACCGAAGCCTAGCCGCCGCTGGAAGGACGTTAAGCGGTTAGTGTGGGGTAAGCCGATCATACTGAGCACGGGGACGCCAGCAGCCGAAGGGCCGCTTAAGCTGTACCCGCAGTTCGCACTCAGCCCCCTCGGCCCTTTCGCTCAGTTTAAGAACTTCTATGAGTTCTTTAGGGAGTGGGGCATACCCAACCCGATCTTCTTGAATGGCCGCAAGCAAGAGACGTACACGCAAGGTAGCCCCGAGCTTATAAACTACGTAGCTCCGTGGACAGTATCAATCAGCCAAGACGACGCGGGCATGAAGCATCAAGCTACGGACCAAGTACACGTAGTGCAACTGAGCCCTGAACTTAAGCGCCTGGTAGAAGTAGTGCAGGAGGATAAGGTAGTTGAGATTGACGGCCAGCTACTGGCGTTCGAGTCAGACATGGCCGAGCGGCAGGCAGTGTACCAGCTAGAGTATGGCGCGGCTTACATCAACAACGTGTACGTCGATACTGGGCACCGAGAAGTGATCGAGTATCTGCTGCGCACGTTCGGTGACACTGAAGACGTCGGCTACATGGCTCACTATCGAGCAACAAGAGAGCTACTTGGGCAATATTTCAAGCACGCGCAGATATACTCTAGTAACCGACATGCAGAAGGCGTGAACTTGGCGCACCTAAAGCACTTCGTGATCGTCAACCAAGACTTCAGTGGGGCTAGGTTCTTGCAGCGCCGAGAAAGATCAACGAACCTGATGCGTGAAGAACCCGTGACCGTGCATCATATTGTGTGTGAAGGGATGCTCTCGCAGAAGGTGTACCAGGTACTCAGCGGCAAGAAGAGTTTTACTTTGGATATGTATAGGCAGATAAAAAATGGCGAGTGAGCAGTCGATACAGAAGAGCATACTAGATTGGCTTGAAGGCCAGGGCTATTGGACTATTAAAACAATCACCGTGAACAAGAACGGTTGCCCCGATATATTGGCGTGTAGCCCTTCAGGTCGTTTCGTGGCAATAGAAGTTAAACGAACAGGGCTACTGCGTAACGTTAGCAAACTACAGCAATACCAGATAGACCGTATTACCGAGGCGGGCGGCATTGCCTTTGCCGCTGACTCATTAGAAACCGTAAAGGAGATAATAAAATGAATGAACCTACCCTAGTATACCGCTGTGAAGGCGGCCCCCTAGATGCTCAACAGCTTAGACTGAGTGCTAACCACCCTTACACCTTGACGTTCAATC
>Ga0209962_1000389_pt1 | contig 13059 bp, 13 predicted proteins | sample SalPonA_C_H2O_MG_FD_185722 | JGI IMG/M metagenome (GOLD analysis project Ga0209962, IMG submission 185722) | Water microbial communities from South San Francisco under conditions of wetland restoration - Salt Pond MetaG R2A_C_H2O_MG (SPAdes)... | ecosystem: Environmental > Aquatic > Non-marine... | reverse complement strand
TTGAAAGAGTGATGCCCAGTAGACACCTTCAATTGTCAGTAATGAGGGAGCCATCATTACAGCTGAGAAAGTTAAAAAGGCACTCAGCGTCACCAACAAAAATTTAGGTGTAGATACATTGAGATCAGCTAAATGAGTTTTATGCCCTTCTAAATCACTCATCAGCATGTTTAAAAAAGAAATCAACACGATGTTGAGCAAAAAGTAGCGTATGAATAAGGCGTGTTTATCAATATCTGAAGAATTAAAGCCTACATAATGTATAGCGGCGGCAGCTAGCGTAATTAGGCTAATCGTGATGGCTTGAGCGCGGCTTAAGCTAATAAACGCGAAAATAAATATGATGGGATAAAGAAAAATCGTTTGATAGCCAGCGTTAAACGAACCAATGATATTTGCGAATGCTAAAAACCAAGAATAAACAACATAAACTTTACCCTCAGATGAATTGTTTGAAGCAAGTAATTTGCGAATTACCCAGATGTTCACCACAATTGATAGTGACATGCCAACAGCAAAGATACCTTGCGAGAATTTAACTAGAAATATGGCTATGGCGACAGTTAGGAGCTGGCAGCAAAAAATGAGAAACGCGTTGTGCCTAATGGATTCATCAAGCGTTTGCTTGTCTAGCAAATAATTAATAGGAATAACAACAAAAGCCGCTACCATTAATGTGCGCGCGGAAAAGTTCCATGCCTGTGGGGCTTCAGATAGATAAAGGACAAAACCTAGGGCAGCAACAATACCAAAAGGCACCACATATCGCAGCTTGCCTCTGTATGCTAATAAACTAGTAATGGTAAAAAGTATAAAAGGGGGTGTTGCTATATAGCCGTTGAAATAGGTAGCTATTAAACCTAGAAGAACAGTAATTAGCGCGGCAGTGTTTATGATGGTTAATTTTTTGGCATGTCGTTGGGAATATAAAAAGAAACAGATGAAGAACGATACCGTAATTATTATGCCGTATGAATATATTCCAGTGCGTGAACCTAGGGTGATATCCATTGAAATAAGAAATATGGCAGGTAGTAGGCTTCCCAAGCCAGTAATCAATACCAAAAGACGATTCGCCATTTTTTCCTGCGCCTGACGGTTCCCTGGCTCAGTAAAGGCAACTTTCAATGAGTTTATCGTCTTGTTGGCAAAAGACATGGTGGGTGATTCTCTTCCTTAAAAATCATAAAAAACCGTTTAAAAATCTGATGCTGACATGCTGATTATGTGACAGCTGTGTAGCATGGAGTAACAAAATCAGAGTAGTCTAATGTACTCAGATTGACAACAATTAAAATTCTGTCCAGCCGCTCAATTCGTCTCCAGCTTTAACTGTATCTAAGTGTCCGTAGTACTGCTCAATCATTTTCACACTTGTACCCATTTGTTTGGACAAGAGCATGACGGAAATAGGGTTGGCTTTTGTAAGCTGTTGTGTCGCATAAAAGTGGCGCAACGAATACAAGCTGCGCATCTTATCTTCACTGCCAACACCTAGCTTTGAGTCTAGTAAGAATTTTTTGAATGTGCCATCCATGCGCTTGGGTTGTGACTTGTCGCTTAAACAAAACAGCGGAATATCCAACTTGGCTTTGATTATCGCCTCAAGTGTCATGCCGCGAAGTTCAGGCACCCTGTCTTTGAGTCGTGTCAGTACCTTTCTAGCGTCACTGAATCTATTATGGCGAACTACAACTTTACGCCATTTGTGAGTGCCTTTGCGTCCTTTCTTTTTCAGTACATCAAGCACTACCAGTTCTTTGTCACTTACGCTGTTCGCAAACGATACATTGCGCCATTTTATATCCATCGCTTCACGCCCATGCCTAATGCCGCTGTACGCTAGTATCAATACATAATCATACAGTAGTTCTTTTATCTCAGCGTCTTTCTGGCGGTGTGTGGGCTTCTTAATCCAGTGTCGTAACTTGCGAATAAGTGTTCTGTATTCAGCAAGTTCAAAAGTAGCTCGTCTGCTACTTTCCTTACCGTCATTTCGTAATATGGGTAGTGCTGAATTGACAAGCCAGCCATGTTCAACTGATTTATCAAGAATGAGTTTAAGGGCGGAATGGTGAGTGCTAATCGTTGAAGCTGCTGGGGTTCTTCCAAGCTCTTTGGACACATAAGCTATGTAGCCTTCATAGGCTTTGCGTATATTGTCTAAGCGAGTTCTGCCAAAGTAGGGAATCTGGTATTTGTTTATGACTCGTATGTAGTCTTTGTAAGTTTGTTTCCAGCTAGTTGTATCGCGTAATTCTTCTAGGCTTGCGATGACGCTTTTGGCGACGCTGGCAAAACTGCGAGTGGTTTGGGGTAGATTGTTTTTGAGTTTAACTTGGGATTCGTAATAAATTTTTAATGCTTTTTCTGTGGCTTCTTCTAAATCATCTGTGCCAGTTGCCGCTCTGTACCATTCGCCCGTTTCTAGCTTGATACGGCAATACCATTTTGTGCTGCGTGTTTGTTTGTAGAGGACGCATCTATTATTGATTACTGTTCGCTTTCCAATATCCATAAGCATTCCGTAGCGACATATAAAAAGTATGCTCTGAGTATAGTGTCTTGAAATGGAAGAAGCACGAAAAAAGTATGCTACAAGTATGCTAAGCAGAAATAAAAAAGCCCGAACTAAAAAGTTCAGGCTTTTCAATGAGATATGGTGCCCGGAGGCGGAATCGAACCACCGACACGCGGATTTTCAATCCGCTGCTCTACCAACTGAGCTATCCGGGCGTGTAACTTGCCGATTTTATTAAAGTCAGTTGTCTCTGACATAAGCAAAACGATGTTTTGCTGCTGCTCTTCCGGCCAAAATCATAGATTTTGTCGTTCAGGTTTCGCATGAAGCGGTGCTTCATTGTCGCTCACCTTCACCCAACTGAGCTATCCGGGCGTGTAACTTGCCGATTTTATTAAAGTCAGTTGTCTCTGACATAAGCAAAACGATGTTTTGCTGCTGCTCTTCCGGCCAAAATCATAGATTTTGTCGTTCAGGTTTCGCATGAAGCGGTGCTTCATTGTCGCTCACCTTCACCCAACTGAGCTATCCGGGCGTGTAACTTGCCGATTTTATTAAAGTCAGTTGTCTCTGACATCGACATTTTCTTGCGGCTGTGCCGTAAGAGGCGCGTATTAAACCCGCTCGGGCGGGCTTAGTCAAGAGCTCTAAGAAAAAATGTTTATTTTGTTATTCTGGTGCCACGTAGCCTTCGGCTTTATCGTAGTCGTCACCTGATAAAAATTTATCAAGCTGTTCACCTAGATAGGCGCGAGCGGTGGCGTCCATCATATTTAACTGCTTTTCGTTAATCAGCATGGTTTGGTGTTTTAGCCATTCTTGCCAGGCTTGCTTAGACACGTTTTCAAACAGCTCTTGGCCTTTTGGTCCGGGGTAGGGTGGGCGGTCTAGGCCTTCCATGTCTTTTTGATACTTGCGGCAAAATACCATGCGTGTCATTGCTATTCCTCGTGGTAGCGATCTAGTAGTTGTACGATGGGGGCTGCTAGGCCTATCGCACGGGGCGAATAATAGTTATACCAAAGCTGGTCGTCCGCCGCCATGACTTGGGGGTGAATTGAGCGCAATGTGACGCTCACCACCTCGATATCTAAATGGAAATGGCTAAAGGTGTGGCGTAAACCTGGTAGGGGGTTGTGGCCATCTATCTCTCCAATGTGCTGCTCGATGTATTCTACGCTGTCAAATTCGGGCAGTATCCATAATCCGCCCCATAGTCCTGTGGGGGGACGCTGCACGAGCAAAACCTCTCCTTGGGGATTAGCTATGATGTACATGGTGGTGCGTTTAACGGGGAGGGTTTTCTTGGGTTTCTTGCCGGGTAGTTCGGCAATTCTGTCTTGAGCGAGTGCAAGGCAGTCTTCACGTAATGGGCATTCTTGGCAGCGTGGTTTGCTGCGTGTGCAAAGCGTAGCCCCCATGTCCATCATGGCCTGGGTATACTCGGCGCATCGCTCACTGGGGGTGTGCAGTTCGGCGACTTTCCATAGCTCTGCTTCGACTTTACTTTGCCCGGGCCATCCGCCGATACCATGGAAACGCGCCAGTACTCTTTTGACGTTGCCATCGAGAATGGTGGCGACACCGCGGTTGCCGATTGCCTCTATAGCGCCAGCGGTAGATCTTCCAACACCGGGTAGGGCGGTGAGGGCTTCTTGCCCTATGGGGAAACTGCCGCCGCATTCATCCATAACATACTTTGCTGCTTTATGGAGGTTACGCGCACGGGTGTAATAACCCAACCCGGTCCATAAATGTAGCACTTCGTCTATGTTGGCAGCCGCAAGACTGGCAACCGTGGGAAAGCGTTCCATGAATCGCTCGAAATAGGGGATCACGGTAGTCACTTGGGTCTGTTGAAGCATAATTTCTGAAACCCATACGCGGTAAGGGTTTATCTGCTGCTGCCAAGGTAGGTGTTTGCGGCCGTGTTGGTCAAACCATTGGAGGATTTTATTGCTAAAAGTGGGTGTCGGCATGGTGTTCGCTATTAGTTGTTGGGGGTAGCGTAGTGTTATTTGCTTGTACGGACAAGGGTTTGGCTTTGTTTCAACGTTCGACTGACCTATAATGCACGTTTGGCTAAGGCCGGTGAGTTATTAGGACGGAGAATATCCCATGGCGGATCGTACAGCGAGCGTAAAACGTGACACGCTTGAAACGAAAATTGCAGTTGAGATCAACCTCGATGGCAGTGGTAAATCAGTATTTAATACTGGTGTTCCTTTTCTTGAGCACATGATGGATCAGATCGCTCGCCATGGCTTAATCGATCTCGATATTACGGCTGATGGTGATACCCATATTGATGATCACCACACGGTTGAAGATATTGGTATTACGCTTGGTCAGGCGTTCGCCAAGGCTGTTGGCGACAAAAAAGGTATTGCGCGCTACGGCCATGCCTATGTGCCACTGGATGAGGCTTTATCAAGAGTTGTGATCGATTTCTCCGGGCGTCCCGGGCTTGAATTCCACTGTGAATTTACTCGCGGTGCCGTGGGCGGTTTCGATGTCGACTTGTTTATTGAGTTTTTCCAAGGCTTTGTAAACCACGCCGGTGTGACGCTGCATATCGATAATATTCGTGGCCATAATACCCACCACCAGGCTGAAACTATATTTAAAGCATTTGGTCGCGCCTTGCGAATGGCGCTTACCCCTGATCCTCGTATGCAGGGTCAAATGCCTTCCACCAAAGGCGTTCTTTAGTCGGAGTAAACCCATGACAGCAACAGTTGCCGTTATAGATTACGGCATGGGTAATTTGCATTCGGTGGCTTCTGCACTGCAACATGCGGACAGCCAAGTAAGCGTTCAAGTGAGCGCCGATCCTGCTGTAATTCGTGCTGCTGATCGGGTGGTTTTCCCGGGTGTTGGTGCCATTCGTGACTGTATGGCCGAAATCCATCGTTTGGGTGTAGGCGACATGTTGCGAGAGGCCATGGCAAGCAAGCCCGTGTTGGGTATTTGCGTTGGGATGCAAGCGATGCTGATGCACAGCGAAGAAAACGGTGGTGTCGATTGCTTGGGGCTGTTTCCCGGCGAAGTAAAGTTCTTTGGAAATGACCTTCACGATGCTGAGGGGCAGCGCCTAAAAGTGCCTCACATGGGCTGGAACAACGTAAAGCAGGATATAGCACACCCTTTGTGGAAAGATATTCCCGATGGTGAGCGCTTTTACTTTGTACACAGCTTTTATGCTGATTGTGCCGGTCGCCAGGATGCTTTTGGTAGTTGTGATTACGGGGTGAAATTTACCGCTGCAATAGGACGAGATAACGTCTTTGCCGTTCAGTTTCACCCAGAAAAAAGTCATACCGCAGGCCTTCGCTTGCTACACAATTTTTTACAATGGAATGGCCACGTTTAGGCTGTTCCCACAAAAGGTTTAAAACAATGTTGATTATCCCCGCCATCGACCTTAAAGACGGCCAATGTGTGCGCTTAAAGCAAGGTCGTATGGAAGACTCTACCGTATTTTCAAGTGACCCAGCCGCTGTGGCAAAACAGTGGGTTGATGCGGGCTGCCGCCGGTTGCACTTAGTGGATTTGAACGGTGCGTTTGCTGGCGAGCCGGTTAATGGTGACGTTGTTCGCGCTATTGCAGCGGCGTATCCTAATTTGCCCATTCAAATTGGCGGCGGTATTCGCGATCTTGAGACCATTGAGCACTACGTTCGGGCAGGTGTCTCTTACGTTATTATCGGCACAAAGGCCGTTAAGCAACCTGAGTTCGTTAGCGAGGCTTGCCAAGCCTTTCCCGGCCGTGTGATTGTTGGTTTGGATGCAAAAGATGGTTTGGTCGCTACTGACGGTTGGGCGGAAGTCTCAGAAGTTCGTGCTGTCGATTTGGCGCGCCGCTTTGAGGCGGATGGTGTTGAGTCTATTGTCTATACCGATATTGCCCGCGATGGGATGATGCAGGGCGTGAATGTTGAGGCGACCCTCGAAATGGCCAAGGCTTCATCGATTCCTGTTATTGCCTCGGGTGGTATCACCAATATGGATGATATTCGTGCACTACAAGCGGTATCTTCGCAGGGCATTATGGGAGCAATTACCGGTCGCGCCATTTACGAAGGCACGCTAGATGTGGCCGAAGCGCAAGCTTTCTGCGACGCCTAAGGAGTTTATATGCCACTCGCTAAACGGATTATCCCTTGCCTAGATGTGGAAAATGGCCGCGTAGTTAAGGGCGTAAAGTTTCTTGATATTCGTGATGCGGGTGACCCCGTAGAAGTGGCGCGTCGCTACAACGAGCAGGGCGCCGATGAAATTACCTTTTTAGATATTACCGCGAGCCATGAAGGTCGCGAGACCACCGTGCACACGGTAGAACAAATTGCCGAGCAAGTATTTATTCCGTTAACCGTTGGTGGCGGTATCCGCGAAGTGAACGATGTGCGCGTTATGCTGAATGCTGGTGCCGATAAAGTGTCTATTAATACCGCCGCTATTTTTCGCCCGGAGCTGGTGCGAGAGGCCGCTGATAGATTTGGTTCGCAATGTATTGTCGTCGCCATCGATGCCAAAAAGGTGTCGTCGGCGGGTGAAGAAGACCGCTGGGAAATTTTTACCCACGGTGGCCGTAAGCCCACGGGGATAAATGCCGTTGAGTGGGCGGTTAAAATGGCCGAATTTGGCGCGGGCGAAATTTTGCTGACTAGCATGGACCAAGATGGTGTTAAGAGTGGCTATGACCTGGGTGTCACGCGTGCCATTAGTGATGCCGTTCCCATTCCGGTGATCGCGTCGGGTGGTGTGGGTAATTTGCAGCATTTGGTCGATGGCGTCGTCGATGGCGGTGCAGATGCGGTATTGGCTGCCAGCATTTTTCACTTTGGTGAATACACTGTGCCACAGGCTAAGCAGTATATGCGTGAGCGTGGTGTTGAGGTACGGCTCTAATCCGCCTGCTGCAAGGCGAGGTAGTGAGAGGTACTGACTAGGGTTACTCCTTCATTGGCCAGCGTTGCCAGGCGCTGCTTGAGAACCTCAATAGTACTGCGATGAGGGTGGCCAATAGCCACTGCAAACCCGCTTTCTAGGGCTGTATTAACGGCGTAATCCAATTGCTTATTGATGTAAGCCTCGTCCGTTTGATTATCCAGAAAAACATGGCGCCTATCGCTGGCTATGTGGCTGTCGCGCGCCGCTTGAAGGCCTTGCGAGTGAGGTGTGGTGCGGCTATCAATAAAATACAGGTTTTGGCTGTACAGGCTCTGCATTAACCATCGCATTTGCGGGTAGTGCTGGGTCATCTCGCTTCCCATATGATTGTTTACTCCACTGACGTGCGGTACCGCTGCAATATTTCTGGCAACGTTAGTGTCGAAGGTTTGCCGGTCCATGTTTGGGTGTAGCATGCCGATCGATTGATAGCTGTGGCTGGTATTACTCATCGGCATATGCAGCAGCACTTCTTTGCCTTTCTCATTGGCTAATTCAGCCAGTTGGACGCTGTGAGGGGTATGAGGAATAACCGCGTAGTTGATCGGCCCATCCAGTTGTAGTGCGTTTTCCCCGAGGTCGCGGTTGTTGCCAATATCATCAATGATGATCGTGAGATAGCTTTGCCCCCAGGTAGCACCACTCAACAATAGCAGGAGGGCGGCGAATAGTGCCCTCATTTACTCTCGCTAATCATCGAAGAGGCCATGGGCTTGAGAAGCTGCATGGCTTTAAGCAGATTGTAGGCTTCGACTAACTGCGCATCGTTGGGCAAATTTACACCATCGTCACTGTCGTTTGGCTCGGCATCGGCCTGATCGGCCGCATTGGTTAAATGCCCGGGTAAATCGGCTTCTTTGAGTCGACGCTCTTTGTTTTCACGAAGTCCGCCTGCGGCAACAATAATGTCGGGGTCGATACCATGGGCTTGAATACTGCGCCCATTAGGGGTGAAGTAGCGTGAAGTGGTTAACTTAATGGCTTGGTGTTCGTTGAGGGGCACCACGGTCTGTACCGAGCCTTTGCCGAAACTTGGGGTGCCTATAATGACCGCTCGGCGGTGATCCTGCAGCGCGCCAGCTAAGATTTCTGCTGCTGAAGCTGAACCACCGTTAATAATCACGGCTATCGGCGTCGTAGCCAAAAGGTCGCCCGGGGTGGCGATATATTCGCTTCGTTTTTGTTTGTCACGACCTTCGGTATACACCACCAGACCTTTGTCTAAGAATATATCGCTAGTTTTGACCGCGGCTTCCAAAAGGCCGCCGGGGTTATTCCTAAGGTCGATGACAAGCCCTTGCAATGGAGCGTCTTTTTGCAGTGTTTGCAAAGCAGTGTCGACATCTTGCGCGGTATTTTGCTGGAATTGGGCGATGCGCAAATAGCCAATATGGCGATCAATCATGCGGCTTCTAACGCTGCGCACTTTGATAATGTCGCGCTCGATTGAAAAGCTCAGTGGCGCGTCTTCATTTTCGCGCAGTACCTTTAGCTCGATGGTGCTGCCAGGTTCGCCACGCATCATGTCGATAGCGTCATTAACGTTCATATCTACCACGGGCTGACCGTCGATATGGCTAATTAAATCACCGCTTTGCAAGCCTGCTTTAGCGGCGGGGGTGTTATCCATTGGGGCAATAATCTTTACCAAACCACGCTCTGAGCCAACCTCAACGCCCAGACCGCCAAACTCACCGGTAGTGTTTTCTTCCAGATCGACTAAATCGTCATCCTGAAGGAAGCGCGAATGGGGGTCTAAACCATTGAGCATACCTTCTATGGCCAGCATGAGTAGCGAGCGGTCATCAATGTCTTCGACATAGTTTTCTCGAATTTGATGAAAAACATCGGCAAAGGTTTCGAGCTCTTCGATGGGCAAAGTACGGCGTTCGTCGTTTGCTTCGATCGCCTGCTCAGCGGCAATAGGCAGCGCAAAAAAGGCGAGGCAGGGCAGTATTGCGTGTTTGATGAGGCGGCGCATAGAGATTTTCCTTAAGGCTTCAAAGCTATTATGCCGTCTGCTAGAAAGTTTGGCTACCGACACCAAATACTTGGGTTTAGTGCATTGCCGGCATGGCGAATTTCAAAATAGACGCTGCTGGTGTCGCGTCCGCCGCTATTACCCACGGTGGCAATGACCTCACCGGCACTGACCCAGTCGCCAAGATCTTTCAAGATCGATTGGTTGTTCGCATAAAGGCTCAGGTAGTCGTTGCCGTGATCGAGAATAATGAGAAGGCCATAGCCCTTGAGCCAATCGGCAAATACCACTCGACCGGGGTGAATAGCTTTGATGTCGCTGCCCGCTTTAGCGGCAATGGTAATTCCCTGCCACTTCATCTCTGAGCTGCGTCGCGCTCCGAACTTGTTGAGATGACGTCCCTTGGTTGGCCAATTCAAGCTTCCTTTGCGAGTGGCAAACGGAGCGAAGTCGGAAGGAATTTCCATGTCGGCAATGAGCGATTGTAATGAATCCAGTACATCTTGTAATTGTTGTTGATCGCGTTGCAGTTGAGCTAGCTTGGCTTTGTTATTGGCAATATCACGATTGAGTGCATCGACAGTGCGCTGTCGCTGGTTTTGTTCTTTGGCGAGAGCATCCCGCTGTTGCAGTAGCTCGTCTCTCGATAGTTTCAACTGTTGCTTGCTCGACTCGAGTTTGGGGGCAATGGCAGCGAGTTCAGCAGCGGTAGCTTGATATTGGGTAATGATTTCGCTTCGGGCTTCGCGGAGACTTTCGTAGTAGACCAAGGTACGAGAAATAGCGGCGGGGTCTTCTTCGTTGAGAATAAGTTTTAAGCGGCTTTGGCGCCCCATCGCATATACGGCTTGAATATGCTCACGCAGCAATTTGCGCTGCTTTTGTTCGTTGTCTTGAAGACGCTGTTGGTCGGCCGCAAGCTGATTGATTTCGCGTTGATTCTGATCCAATTGCCGGTTAATGCGGCGCAGCTCAACGTGCAATTTACCAATATTGCGCTCGGCTCTACGCAATTCGACGGTCAATTCGGCACGTTCGTTTTGAACGCCCGACAGAGTGGCTTTAGTTTGGCTGATATCCTGCTGCAGGGCTTTTAATTTGCGCAGGGTGTCTGCTTCTTCGTCTTGCGACCAGGCTAAACTAGACCATAGCGGGCAAGCTAGCAGTGCGGTACATAGCAGTACTGTTAGCTTGCCCATATGCATTAACCAATAAGTGAGCGGCCAGTCATTTCACTGGGTTGCTCCACCTTCATCATGCTTAATAAGGTGGGGGCGATGTCGCAAAGTTTGCCGCCAGCGGGGTCGAGTGTGACATTGTCGCTGCCCAAGTAAATGAGAGGGACCTGCTCGGTCGTGTGCTGGGTATGTTGCTGCCCCGAATCATAATCAAGCATTTGCTCGCAGTTGCCGTGATCTGCTGTCACTAGGCCATTGCCGTTGACCGTTTTCAGTGCGGCTTCAATCCGTCCGACGCAAATATCTAGCGCTTCTACCGCTTTGACGGCGGCGTCAAAGTTGCCGGTATGGCCCACCATGTCGCCGTTGGCAAGGTTGCAAACCACGAGGTCAAACTCGCCGCTTTCAATCGCTGCGACCAGTTTGTCGGTAACTTCAAAGGCCGACATCTCAGGCTTTAAATCATAAGTAGCGACATCGGGTGACGGAACCAAAATACGCTGTTCGCCACGGTATTCAGCTTCGCGTCCGCCACTGAAAAAGAACGTTACGTGGGCGTATTTCTCGGTTTCTGCAATACGAAGCTGTGTTTTGTCGAGGCTTTCCAAGTATTCACCAAGGCTGTTAACGATGCTCTCCGGAGGATAAGCGCAGCTGGTGTTAAGGTCGGCTGAGTACTCTGTGGTCATAACAAAGTCAGCTAGCTTGAGGGGACGTAGCTCGAATTTATCAAAGCTTGGATCAACAAATACTTGAGTCAGCTGACGAGCGCGATCGGCGCGGAAATTCATGAATAGCACGCTATCACCATCTTGCATGATCACTGGCTCTGAACCCACAACTGTAGCGGCGACAAACTCATCGTTTTCGTCACGAGCATAGGCGGCTTGGAGAGCGCTTACGGCGTCAGGGTATTGGAACTCAGCCTTGCCATTTACCAGTAGCTGGTAGGCTTTTTCAACTCGGTCCCAGCGATTGTCGCGGTCCATCGCAAAATAGCGACCAATCACAGAGGCAATTTTGCCCACTCCGGTGGTGTCTAAATGTTGTTGCAGTTTTTCAAGGGATGCTTGAGCGCTGCGTGGGGGCGTGTCACGACCGTCTAGGAAGGCGTGGACGTAAACATTTTTAGCGCCGCGAGCTACCGCAAGGTCGACGGCGGCATAGATGTGTTTTTCATGACTGTGGACGCCGCCGGCAGATAACAAGCCAAAAATATGAACGGCTCGGCCAGCGTTTACCGCCTGGTCGACAGCGTTTTGGAAGGTGTTGTTTTCAAAAAAAGCGCCACTCTCGATTTCGGTATCGATGCGAGTAATGCTCTGGTAAATAATTCGACCCGAGCCAAGGCTCATGTGTCCAACTTCAGAATTGCCCATCTGACCATCGGGAAGGCCAACATCGAGGCCTGAGCCAGAAACTAGGGTGTGGGGTGCCTGCTGCCAAAGCCTATCAATATTAGGTGTGTTAGCGTGGGCAATAGCGTTTGAATCAGTGTCTTCGCGGTAGCCAAAACCATCAAGAATGATGAGGGCGGTGGTGGGTTTTTTATCGCTCATGAGCAAGGTTTACCAATAATTACAATTTAAAGCGTGAAATTTTACCTTATATGACCAAAATTGCCCATGCGTTTCATCACGAATGGTTGGGCGAGCGCCTTTGGCAGTGTATACTTGCCCGCTTTCAACGCACTTCGAGAGTAATGCATGGAATTGTTTATTGAGTTTTTGGGCCGTGAGTGGGCGTTAGTGGGTTCGCTGATGATCCTTATCGCCTTAATGATTTTTAACGATAGTCGTCGCAGTGGCACGATGGTGTCGCCACAAATCGCCTCGGGTATTGTTAATAAGCAAGACGGCATATTCGTCGATGTTCGCGAAGCGAAAGACTTTCGTACTGGACATGTTGCAGGTTCGCTAAATATTCCTTTCAGTAAGTTTAAAGACTCACAGAAAGATTTAGAAAAATACCGTGGTAAACCCATTATTTTGATCTGTAAATACGGCCAAACCACCGGCCCTGCGGGTAAAATGCTTGTCAGCGCAGGCTTCCCTAATGTGTACCGTATGACCGGTGGGATTACTGAATGGGAAAATAGTCATTTCCCCACGGTGAAAAAATAACCATGAGCGTTGAAATTTTTACCACAGGAATCTGCCCTTTTTGTATTCGCGCCAAGCGCTTATTGGACGCCAAAGGGGTTGAATACAATGAAATTCGTGTCGATTTTGATCCGCAAAAGCGTATCGAAATGACTCAGCGTGCTAAAAGCCGCACCGTGCCGCAAATTTGGATTGGTGACCGCCACATTGGCGGCTGCGATGATTTGTATGCACTTGAATCGCGCGGCGAGCTAGATCCTTTACTCGCAAGTGCCGAGTAATAACAACAAGGAAATGACCATGTCAGAAGAAACTGTAAATTTA
>Ga0209962_1000388_pt1 | contig 13063 bp, 12 predicted proteins | sample SalPonA_C_H2O_MG_FD_185722 | JGI IMG/M metagenome (GOLD analysis project Ga0209962, IMG submission 185722) | Water microbial communities from South San Francisco under conditions of wetland restoration - Salt Pond MetaG R2A_C_H2O_MG (SPAdes)... | ecosystem: Environmental > Aquatic > Non-marine... | reverse complement strand
TTTTGGGGAACAACGCTGTTTAGCAGTTTTGAGAGCCTGCCTCGATACGTCACCGAACGGGACGTGATCGATACGCTACCGAAAATGCGTTGCTTTCGTCGTGATGTAAGTCTGCGAGATATTCAAACGTATCACTACGACGCACTCAATCGCCTTGACGCAGATCGGCAGATGCTGACTCGCTTACGCCGTCGCAACGAATGTGTACCTAAAAAATTGGTCATTTTGACACCAATCTCACCGATTGAGTCCGTCGTGAGTCGCCCTTTTGTAGCAAATAGCTTACGCGATTTTATTCAGTATCGGACGCAAGACATCGGACATTGGATAACTGCTCAGGCTTTGAAGATCGAAGATAACCTCGTTCATCATACCCGCGTCTCAGGTCTACGTGCTTTTCAGTGTGGAACGAACGCTAAGGCTAGGTTTCGCCAGTTCATTTTCAAGTGAGGTCGCATGTTCAAGCTGCTGAAGAGGTTTTTTAACACGATGAGTGATGCACAAGAATTTAATGGCAGACCGATCTGTCAAACGGATGAGTGTCTACGCCCGTCCCGTGCAGGTTGTCATGGATTTTGCCAAGACTGCTACACGAACAAAATGTACAGCGATGTGGCAGAAAATCTTAACAAACTGACAGGTAAATTTTCAGACATGGCGGACGTAATGACTGAATATATGGCACGTATGTCAAGCCAGTCGGTAACCCCTTCAACACATTCAGCACCGACTAATAACACTGAAGCCAAGCTTGAAAGCGCACGTAAACGTGCTGCGAACGTTGTTGTCGATGAACCCACTTTTATGCCCGAAATCTCTAAGCCAAAGGCGGCGCTGAATCTCGGCTCAGGCGGCATCGAAAGCCGCGAATCAGAATAGAGGAAAATACAATGGTAGGACTTGACGTAGGCACCATGAACCTCGTCTCTGCGCGCACGTCGGGCAAAGGCAAAGTTGCTATAAAATCGATACGTAACTGCTTTCTCGAACTCGACAACGAAATTGCAAGTACATTGGATCTGTCAGACATTGCTCATGCAAATATTGATGAGTCGACGTACATCGTCGGGCACGATGCGTTCGCCTTTGGCAACATGTTTAACCAGCCAATCAAGCGCCCTATGCAGAAAGGTATGATCGCGTCAGACAACGTTGATGCGGCTGATATCCTTGCAGTCATGGTGCAGTCGATTGTAGGTGAGCCGAAAGACGAGAAAGAGCGCTGCTTTTATTCGATCCCCGCAGAATCGCTCGACATGCAGAACAACGTTCTGTATCACGAAGCAATCTTTGGTCGCATTCTTAGTGCACTCGGCTATCAGCCGATTGCGTTTAATGAGGCGACCGCTGTTGTCTTTGCCGAGTGTGAAGATCAGGCAAACACAGGAATTGGTATCTCTTTTGGCGCAGGCATGACGAACGTTTCAGTTTGCTACAAAGGTATTGAAATCACTAAGTTTAGTTTGGCACGTGGTGGTGACTGGATTGATCAGAATGCCGCACAAAGTCTTGGCATGGTGTCTAACCGCCTCACCGCGATTAAGGAGAAGCCAGATTTTGATCTGCGCTCCCCAGCTTCGGGCGGTAAAAAGAATGAGAAGCGTCTACGTGAAGCCCTTGGCTTCTACTACGCGAACTTGATTCAGTACACGATCACGCATATCAGCAAAGAGCTTGAGGGTCTGGATACCGAGTTCCCAGATTCAATTCGTGTTGTAGTGTCTGGCGGTACGTCAATGCCACAAGGTTTTCTGGATCTCGTTAAAGAGACGTTCGACCGTTTTGAGTTCCCGTTTGATATCTCAGAAGTGCGTCATGCGTCTGATCCACTCGGCGCGGTCGCTAAGGGCTGTCTTGTCAAGTCAATGAAGTGATGCTGCGCGCATTATGGCGCGCCCTTCTAAATGTGCTTCAGCGACTCGACATGCCCGCTGAGGCGCATGCGCCCTCTTCTACCCCGTCGACTCTAATCGCTAAACAAACCAAAGGTGAATCTACTATGTCTAAAGTTCGTCGTAGCTTTTTGATTGAAAAATTGCGTCGTGACGAAGGTGCAATACCGCATGCTTACGCAGACAGTGAAGGTTATTTGACAATCGGCATTGGACGTCTATGCGACTCGAAATTTCCGAATAGCGGGCTGACTGACGACGAAATGAACTACTTGCTGGAGAACGACATCGACAAGGTCGAAAAACAGCTCGAAAAGTCGTTTAGCTACTACAAAGACCTCGATGACGCACGTCAGTACGTTTTGATTCAAATGTGCTTCAACCTCGGTTTGACTCGTCTAAAAAAATTCCGCCGATTTTTTAACGCGCTGGAAAAAGGCGACTACATGGAATGTGGACGACAGATGGAAGATAGCAAGTGGTGGTCTCAGGTTGGCGCGCGAGCAAAACGCTTACGCAAAGTCATGGAGACAGGCGATCTGACTCACGCTTAAGTAACTTAGGAGACGGCTATGCCAGCTCAAGCCCAAATTCTAGTCAACTACTCCGATGTCGAAGGGTTCATCCCTGCCGCTGCTGATCTGATTGCAGGTGAAATCTTTCTAAACATTTTCGACGGCAAAAGCTACATGCTCGACTCGCTCGGTGCAGTTCAGAACCTTGAAAATGTAACACCGCTGACGCAGGCTGACGTTGACGCAATCATTGCGGAACTTAAAGGTTCTGCACCTGAAGCGCTCAACGATCTACCTAAGCTCTACGCCTCGCTTGGTTTTACGACAGATTTTCACACGCTAATCCTTAACTCGCTCAATGAGAAAGAGGCGGATATTGGTAGTCGTTACACTGCCGCAGAGGTTCAAACCAAGATAGACAACCGCCCTGCTTCGACGCTTGAAGCAACCAGCTCGGAGCTTGTTGTAACACGTTTGAATGAGGCGGTATTGGGGTCGTGGATCTGCATCACCGAAAACGGCTACAAACTCGCGTCGTTGACGGATGGATTTACTGAAGTGTTAGGCGTTGTTACGAGCATTAACACTGATACCTACGAAATGACGATCATTACGTCAGGATTGACCGGTCTAAGCTCCAGTATCACGTCAGGTTCGACGTTGTATCTGCAACCTGACGGCACCGTGTCTGAAAATCTGTCCGGTGGTGTCTACGAAAAAGCCGTAGGCAAAGTCGTCACCGGCAAAATCATGGTCGATGTCAACCAGACGATGAACAGCCGCGTTGACACGCCTGTCGGTGCGCCACTGATTACAACAGCGATTACAGCCGGTGACACGGTGATTGACCGTATTCCGCTGGAGAACGTGTCAGCTATTCAATGGTTAGTCTGCGTGGATGACCTCGATTGGGGTGCAGGACGTCGCAACGTTCGTTTAATTGATGCGGTTGTGCACAACGGAGCTGTGGCATTCACGGCAGAAACCGCGAGCGAAAACCTTGATGCCGGTTTTGTTTACACCCTGACGCCCGTTATTGAAGACACGGATCTAGTGCTTAAGCTCACTGAAGTTCTTGCAAATGGACAAGCAACCGTTCGACGGATTGCATTGGGTGATGATGTGTCGCTAGCGAGTTATGAGAGTGTGCCAATTTAACTGATCTTCGAGGTGCCACATGAGCGCTATAAAATTCCGTTTCAAGCACAGTACGACCAGTTCAGCTGTGCCAACTACGACTGATATCGACGTTGGAGAATTAGCGCTTAACGTGCCTGATGCGAAAGTCTTTTTAAAGACGCTCAGTGATCAGATCGTAGATATCAATCAAACAACCGACCCGTCGTACGCAGATATCGATGAGATTATGACGCAGGTTGTCGGTGGAACTGATGTACCGCTCGCGTTGCAGACAATTGAAGGTCTAGCCGCAGCGATGGGTAATAACCCTAACCTGTACCAGACACTAAACGGCTACCTCACTGCGCTAGAAGGTGACATTGACACACTACTGACAAATCACCAAGTCGACGTGATGCTGTCGCAGAACACCACAAACGAAACCCGCTCCGCAATCATTTCGATCAGTGTTCCGTACCTGATTGGTGCCGAGCAAGGCAAGATTGTTCAGGTGAATTTCTCAGGCTTTAAGCTGGCGACCTCGAATCGCGATAACGTCTTGGGCGTTGTGCTCAGTGCATCCCAAGGTGAAGGCACGATGCAGGTCATTACAGCGGGTGAGTCCTCTATCGTCGTCAATGAACCGGACGGCACGGTGATTTATCTCGGTCTCAACGGTCAACCAACGGCAACGCGTCCAACGCGAAACAAAGTGATTCAACTCGGGACTGCAATCGGCGGGCGATTGGTTGTGTACGTAAAGCATTTTGGTCACGTCGATGAGACGATTCCGTCAGAAATACCGCTGATCAAAAACCCAGACACAACCGCCGATACAACACTCGATGTTATAAGCGCAGGTCGGCACAGCTCAGTGATATGGCACGTGGCGCATGTTTCAACCGCCGGTACATATTATGGCGTTTATTCACTGATGCATGACGGCTTTACAGACTCAGAAGCAACGCAGCACAACCTCGTCACGTTGCGTGAGCACGGCACCCTCCCCGTTGGAACGATTACAGTGACGTACTCAAGCATCTTGAATGAGTTTTCACTTGTGCTCAGTGACGCCCAAGAGGGTGAAAGCTTCGTGCGCCGAGTCGTTTTATAACTGAATTTGAGGCTCAAACTATGGCAGCTTTAACGCTCAAGTTAAAAACCAGCGATGCGGCTGGCGCGCGCCCTCGCCCGACGGATCTTGCCTTCGGTGAAATGGCGATCAATACCAGCGACGGTATTCTGTATACACGTCGATCTGATGATCAAATTGTGCGCTTGGGTTCGCGTTTCTCAATTACTGAGGCACAGACAGCTGCGATTCTAGCAGCGGTCTTAAATGTTGACGCAGGTTCAGCTGTACAGACAATGCGGGACATTGCGGATGCGCTCGGCAGCAATCCTAACTTCTTTACAGACTTTGAATCACGCCGTGCGACTTTGATTAGTCAGATCGATGGACTGCTCAACAGCGATGAAATTGCGTCACTCTTGAATGCGGTATCAATCTCGGTTGCCTCGTTAGAGAGCAATACAATCAACGTACCTCGCATATCAAATGTAAGCGTCGGTACGTGGATTTCGACCGCAGCAGGTGGTTTCGTGATTGCTGCCGCAGATTCAACGCGTCATAACGTGATCGGCGTTGTCGAAGACTTGTCTCAGTCAGGTTGGATGAAACTGACAACCTACGGGTTGACCGGCCAGTCAATCTCAGCGTTCGAAGGTTCGACGCTGTTTCTGGCTAGCAACGGTACGCTGACGGAAAACGAGCCAATTTCGGGTCTCGTCAAGTCTGTTGGACGATGTGTAAATAGTCGACTGTTTGTTGACGTGGATTCGACGTTCCAAAGCATTGGTGATATCCCCTCTCGTGTTCCCATGATTGTTAACAACCAAATGTCGTTTGAAACCTTGCTCGACAGTGTTCCTGTCGCAACGCAAAAGGCGTGGTTGTGGATGATTTCGATCATTGGTGATGGTGGACGACGTCAGCGCGAAATGCTCGTTACTCACGACGCAGAGACAGGCAATGTCGCGACGCAGATTTATGTGCAGACACTCAATACACAAGATTTAGACTATACATTTCAGGATATTACGCCTGTTTTGAATGAGGCAGGAACGCACGTTGAGCTGAGCGTCGATCTTGCAATGGCAGGCTTGTGTCGTATTCGAAGATTATCAGTTTAGGAATCGGCTTATGTTGAAGATGATAATTGGCGGCAACAGTCACGATGTAGACAATCAAAATCCGCACTCGAATATGCAGCAATGTATCACACGCGATTTCTCTAATTTCAGAGCGCTGTACTGCTACGCGGGTACACCACCAACTGCGGCAGAATTTGAGAATTGGGTGTACAACCACGCCATCTACGGCGACGCGAATAACCCGTTTCTTGCGCAGTATTGTGGGCGAATCTATTTTAGCGGACTGTGGACATACGATCTTGTGGACTCCAATGATCCGAATCAGACGGGTTGGGCAAGAATGGCTGAACGCCGTGAGTCCGATTACTTCCATCGCTCAGTCAGTGATATTACATGGGCGGTTTTGTCGTATTCCACTACGACTTCGTATTACAACACCGCATTTGGCGGCAGCAACGCGACCGGCAATAGCAATCACGCAGTGATGTTTGAGACTGACGAGATTGCCACGCCGCAAACCGCCACGCCGAACACTAAGATCATTTTAGAGTCAGTGTCTTCGATCACAAGTCAAAGCGATCTCGTTCTTCGACAGATTTTCATTCCGTTTTATGCGGCGTTTCCCAAATTCGTTATGGCTTAGGAGTCGGCATGTTTATTAACCAGAAATACCGCCGAAATGTGCAGTACATGCTCTACCATCCGACGCAAATGGCATACGACACTTTTGTCTCTCGCTACGGGTATTCGCATTGGGGTTTCGCGATTCACACAACGCCCCCACCGGAATCTTCACACTTTGCAAACGGTAATGTCGTTCATAGTCAGGTTCTGCCAGTAGATCGCACGCCGTCAAAATTGGTCAATCCGAGTGACCCTGCGAGTTATCGTATTGATGGTGTGCAGACGGATTTATTGTCACCCTTGGATCTGCGTGATGAGAACTATTTGACTATACTGGAGAATGCGTTCCCTCGCATGACACCTGTCAGTGACTTTCACACGTCCTGCTACTGGGATACATGGTCGCAAAACATTCTACAGTGGACGGCAGACAGCAACACTGAGTATGACCTGCTGATTGACGTCTCCCGATTCAATCGCGGTCAACCGTTGCTCGGTCGTGTAGCAGGTGAAACTTATCGTTGGTTCAGCTTTACGCTGTACGGTAACAACTCGAATTACAACCACTACTACGGTTCACGCCGCTACGGCACTGTGAATTATAAAACGCCGTGGTATGAGCAATATACCTCTGGTAATAAACGCCTGTTTCGGTCGTGGAGCGGTAGGGGTTTTCAAATGGGCTTTATGATTTGGGGGACAGTTTCAGACCGCAATGGCGCGGGTGACTTGAAAATGAACTCGATTATTTCGGACACCGTGAATCCCATTGTGTTTACAGAAGACATTAAGCTGCGAATTTCTAACGTTCTTTAATAGTCGAGGTTCCACATGTCGTTACTTACTCGCGTAATAGCGGGCTTTTACTCGCCCAGCGGTGTGTTTACGGCGCGCTCTGTGACACCGACGATTTATTCGTATGAGATAAAAATCAACCTCGCGGCGAATTTAATTTCAGGAATCAATTACAGTGATCACCGCTGGTTTGAAAAATTACGCGCATATATCTTGTCACCAACGGTTGCGATGCGTTCCGGTGTTGATATGCCAGCGGCGGGTTCAGGTCATGTAGCTGTTATGGACTTTGAAGGCACCGCAACCATTGAAGCACGCTTCGACGTGCTTGGTGCTGACCAAATCCCTGTAAAAATCCGCTCGACGTTTGCAGATATTGTAGAAGCGATTCCAAGCTACCCCACGCTGGAAGACGCTCAAACAATCTATCAGCGTAACCGAATTGTAACCAAGCATACTGATGTCCAGATGACAACAGACGTGATGCTATTCACGTCGCATGCGGTTCGAGCATTCGTTCTCCAACCGGATGTTGTGACTCTGTCCGGTGTCGAGACCGATTTTCACCATAGACTCCGCACGATTGTCACACTGGATGCTTTTGATGCGCAGATGCGCTCTGACGCTGATCATCTGCCTGCGTGGAACAGGGTGAATCGATACCGCGCGGTATTTACGCCGCTCGTGAATGTGCGCAGCGAGATTGATGGGAATGTCTGGGCTAACACTCAGCCGCAGTTTCGCTCACCGCCCGCAACATTAGAGACGTCAGCTAAGTCCGTTCATGCATTCGATGCATGGAAATTTACTCAGCCACAATTTCGCTCTGACCCCACAATTACCAGCGTGGAGGGACAAGCACTAAGTGGCATGTACGGCACAGGTGTCTTTGCACGTGGCGAAAACAACACCGCAGCTGATGCGCCGTTCATTCGTGACGTCTTATCAGTATGGGAAGACGCCACGCTCAGTCCGAGCGTAGCTACGACAAATTGGGGTTACATTTCCGAGCCGATGAAAGAGACGTCTGTCGAAGGCGGTACACCGTTTATACAGATGTCACCGATTGACTATCGTTTGACGGATGCAATCGTGTATTGGGATACGAAGGATGCGCGTACGTGGACGAAGTCGTCGACTTTTTATAACCCGTACGGTTCGACAGCAAACGCGTCGGCAACCGTGTCGGGCGGTTACGCTCCGTGGGACGTAAACACGAATGATCCGTCGATGTTGCTATCGACAACCTCGTCGTATCTACAGATCCCAATCTCGCGCCCCAAAGACGAAGTGTTTACCTTAGAGGTGCGTTACAAAGTAATTCAGTGGTACGCCTCTCAGTACGTCATTCGTCTAGGTGATCTGTTTACCTATCGACGTTTTGGCGGGAATGCAGAAGATTGTGAGCTGAAATTTGCGAACGTCGACGTAACGGGCAATTTGCCGATGGGTGGGGGCTTTGAAACCCACGCATTCACATGGGATGGGACGGATTTCCGTGTGTATCAAAACGGCATTGAAGTCGCAGTCTCGCAACCTGACCTGACGCATTTGCTTACGCGCGATAATAGTTTCCTACGCCTCGGTGAGCCGTCTTCACTGGGCTTCAGGGGCTATTTCACGAGTGTTCGCTACTACAACGCCGTACTAACGCCGCTTGATCTGCAACAGCACGTTGCAACCAGCGATCCAGTTTAATAGGAGTCTGAAATGCTGCTGATAAACAACGCTTTGCGCGACAAGGCAGGTCAGGCGGTGCTGAATCTTCTGACAACCGATAGGTCTTCAGGGCAGTGGATTCTGTCAATTGGAAACGACGGCTTTGATCCGTATGACACTGAGCGGTTTTCGGATTTAAACGTCTACTTTAAAGACGTCATGGTGCGGGCGGGCGGAGATGGGTGGTTTCTAAACAAACCACTCATGCGCGCGTTTTGGGACACCCAAACCTCGTTCCATATCTCCGATCAGCACATGTTGTCGTATTGGTCATACGCGAACGGTGTGCTCACGTTCAATGCAGCCGATTGCTTCAATCGCATCGCAATTGATCAAGTGCAGCTGCCCCATAACCGTCGGTTCTTTGCGTTGACGTATATCCCTTACGCCGATACCGGCAGTAGCTACCTTGAACGTCGCAACGGCACTCCTAATTGGCTGTTCGATTACCGTTACAACCATCTCGATTCAGCGTATGAAGCATTTTCTGTACTCGGCTCAGTCGGGAGTCGTACGTCGGGCGCAGATATTACACTAGAGCACGTCGATCAAACCAACATGGACTACCGTTTTGTCGGTGAACTGACGTTTAAGCTGCCTAACGCAGTGGGTGTACCGGATACACCGGAGAAAGCCGAACGCACGTCGATTACTGACATCATGGATTTCTCGCGGATTACGGCCACTGCTGGCACATTTTATAAAGAGATTGATACGGTCAATAACGTTTTAATCGGTAACAATCATTGGCAGAGTGTTGAGTTTTTCACGGACGAGCTGCCACTTGGAAAGTACTACCTAGAGCTAGAAATGCCGCATGATGAGAACCTTGAATATTTTCCGTACACGGTTCTCAATAACGGAGTTTACGACTTCGATCCGCAAAGTCTCGGTGGTTATTTGAATTACGTCCAAGCAGGGTTTCAGGACTCACGCCAAGCGGTTAGAACCCTCAGTGGAGTTGACGGTAGAATCGTGTTCAACGATGACCCTCGGAGCAGTTTTGTTCTGGACAGCTACCCCTCCGCACGATTCCTTCGCATTTATATCGACACACATAGCGCAAAGTGGCGTTTGGAGGCTTATACAAGTCTATCTACGCCAACGATGTACACGTCAATGGAGCGAAAGATTACGTATGCCGGTGCTACGTTTGCGATTTTTGCCCACTACTCTCGCAATATTGCGATAAAGTTTAACTTCACCCGCGCGTCAATGCGCAAGCGTATTCCTGACGGCTATAAGCCGCTCTCAATGGCATATTAGGAGCACACCATGATTGCGATGAATGCCGCACTTCGTGTGAAGTGTGCAGAGCGCTTTGTGCATTTTTCATGCTTTACAGGGCGTGCATCAACTGAAATAGGCGATCAACTTAAAGATTATGGTCAAGTTGTTGGGCTTATTATTCACGATAATTCCGAGTACAACTGGGATGATCGGCACGGTAACTTAAAAGCCGTGTTTGAGACCGTCCAAGCGTCTGCGTACAGCAGTCAGCTGGCGGCATCATCCTTTCCAGCCGTTGTTGATCAGTACAACTTGAATCTACCCAAACATTACGGAAAGCAAGCCTATTTTTCGATCTTATCAACTGAAGATATTGCGCTCTATTTCAGCGTAAATGCTTCGGGCGGTGTCGATATTGATTTAGGCGCTATTCTTGCGCGTCTAAACCCGTATGACCCAACCCGTGAGCACATGAAAGGGTTCACGCTATTTGCACACAATTGGGTGCGAGGCGACGAAACAAGCATGTGGACAACTAATGGGATTGATAACTACGCGTACCCGCTTGATTCAGGGTATGACGACATCACAAATAAGAACTTGTATACCGACACCGTTAACTATCGAGCATGGTCGGTTTACGGCGACTGTAGCTATTTGGGATGGTCAATTCAGGGGTCGGTGGGAACACACGGCTCCGGTCAAGATATCGAGTTTTTAACGGCTGACTCAGTTTTTGTTGAGCACATGCAGCCCGACAAAGAGGGTGCGAACGACGGTAAGCTGACCATCACGTTGAAGTTTCCAAGTGTCATACAGCACAATAAGACTCCGATCACAGTAGAGGACGTATTTCATACGACATCTACGCTGACGCATTTTGATAACTACCATTATCCTTGGCGCTCTCAATCATGTGCTGACCTGACATTGGCGCGCGATCATGGGATTGTCGTCTTTAACTACGATATGACGTGGTTAAATTCAATGTATCGCGGTAGATCTAACGAGCGTGATGGGGTAGTTGTTGGCGAATATGTTGAGGGGCGTCAGTACTACTTCGAGATGGAGAACCCACGGTATACGCGTGAAGTCTCTCTACCAGCGGCTTTGGGTCATGCTGTTGTCTCACGTGAGGCATCACGTTTGATTAACGGTCAGGACTCCTTCGCGATTGGCAGCTGGAGTTACTATAATGGCTGGCAGACATGGGTCAGTAATTGGAAGGTTCCTGATGGGTGGGGGGATCGAATCGGTGTAAAAATCGACTTTGGTTTTACCTCTCCCAACGCTAATACTATTACGTTTATGGACGCGCTGGGTGATAGTCAGAGCTTTACTTTTGACCTCAATACACGGATGGGAACATACGACTATCTGACCGATCTTTCAAAGTCGTTCGCGTTTAGGTCAACGTCTGCCGCATCGCGTGTTGCGATAAGGTTCTTTTTTAATCCGAGTGAGTTCACGTTAGCAGGTAGTGTTGGCGGTGATTCGTCGATTACGACGCTTGATACGTTATTACAACGTCGTAAAACACCCTCAACGGATGTCATTGATTTTACGCATACAATTACGGGCGGTACTGCTGTCAATTATCCTGAGTTAATTGATCGTAAAACAGTGATCTTCGATGACGACAAACAAACAGTCTCTCTTGCTAACTACACCTCGTGGCATCTAAAGCCGTCGCGCTTAAGTGGTGTTGTGTATTTTGAAGTCGAGCTGTTAACTAAGGCACAAATTGCTGCGCTTTTGGGAATCGATGAGTCACGCGTCGTGCGCGGCATGAAATGTTGGCTCGATGCCGGTTACAACTCAACTGACTGGGCTTGGAATAACCAAGCATGGGCAACGTCTCTGTTTGAAACACCCGCAGACTTTGAGAATGATACTCAAACGCATCGAATCGGGATCTGCTATCGCCTCGATACACCGCTCGGTGGCGGTTTTGTTGAGTTAGATGGTCAACCTTTACCGGAGACGTGGAAACCACACACGCGAAACGCAGCAACGTATGCACCGTCGACACGGTCAGACTTTGATGCAGGCAATACGCAAATTTCGCATGCCAGCAATAACGCCGTCGGTTTTGACTTCACGTACGAGAAAAACGCTTCCCTCGCGTTTTGTAACGGCAACACTGAGATCAATAACCCGACGCTGTATACCAGCTTCAAAATAATCACAGATCCAACTGAGTTTCTTTATTCTGCACCCGCAGAAGCAGTGACGCTACCTGAGTTCATTTCGGCTCATAAGTAGGCGGCTGCATTGAGCGTAAAAGTGCTTTTCGGCACGTATTTTCAATCAGTGCGGCAGACGCCGCTTTAATTTCAAAAGGTCTTTTACATGAAGTATTTAGAAGGTAATCCTCAAAATAGTTCTAGCAACCCCTGTGGGCAAAAAGCAATTTTTGACACGGTGGATGCGAGCATGCAAACCATCACATCTATCCGCGTCTACAAGGGTACGATCCCGACGGAAGTTGAGATGGACGCAGGTTTCGATTACACGTCGCGTGATGCAGCAGATCTGCTGTGCATTATCGACATGACACTGGCTACGAAAGAGAACAACCGTTACACGGTCTTGCCACCTAACCCAACCGCTGTCGGTACAGGTGACGCGTCTTGGATTGTGATCGAATCCGGTGTTGTCGGTTATGAGTCGTGCTGGATCGTCACCGATAAAGTCTCAGTTGAACTTGGCGACGGTTTCTTGTGGCTAGACACACTGACGTGCACAACGGGTGAGCCGGTGGTACTGCGCTCATTTGCGTGGGGTCTTGCGCGCAACTACACCGTCGACTACTACTCACTGACTTAATCAAGGGAGACTAATATGATTCATGTAAATAACACCCTGCGTGGCAAGGTCACGCAGGCAGCGTATGATCTTCACCTTGATGATTTTGGTAATCAGGGTAATTCTCGCTACTGTCACCCAGTGTTGGCATTCCATACGACCAACTACCCTGACCCTGAGACCGTGACGTGGGCAGAGTCTGGTTTT
>Ga0209962_1000379_pt1 | contig 13235 bp, 11 predicted proteins | sample SalPonA_C_H2O_MG_FD_185722 | JGI IMG/M metagenome (GOLD analysis project Ga0209962, IMG submission 185722) | Water microbial communities from South San Francisco under conditions of wetland restoration - Salt Pond MetaG R2A_C_H2O_MG (SPAdes)... | ecosystem: Environmental > Aquatic > Non-marine... | reverse complement strand
GTAGTAGTTAGCATAGTGACCGGCCGAGCACACCCCCGTTTATACCGTTTATTCGAGCCAGATTGCATCTGTAGACCTAATTCGTTTGAATAAAGAAACATCCAAACCATGGGGACCTCAAAGTAGCCAGATGGGTGCCTTTAGCCGAAGTAACACCCCACCCCCAAAGGTGTTACTTCGGCTAAAGGCACCTACGTAGCATAATATAATATATGCTTATATATTATAACTACATAAAATGTTAATTTTATTATGCTACGAAATAAAAATAAGTCGTTAATTTTTTATTAATATATTATAAGTCGTTAATTTTTTACGGCGTTAATTTTTTTATAAAACTCGCACGAGCTTCATCTCTACCCTGCTGAATAAGGGATTTTTTTGCTTCCTTATCCAACATAACCGTAGAACCGGTTCGTATTTCTGCCTTCATCTGAGCATATTTAGCAACCTCATCCATTATTAGACGGAACTCTTCGTCTGAAATTTTACCGTCTATGAGTGCTTCAGAGACGTGGCTTGCGATGGTATTGAGTTTGCTTTCTGCTAGGACTCTGATCTCATCGTGTTTTTTAGCCTTCAAAGACAGACGACGACTGACAAATTTTCCAGTTGCACCAAGAACGCCACATATTAGGGCCCCAATTTCAAGGTTTAACACTATGGGGGCTGCAACAATAGTGGACAGAAGGCCAACACCACCTATGCCCATTCCCATCCCAACTGTTAGTAATGTTGTATCAATACCATCAACAGCATTAACTCCACGGCGGTATTTTTTGTATAGTTGGCGGCGTTTATCTCTTTCATCTTCGAGATATTTTCTCAATTGTGTGATCTCTTGTAATCTATAATCTGGCAACTCCGGATATATAGAAGGTGCCGTGGGTTGCTTCATTTTAATTATAATATTAGTAAAAAAATGTTTAATTCGCATATGCTAATTACTAAATCGTGTTATACGAAAAGACGATGCTCCGTGAATAAACCAGTTTCCACTTCCATAACTAGTGTATAGTCTTAATAGTTCGCCTTGTTGTAAATAAATAAATCCGGCCATATGAATGGCAGTCCACAGTGTGCTACCAATCGTTGTATGTATTTTATATACGTTATTCCAATCTCCCGCATAATCTGTAGAATTATTAATGGAAGTATACGTATTTCCAAATGAGTCATTAACCGTTGATGGTTGCACGCGCATAAGTAAACTTACGAAATATAATCCAGTTTCCGGGGTAGTAAATATACCACCATTCCAAGCAGTAGAGCCATAACTTTGAGTAAATAGATTACCTAATAAAAAGTGATTTGATGAAGATAGATTTTGCGTTGTATTAGTTCCAACTTTAGCGATAACATAAATACGTTTGTCGACATATTTTTTTGTAGCGGCATCTTGCGCATTGATAGGGTCGGCTAAGGATGTTATACGATTTGTTCCCATATTAAGATCTCCCGTCATCGTATCGCCCGATTTTTTAACGGCATAATTTTTTGTAGCGGCGTCTTGCGCATTGATAGGGTCGGCTAAGGATGTTATACGATTTGTTCCCATATTAAGATCTCCTGTCATCGTATCGCCCGATTTTTTGACGCGACCGTCGACATAATTTTTTGTAGCGGCATCCGAAATATTGGTGGGCTCGGCTAAAGACGTTATATTTCTTACTCCCATATTAAGATCTCCCGTCATCGTATCACCCGATTTTTTAACGCGAGTATTAGCAGCATCTATTACTAAGGAAGTGGTTTGTGACCAAGATGTAGCTTCATCTCCGTGATAAATTGGTGGGCTGATTGTAGGTAAACCTTTTACCAATTTTCCGCTCATATTAAGATCTCCTGTCATCGTATCGCCCGATTTTTTGACGCGACCGTCGACATAATTTTTTGTAGCGGCATCCGAAATATTGGTGGGCTCGGCTAAAGACGTTATATTTTTTGTTCCCATATTAAGATCTCCCGACATCGTATCACCCTCTTTTTTAACGCGAGTATTAGCAGCATCTATTACTAAGGAAGTGGTTTGTGACCAAGATGTAGCTTCATCTCCGTGATAAAGTGGGGGGCTGGTTGTAGGTAAACCTCTTATCAATTTTTCACTCATATTAAGATCTCCCGTCATCGTATCTCCCGCTTTTAAAACGCGGAGGCTGGTTTGGGAATCGACATAGCCTGTTATATCAGAGGAAGGTAAGTATCCAAAGATACTCATTTTACAATAAGTGCAACATGTATTGGAAGACCGTGATTATCTATTATTTTTCCCTCAGAGTCTCTAATCGAAATTGTTAACTCGCTTACTGTATCAACTCGAAGACGTTTATATTCTGGGAAATTTATTTGTGAAGTATTGATATCTCCATAGGTGTGAAGTTGTAATCCAATATTCGTTAAAATTGTTGTGGGAGCCCCATTGATATAGTTTTTAGACGTATTTAGTTCTTCCAGATAAACCCATAACATCTGCAATGGTGTGAAGTTTATAGCATGGTCGCCTGTATATACACCAGCGTCGAGCCAAGTTCCACCCAAACCATCATCTAAACCGAGAAATTTTAGCATTCCATCTGACAGAAGAATTTCGTGCCCCTCGGCAACGGTCAGAGTTATTATACCATTTTCTTTATTCACCTCTAGGGTGTGTGTGTCTCCCTTAAGGGCTTCCTTTAACTGTGCAAATCCGTACAACCCGGGTGGAATAGATCGAGTAGAAACATTACCTCCATTAATTCTCCATGATAATGTTCCTTGTTCAATATTATACCAACCCACAGTATAGGTAATTGATTTAAGACCAATAGAGAGATTTCCATCGCGGTTGTCAATATATTGTTGGAGAGAGATTGGGTCGCCCCTTTGAACATTTGTGATTATATGAAACATAACGATGGCATTTAAGTTTAATATTAACGCTAGTTATCAACCTGGTCAACAAGATCCACCGTCTATTGATGTAGGAAATCTTGCGAGGGCCCAGATTCAGATTCAGGCTGATGATCCGAGTAAATTATTTAGGGCGAGATACCCTGATATCTTTAATCCATATTGTTTACCTCATGTAACTTCAAATAATGTGGTCCAAAATTGGAATTCAAATCCGATGCAGTTTTGGCAGAATCAACTTAATTTTGCAACTTGGTGCGCCACAACAGGTTGTGGTATTTCATTGGTGGATCATTTGATGCATGATGATGCCCTGGTACAAGCAGTATACCGTTTTCATGCTTATTACCAAATTCGTCGTATATTAAAGGAGATACAAGCTTCATTACCCGAAGATGTAGAGCAGGATGTGATAAATAACCCCTATAATCACAGGGAGTATGAGAGAATTTGTAATGAATTTAATATTTCTCCACAAACTAATTGGAGGGTTAAAGGCCATAACAATGGACTCGGTCGAGTTTACAACTACTGGACTGGCACTGGCTATCGCCCCGTTCTGGAAGAGTATGATCCAAGTAAAATGTCGTTTACAAAATGGGGTCCTATTCTCCACATTGATTACATTAAACAGGACGCTGCCGGCGCAGACAAGGCTTGGAGAACGTTTATAATTAACAGGTCGTACGGTTTTACTCGGGCTGGCGTTGAGAGGTTGAATGACAGTATTAGAACTTATGTATGGGCCATTCTTGGTGCCCAATCTCAGACTCGTACTGCTATTTTAGGATACGGAACAGCCTTTGACGCGCAAAAGCAATATTTAGCAAACGTTGATGATGCAATTTCTTCCCCCGTAGATTTACCCTCTGCGATAAACCGCTACCAGGATGTCCTACAGTATGCTCGCTCTGAAGTCAACTTCTCTTTTGGGACGGGCTTATACATGGCTCCTGGTAATATGCTTCTTCGTGTGGGTAATGTGGTAGGTTATAATAATTTGATCGTAATCGCCACGGAGAAACAGAAATTGGGGTTGAATAAAACCCTGAATGCTGATAAAGCACCCCCAATCGGTGACACAGGTGAAACTGGGTTAGTAAAACCTAACAATACGCCTTCTAGTAGTACTAGCAGTACTAGCAGCACGTCTTATAGAAGTACTCACGAGGATGAAAAGACCGCATTGATTGTTGGTGTAATCGTAGCCAGCTCAATCGCCTTTTGGATTTTTGATTAACCACTTTCGCGCCTCTATAATTAGTATACCTCCAACGGCTATAACAATAGCCCATAAATTCGAAGCCAGCCAGTTCGCGGTCTTCGAGAGAAGAGTTAAGAACCATGAGATAATGGAGCCAATAATACCAGGGAGAGCAGCGGCTGCTTTACCGGCTAGTTTAGCTAGAAGTTGCCCCAAGTTTTGCAGATGTTTTTTGATCCACTCTTTTACCCCTTTCTTGTCATCAGGAGGTGTTGGCGGTGGTGAAGAAGATTTTCCTGTTAGAGCAAATACTAGCGCGGTTATTGCCATACCTACCGCAGTGATTATAGACGCAATCGTTATTCCCTGTTCGCGAAAGAGGGTACGTATACGTTCAGCAAGCGTCGTGTCCTCGTTTAGAATTCGATTAATGGTCTCTCTCACACGATTTATCTGTGTGCGGAGAGCATCCCTATTTGCTGACGCAGCTTCTCGTCTAGAAGCTCTTTCATCCTGTAGTTCGCGTAGTCGATCTGTAATGCGTCTTTTTGTGGCTTCATCTATACCACCTTCAGATTCGATTCGATCTAATTTTGACTGTTCTTTATTTATGTGGTCGTCAAGCTCTGTTAGCTTAGCAAGATTATTAGTAAGCTCACCACGAATGCTTTGCAGAGCTTTGTCTAACCCACGAATCTCTCTAAGGTCTATATCTGCTAGAGAGGTTTCTAATTCTATTTCTTGAGAGGCTTTGGTTGCAACTTGTCCTAACTCCTGTAGTTCAACTGTTTCTACATTAGCTGCTGCTTCACCTAGACTTTTATTTAAAGTGTTGAGAGCTGTAGCAGCAGCTGCAGGAAGTGGTTTTCGTGACCAATCAGAGAATCCAAGTTCGTCGCGAATAATAGTTGCACCACCTCTTCGTCCCCTTATAGTGGAGAGTCTGAGAGGTCTTTTTGTTCTTGAATTTATAAGATCTATCTCCGGGTGGGCTCTCAACCGTAATTCCCCCCTCACTAATTCAAATTTTGAATAGTCCCTGCCCGTGGAGGGAGTAAATCCTTGTTCGCTCAGGGCATCATAATATTGATCAACTGCAGTTTGGAGTAACTCTTGTTGAAGTGGTTGAACCCTATCTCCTGGGGCAAAGTCAATCGATGGGTCAATCGGTGGTGCAAAGTCAATCGATGGGTCAATCGGTGGGTCAATCGGCTCGTCAATATCAATATCATCTTCATCAAATACAGGATTTTCAAATTCAAAGTCGGCCATTATATTAAAGATAGGATTAAAATAATTATAATCAATATACCCAAGTTTAAATAATGAGTGCATACGGATATAAACTTAATCCATACCGCCGCATCCGAGAACCTCTAGGGGTAAAGGCTATTCGGCAGTCAGTTGTTGTGACCAACAATCCTTCAACTATTGATCAAAATCAACAGCTAATTATTAGGTTCCCAAATTTGGGAACAAATGACGTCGTCGTTCCTGGAACAGTGAGGTTGGCATTTACTATAACGCTGGACTCACCCGATGATGATAGAACACTAGTTCAAAATATTGGCCGTGCCATTGTAAAGAAGACCACGATTAGGATTAGTGGCAATGAAATTATGTCGATTGATGACAGCGACGTATATTATTGTTATCAGGATCTCTGGAAAACAACTCGAGAGAGGGAAAACGCTCAATACCAGGGCATTGACACCTCTCTCAACAGAAATGTGACTAAAATTCGTATAGGTGCAGGAGATGGCGCACATAATACTATTGATACAGCAATTTCCACTGCGTATAACAACAGATTCTTCATCCCTATTGATTTTGAACTACTCGAGGCCCACATGCCCTTCTACCAGTCTGCATTGGGAGATCGCCTAGAATACGAATTAACGTTCAACGATTATCGTCGTGTTATAACATCTCCAACTAAGGCAGATTCAAGCTACACCATCGATAATATTAGCCTAGAGTATGACATGGTTACAAACACGGATCTCGCTCGAATGATTCGGAATCAATATGCCTCCCGTTTAGTTGTACTATATGACCGCATCCTACGCCACCGAAAAATCACGGCCGACAAATCTGATACGTTATGGAATATCAACCTAAATATTCCAGCGCGTTCCATGAAGGGAGTTTTGTTACTCTTTGAGGGTGTTGTAGGTTCTTTCAATCGCGACACCGAATTTTTCTATAATCCAAAAATTACCAAAGTGGAAGTCACAATTGAGGGAGTCCCTAATCAACTGTATAGTCAAGGCATGCGTCCATATCAGCAGTGGGATGAAGTAAGAAAACATTACTCGAGCGGCTCTAAGCGATGCCCAATGGCAGCTCTGGCTGCAAAAGAACTTTCTCTGGCAGATGTATCTTTAGCCGACTACTTGACTACAAAATATTCTTTGTGGTTGGACCTCCGATCTACGGATGATGATCAGCTTCACGGCACGGGGCGTCGTATCGAAAATGCTAGTGAGGGTATAACAATTCAAATCACAAAAACGGCAGAGACCGCTGGCGTACTAAACATCTATTTATACGTTATAATGGATGCGCAGCTCAACATCGAAAATGGCCGTTTCGTCTCAGCTCTTTATTAAACTACCACTTACACCTCACTCCGCAATTATTTGTGGGCAAACTGGCTGTGGAAAGACCGTATATACTTTAGATCTTCTAGAAGGTTTCTATCGTGGAGTATTTCATCATATCGTTATCTTATGTCCTACTATTGAGTACAATAATACCTATCAAAATCGCTCATGGGTTTGGACAGACCCCGGGGTTTATGTATTTGACCCTGGTGAACGGCTACATGATTGGATTCGTGCATTGATGAAATGCTTTCAGGGGGAACCTACCTTGTACATCATTGATGATTGTAGCGCTAAAAAAGCGTTAACAAAGAAAAGGGATGCCCTTTCCGAACTCGCCTTCTCCGGTCGTCACGCACAACAATCTGTGTGGGTATTGACTCAAAAATACAACTCAGTCCTTAAAGACCTGCGAGAACAGACTCAGTGGGTAGCATTATTCCATTGTAAGGACCGTAATTCTTTCGAAGAGTGCCTCAAAGAGAATGATGTTATACCGACACTAGAAGAAAGGATTATTGTTAAGCAAAAACTTGCGGAGAAAAAACACGCAAAATTGCTGTTAAACACTACCCAACCAACCACATATCAATTGCTTAGCTAAATATGTGGATTTTTCTACTTCAATTTTTTACTTTGTGTCTTATATTATGGGCTGTTATTGAGTATATTAGAGTTAGAAAGAAGATACAAAATATTCTAAAAATGGATAATCTAATCGACGAACTCATCGATGATAAATCCGATACTCGGCGTGAAAGACTTGCTACACTCATAGCAGGAGGGCAGTCTAAACAATACTTAGGAAAAAGTTTTACCATAGAAGAACTTGACTCGTTGAGTGATGATGAGCTCACAAAACTTTATTCTCGCTACGAAGCACGATTAGGTGCTACTATGACACAAACTCTGGGGCAGGCTGCGCTACAGATTTATACAACTGCAGCTGGTTTGTTTCTCCCAATTCCACGCGAGAATCTACAGCCTCTAATGACAGATCTTGAATCAGATCCGTTTGTTAGGCACGCGCTTAATAGTGCTGCATGCAATTTATATTATCGTTATGGAGCATTTCTTGCCCCCTTAACTGCTGCATTAACTACGCTAAAGTATTGCCAATTTAAACAGCAAGTACCTATAGAAAATAATGATGACGGAGATACCACAGGAAATACCACAGGAAATACCACAGGAAATACCACAGGAGAACTCATTACAACCTATAACGAGAGTAACGAATTCGAGGCGAAAGAACCCTAAGAAAGTTGCTGCGGGGCATGTAGGCGCTGCAGTTAGAAAAGCTAAGCAAGAGCATCTTATCGAGGAACTTAGAAAGGCTAAGGAACCCCCGTCTTTCAAATTCTTAATTATCGGTATTAGTATTATAGGGTTAGCCTTATATGTAATGTCAAAACCTTCTCCTCCTCCTGTCATTACAACAACCCCCCAATTAGATAAACGTACCGATCCTTTCTATATGGAATAAAGATGACTACTCCATCGACCGACGGTAAAATGCTCGTAAATACGCTGTATCACAGTGCTATAGTAAGTGGTTTATCCATGGGCTACTCCCGATTAGGAAAGATAGCTATTGGGGGACCTCCTCCTAAGCTAGACTTCACTGCCCGCGATATTGGAATGGTTGTCGTCGATGTTGCACTTGCTATGGCAACGAAAGACATGCTAATTAAACAAGGGCTGATTCCATCTGATATTATGAAGTAAAAAGACATTATGAATGGCGACTATTGCGTTATTAATAGGGGGTGCTATTATAAATGCTTTGGCTTTTAGTGGTTCTAACTATCTATTCTCTCAGTTAAAAAGCTCTAATGTTGATGAGGAACGACAACGTCATGATGAAGCCGTAGAACACTTACAAGCTGCTCAGTCTGACTGGGCTAAGCGCCGAACTCAACGCCTTGATTGGCTTAATGGGCAACTCCAGCGTGAACATCATGCAGTTCAAACATTTAACGATGTTGATGCAGCAATGCGTGAATATGCTCGTGTTACTGGTAATACCGTTAATCCTGACCCAGAGCCTCAACTTTCTGACTTTTATACGCCAAGTGATGATCAAAAGGACCGCGAATATGCTTTTATTGCCATGGGAATGGTCGCAACTGGGCTTGCAGCTTATAAGCTAAGTAAACGTCTTTAATTTCTTACTTACCAGCTTTAATTTCTTAGAGCGATTACCCGAGCCGGACCTTAATTTTTTATAGTATGGCGATTACCCGAGCCAAAAACGGCCCCCTCTTACTTATTTAGGTTACTTAATTTCTTACCCGCCCGTAAGCTAGGGTATCAACCCCGTTTATGTCGATCCAACGCTTGGAATCGAAAGGGGACAGTGACACCTTGTTTAGGTGCTGCCCATATATGCGATGGCGTTCAGATCTTAGAACGTCCATACCGTGGCGGAAGGTCTTCCGCTCAAAGAGCGCCTCACGGTACTGCTCGTGCTTAACCATTACTTTTTTTACTCCTTTGGCCTTCTTGATGTTGTTTCCGTTGGCCTCTAGGATGGAGTACATCTTAGGGCGTAGGCCGATGTACTCGGCGATTGGCCGCCCCGCACACTCGTCCTTCATTTTCCCTAGGACCTTCTTGTTGGTTATGCTGTGAAGCTGGTGATTCTTCGGGAAGTCGGATGTATCGTAGAGGTTCGCGTTTCGACCGATATCCGCGTAGACGTCTTCTGTCTGAATTTCGAGAAGTAGGCTGTCGGTGTCAGTGTAGAGCAGCTGACAGCGCTTGCCGTACTGCTTCTTCAGCTGGTTGTAGTAGAAGTCGTACATGAGTGTTTTCGACAGATCTAGGATGCTCATACCTACGTAGATCGGGCGATTGAGCACCAGACGGCTTTTGTGAACTTGGATGGCGGCTAGGTCGTCATCGAAGATGTTGGCCCTTGCGTATGCCGGGCTAGCTATCAGCTTCCGGAGTTTATCTTCCTCTGAAGCACGCACCAGCTTGACGTCCACCCGCCGGCGGAGGTTTTCCATGGTTTTACCGAATACGGAGTTGTTCATGAGCTTGTAGAGGTCTTTCTCGAAGTCGCTCGTGGCCGCCTTCCTGAGCTCCGTGTTCATGCGGATGTAGGGCTCCATCCAGGGGTTTTGTCGGAAGCGGAGGGCTCTATGGATCTTCGTTAGCTTCATCCCAAGAGACAGGTAAAGCTGTAGGTTGCGGTAGTGTAACACGTAACGCTCCTTGTTGTAGAGGTTTGGTATCAATTTTTCGGCCGTTGGCGCCACCCCAACACCTAGAAGGCCGACTTGATACTCAGACATCCACTCTCTCTTGACCACCGCTCGTTCTGGAGCTAGTGGGTACGCGTCGTGCTCTGCGTGCAACTCTTCAGGGTATTCCAGATCAACTTCTAGAATCAGCCCTTCATCCTCCGGAAGTGAGGTAATGTCGACATCACCTTCCTCCCACCGAAAATCCCCCACCGGTAACGGTTGGCTCATTGCCCATCCGTAGAGATTGTTAGCATCGAGGTATAGAATGTGGTTATTTGCCTTTGTAGGGTCATAGCCCTCAACACCGGGATTATTTGCCTTGGCGTATCGTTTCGATACCATCGAGATCCCGCCTCGCATCCCCTTTTCTATAAACAAGTGTTGATCATAGTCCATTAGCAAGTCGAGCTCAACTCCTGTCTTCTTCAGAAGCGCATCCCAAGATAGCCCGGGGCTCGTGTAGTAGTGAGCCGGATCGAGTCCGTACTGCTTTAGGCATGTGTGTCTGAACGCCTCAAACACATCAGCCAACAGTAGCACGTCTGTTCGGCAATATAGATCGCTGTAATCGCCTAACGTCGCGCAGTCGAACTTAGTCCACACTTCTTGGGCATGTTGGTAGTCTTCTTCACTGATTCCTGTGCTAGTTAGCGCGCTGTAGAATGCGTTTTGTGGTGGTAGTTGGGTTTCATTGAAGCGATCCCAGGAATTCATGTACTCGTAGGGATATATTCCCTTACGCATGAGTAGTTTTCTCAGTTCAACGTCCGGCTCGTATTTAGCCGTAATCCTGAACGACTCAGGCGGGTTAGCCTCAACCAGCTTGTTAAGGCTTGCCATCAAGAATTGGGCACTATCTATGAAACGCAGCTGGTTGAGGCTGAAGGAGATGTATTTCTCAGTGTTATTTGGAATAACACTTATTTTACCCTCTATCTTCGAGATAGCTTGCATCAGCAGATGCGAGTCATATCCCCGCAAGTTGTGAAAGACCACTGGTATAGTCATTTTCTTGGGGTGAAGCTTTATGCTGCAGGCTTTATGCGCAGCCCCTCTGTATTTTCCAGTTATGCGGCAGTGGCTGGGTACTGAGTCTCCGTTAAGAGGTTTTTGACATACGTGGCAGGTAGTTGCAGTCTTATGGGCTTGCTCGTCCGCCGGTGTTATCATTATCCTCTTAGGATGGGCTAGCGCCGTGTTGATCTTACACTCCTCTTCTTGCATTGCTTGAAGGAAGTGCTCTGCCGCATTTGGGCCGCGGTACACCACTGGTGGCTCTGTGTGCCCATCACACCGCACTACCACATAGCTATAGCTACATGCCTCGTGATGTTGAGTATTCCTTGTATTACTCTGATCCGGGTTCAGCTCTGGACCTTCTATTCTGACGGTGAGAGCCTCGAAGTCGGCGTAGATGATGTACGGAGCTGGGAATTTCTTGTAGAAGTTCTGGAAGGTCAATTTGTTTTTTCCCTCTTCCGGCATTTCAACCCTGACGGCTGTTTTCCCTATCCCCTGGCAGTCAGGTTTATGGGCCTCTAGCAGGTCTTCCCGTGAGTATCCATGAAGGCAACGCTCGCAGAAATGCTTACGCCCATCGTGCTTGCTCTGGTCGTGTAGTAGGCGATTTAGGTCTTTAATCCAAGTGTAGTGGAATTTACCCGCCTCTTCTATCAACAGTAAGTTAATCCTAGGCATGCTTCCGGGCTGTTTGCTTATGTGGTGTACAATGATACCCTTTTCCCAACCAAATACGTTTATGGCCAAGTTGTTCTGTTTTTCCACTTGTTTGATCTGGGAGACGGGTGTTGGGGAATCAATTCCCGTGAAATCTAGATCGTCCTGGGTGGGGTACTTGCTCGGTCTTTGCGGATTTTTATCTACTGGGAAGAGGGCCGCCCGTAGCGACCACCTGAGGCAATTCTCATCATTATTCTTCACGTTAATGACCGCCTGCTTGTTTCTCACCACTGTTGGTAGTTGGATATAAGAACCTCCTCGTAGTGGTTGGTACCGCGCAATGTCAATCCAAAGGGTTAGCACTCTGTCAACCACCCATCCGGACCCCATCTGAGTCCATTTTTCGAGAGTCTCTAGAAGGGTAGGAATCGCTATGTTTAACGCCTCAGTGATGTCGCTTTCCAGTAAGGCCGGCTCTTGCTTGTGCCTGAATACAGGAGTTGTAAATTCCTTAGTTCCATTTGGTTTGATCTTCTGAAGCTGTATCTTGATGGCTAGCTGAAACTTAATACCATTCAAGTCCTTGATCTCCTGCTCCAACTTTTGCCTAATTTTTAGTCGCACGCTTTCTAAGAAGGCTTTTGGGTCTTGATGTTTTTCGGAAACGTCCATCTGCCACCCGCGCAGGAAGTTCCCAATTACCCATGGGGTCTGCTTAAAGGTAAGCTCGTCGGCGGATTCCTCCTCATTGCCCGCGAATTTCTCCTCCTTTCTCTTGGTGATCAGAGGTTTGAGTATTTCCAATTTTTTTGCTTCTGGAATTGATCCATCTAGGATGTTTTTAATCACTTTGCGGATAGTGGAGTAATCGGGAATTTCTCCCAATAGCCTGTCTACGTCCATTGTTGCCGTGTCGGCATGTTTTTCTTGCTCATCAGAAAATTCTTCCAATAGCATATCTATGTACTCGTCCATTGTTGTCATAGTAGTACCTTGGTATATATACAACCCACATTTGTTTAAATGAAAATTTATATGGCACACATTTGTATATATAGTAAATAAAAATAAAATAAAAAAAAATAAATATATCAACAACCGAGTATTTTTTAATCATAAATATCTATAACCGACAACCTGGCAATCTCTTTATAGAATGACCTGACGGCGCGTAAACGTTCCCTGTTGGATTTGAGGCGGTACCCACATCTCTTGCAAAGCTGGTATTTGTTACTAACACCAATACCACATTCTTTACAAGGTTTGGTGCCTGGCCCCTTTCTCAACCTCGCTAAATGAATCTTACAATACTCACCCCTGCAGCTCTTGCCACAAAGATCTGTAGAGCCGTGAGTAAGCCACTGACATGTACCCATCATTGTATATATATAGTTAACTACATCTCTTTAAATGGGGTTGGTGGAGTACACAAACCCTCTTCATTTAATTTGTCAGCCGTTGTCTATCTTTGAAGGTAGAAATACGAACCGGTTCTACGGTTATGTTGGATAAGGAAGCAAAAAAATCCCTTATTCAGCAGGGTAGAGATGAAGCTCGTGCGAGTTTTATAAAAAAATTAACGCCGTAAAAAATTAACGACTT
>Ga0209962_1000376_pt1 | contig 13276 bp, 25 predicted proteins | sample SalPonA_C_H2O_MG_FD_185722 | JGI IMG/M metagenome (GOLD analysis project Ga0209962, IMG submission 185722) | Water microbial communities from South San Francisco under conditions of wetland restoration - Salt Pond MetaG R2A_C_H2O_MG (SPAdes)... | ecosystem: Environmental > Aquatic > Non-marine... | reverse complement strand
AGACGGTACTTCCCTAATCATTATCTACCAGCAGCTTATTCAGAGCAGTTAGGTCATATAGCAGTAGCTATTGATACATCTGGCTCTGTAAGCGAAGAGATGCTGTTAGAAATGCTGTCTGAAATCCAGAGTATTAACGATAGTTTTAAACCTAAAAAGCTAACCATCATGGATTGTGATTACCAGATTCACAATATGTATGAGGTTACTGAAAACTTAGACATTTTAGAGCTAGAGTTTGGTGGATGGGGTGGTACATCGTTCTTTCCAGTATTGGATTGGGCACAAGAACATCAACCAGATCTATTGATCTATTTCACAGATCTATGGGCTGAATCCATAGATGAATCTCACGGTTATACATTCCCTTGCATGTGGATCTGTTATTCAGATCACGAACCTATGCCTTGGGGGGAGACTATTTATTATGAGCCAAACATTTGAAGAATGGTGGAACACTTACCTGTATCTAGGGGATGACTTAGATAAAGAATTGGCTAAAGCTGCATGGGAAGAGGCAGTAGTCAACTCTAAGTTGATACCTAAAGGTTACGTGCTTGTACCTATAGAGCCGACAGAGAAGATGATTGAAGCAGGTGACGCACTGTGGGATCACCATTGCACTTCAATCTATGAAGCCATGATCCAAGCCGCACAGGAGAATACAAATGAATGTTAAAGAAGCTAAGGCTTTATTGAGTCAGCCAATAGAAGCTAATTATGTTGTTATTAATATTAGTTACAGTACTGAACTTATATTGCCTCATAAAGAAGGTTTAGAAGTTATTAATGCTTTAGCCAAAGCAGAAAAGATTACTGGTTATGGAGAAAATGAAGTTGTTAAACCAATAGGTAAAGATGATTTTACTATTAAAGTAATCAGTGCTGAATATTACCGTGAAGCTAAGATGCGACACTATTTAAAAGGAGAGGATAATGCGTAAATTTTCATTACATCCTCTCAAAGAGGAGATACGCAAAAAGATCGGTGAACGAATCAGTAATGCTAATAATAATATTACTGTGATGATTGATGCTAAAGACTCATCTGGAATGGTTCGAGTTAAGGGTGAGTCTTACTACGGTACAGCAGCTAAAGAGCTAGCTGGTTTAAAGAAGTTTAGCGAAATCGTTAACTTAAAGATGGATAGTAAATCTATTACTCGTATTACTAGTTATATTTCTATAATGAATAAAGCCAAAGAAGACTGGAATCTGATAACTTGGTACTTCGCTAAGCTATCTAGAGTTAAGTCACTTGGCGATGTGTATCACGCATTACCTGATTCTTATCACAAGTACCTTCCGGGTAAGAAAGAGTCATTTCAGATGCAAGAAGATGTCTTGGATCAAGATGCTTATGATGCATTGCAGCAATTAGAGCTGATAACGTATTTAGAAAATAGCTGAGGAGCTAATTATGATTGAGTACCACCTGATCAACGAAACCATTGAGTATGCCTCAGAGATCTGTATGGATCAGGATGAAAGAGTATTCATCATTCCTCGTTCTACAGATGAGACAGTCATGATCCCTGTAGGCAGTGTCGTTAAGATTGTTCACCATGAATCCAAGGAGCAGTGATATGAAAAAGCATCTAACTGAAGGTGAATGGATTCCTGATATTCAACACAGTTTTGGCAGTATTACCGCATCTGTTTATACAAAAAAGAATCTCAATATGATTACTAACTTAGGTCATTGGGCTAACCAAACTCATGACGAAGGCATAGCTAATGCAGTGTTGATTGCCAACGCTAAACGAATGTTTGAGATGCTACGGCATGTAGACAAGTATGGGTACCCTAATTGGGTAGCAGAAGACTTAGAGCATTTGTTAGCTCATATGGATTTAGAGTTTCATAAATTAAGGAGTAAGAATCATGAAGATAACGACTCTGACTGATTTAGCTCGTGAGTACGAGCGAGGTAAGATATTTAAGATTCGTACTAATGACAGTCTTATAGACCTTAGTATTGCAGAAAAATCCATCGCAGAGCTTGATCACCTGCTATCTTATTACAAGGTCTACAGTGTTGATGACAGGGAAGCGATTAAAACTGAATGGCTCTTGTTAACTGAGGTGAACGGTGAGTCCTATGTACCTAGCAGCGGAATCTGCTGGGCTTGTAATGAAGATATAGTTCAACATTACATCGACACGGAAGAATTCAGCGGTTCACATTGTCTAATGTGCAACTATGACTTTATAAATGATGACTGACGCAGCTAAAAAGAAAGAAGCAGAAGAACTACGTAAACATGTTGAAGAATTTCTAGCCAAAGGCGGAGAGATTCAACAAGTCCCAATAGGTGTCCGAACTGGTGACACTGGTCTTACAGATAAACAAAAAACAATAGTTAACCGACTATGACCTATTTCCATACTAAATGTGGTCATTGTGGTAGTACATGGACTACTACATTGTCGTCTATATCTAAAATACTCTGTGCTGATTGCCTAAAATACACTGATTGGGTTCTTAAACCTAAACAACAATCTGTACTTATTGATGGTTTAGTAGGAGAGAGTCATGTCAAACAAGAAGAGACCAAAAAAGAAACATAGCTATCAGAAGCGAATGAATAGAGCTTCAGCTGCAGTGCTTAATCAGCATCATGTAGCTGTTATGTATTCTTACAATGATAACCAGACATCTAGAATCATCGATATTAAGTCTGGAAAGACTATCAGAGCTACTGAATTAATGATTAGAACCATAACAGATGTACCTTATAAGTGGTCTATCTATATGGCTGCTATTTGTCAAAACGGTACTGAAAGATATGTTAAGTCTGAAGAAGTTCAAATATATGATTTATGTAAACAGTACGAGCTAGCTGACTTTCTATCAGAACGGCATTCAATCTTGTTAAAAACTTGTAACAACAACCACTTAGTTAATGCTATGTGGATTGCTTGTCCATATGAACACGAATTTACTGAAGAAGCTGCTTTTGAGTTGTTTGATAATGCAGGTGGTTGGTCAGATTCTGAACCATATACTACTATTAAATACGCTGATCCCACCGATCAGTGATCTCCGGGTTGGATTGGGTTAATTAAGGAAGCTTTCGAGCTTCCTATTTTTTTGTGTACTATACGTAAAACCTATACTGGAATTAGTATTATGAATGAACCCTCTGTATTAGAGAAAATCGCTTCTCATGCCAAATGGCTAAAAGGGGACCCATCTGCACAACCTTGTGTGTTAAACAAAGCAGATCTTAATCACATGGTTCTACCTAAGAGTAAGCTTAAGACAGCTAATCTGGACCATGCTAATTGCAGTAAAGCTAACCTAATGAAGTCAGACTTATCTGATGCACGGTTAGAGTATGCTTGTTTATTTGGAGCCAACTTACGTGATGCAGATCTTAAAGGTGCTAAGTTACTTCGTGCAGACCTTAAAGAAGCTGATTTACGTGGAGCCGATCTTAGAGGTGCTGATTGTACTAATGCTGATTTTCGTAGTGCTCAACTAGAAGGCTGTAACCTAAGCAAAGCTAAGCTATGTAATGCTGTAGGTGATGGTGTCTATATTAAGTCTTTGTATTTCAGTGATGTATACCCAGTTGTATATACAGCTACTCATATCCATGTTGGTTGTATGGCTTTCCCAATTGAGTATTGGCAGAAAGCTACTGAAGAACGAGTTAGATCCCTCGATGGTGATAAGGGTGTTCAGTTCTGGAAAGACTGGAGAGACTTCATTGAAACCTTTGTTTTACAATACCCAGCAAAACCAACAATAGAGAACTGACATGACACTTGAAGAACTAGCACAGAACATAGCTCAATGGGGTGAAGATCGTGGTATTACCACTAACTCAGAGAACCCTATGGCTCAATGTCTTAAATTAGGCAGTGAGTTTGGTGAGCTGTGTGACAACATTGCTAAAGGTCGCTACGAAGCTGCTAAAGACGATATCGGGGATATGATCGTAGTTCTTATCATGATTGCTGAAATCATGGATACCAACGTTCAGGAGTGTCTTTTAACAGCTTGGGAAGATATTAAAGACCGTAAAGGTTACTTCAACGGCAAAGTATTTATTAAAGAAGGGGATGTAACTCCTTCAGAATAAGGAGTTCATCATGGAATTTAAAACCAGAGTAGCTGGCATTCCCTGTATATGTGAAGTTACTAATTACTATTATGATCCCGGTAGAACATATGGTCCTCCAGAGGACTGTTACCCTGAAGAAGAAGAGTTCGAGTTCAGGTTAAAAGATCGTAAAGGCTATTACGCACCTTGGCTTGAAGCCAAACTTACTAGTGATATTGAAGCAGATTTGCTGGAAGAATATCGCAGTATGGGTGATGATGATTACTAATACTCTCTCTCTATACTCCTCAAGAAGGTAGAGACTTTTGCCCCTGTATCAGGGGCTTTTTTATTTATGGAGCCAGTTATGCATGCACATGAAGTATTAGAGCAAGGTGCTAAACACCTTAAAGACAGAGCAGTTACCTATGATAATCCAAAAGGTGAACGCTCTATGCAGGCTACAATTACTGCATTTAATGCTATAACTGGTCACAGACTAACTACTGAACAGGGTTGGTTATTCATGACTTTGTTGAAAGCTGTACGTAGTCAGCAAGGTGAATTCAAAGCAGATAACTATGAAGATGGAGCTGCTTACTTCGCACTGATGTGTGAAGAGGCTGCCTCTAAGCGAGGTACATAATGCAGATCGAAGTTACATTGGATGAGCTTAAAGCTATTAGCGATGCTCTATGGAACCATGAACAAGGTAAAACAGATCTTATTGACCGTATTGATGAGCTGATCGAAGAACAATCAGAATTAGCTGAGATGGACTTTGATGATTGTGCAGGTGGTGCTTGTAAGCTCTAGGAGATGTGCTATGACTAGGCAAGAACTAGACAGTGTTATGAAGCTTATAGCTGACTGCAATGACTATCTAGAAGGACGTAAACACTCTCAATGGATAGCTGGTATAGCTAAAGATGCAGCCAATAAAGCTGTTATAGACAGAATGGAAAGTCTATATGAAAGACTGCAAGAGGCTGGATTAAATCTTGTAAATGAACAAGCGTAGTGACCTCCGGTCACTGCTTTGGAGTTTTAAATGGATAGTAAAATTCTTAAGCTGTTTGAAGAGTATGCTTTAAATAAACCAATTACGTCTATTCCTGTAGATGTATTTGTAGGACAGCCTCTTTATTTTGAGCTGTACCAACAAATAGAACGAGCCAATTGGCTTAGAAGGCACTTTAAAACTTTAACTCATGCATATGGAATACGTGATCGAAATTCTATTGATGCTAAGTACCAAGTTTTAGCTAAAGTCATGGAAGCTGATAAAGAGATTTTAAAATTGTTTGTGGAGTTACAAGAAAACAGATGGCGAGAGACTGGACTAATCATGAAGTCAAATACTTACATGTAAACTACGGAATACTACCTGTAGTAGAGATTAGTAAGTATATAAATAAGTCTGAAGAAGCCATTAGACAAAAAGCCCATAAACTTGGGCTTAAATCTAAACTCCCACATAAACAAGCCAAACATGTAGAAGAGATAAAGTTTTTACTTTGTGAATTCTATACCCAAACAGAAATTGCTCAGAAACTCGGTATATCGCGTAGAGCATTAAGTTTGAAGTTAGCCAATAAAAAGTATTTTGACGACTTTGATCGTAGACTGGCTAAGAATAACTACAAACGTAGAGCCAATAGACCTACGTAAGGAGATGATATGCGTGATATAGACGAAAAAATGGTAGAGCACATTGCTCTACATACTGAGGAATGGAGCTGTGGCAATACATTGGTTAAATATCGACCATATGTTAAAGATCCAAATAATAGCTATACCCAAATCACAGATGTGTATTTGCATGGTAATCTGATCGCCCAAGTTGACTGGGTAGAACAGACTGTTAAATTATTCAGCCGTGGTTACCGTACTACTGTTACTAAAAATAGACTGAATAGTATTTGTACATTATTTAACCTACCAAGCATTCAGTCAGGAACTTTATGGATTCAGGCAGGACAAGCCTTTGTAGAAGGAGTTGTCTGGACGTTTGATTACCCTGTTGTACCACCCATAAATACTAATTATCGAATACGAAGATACACTAAATAATTTAAGGAGCCACTTATGAAAGAGATCCATTTTAGTGACGAATTTCCTAAGCTGGCTTTATTAATTAAAGATCAAGCATGCTTTCATGATCAGATCAAAGAGCATTACATTGATCATTTAACTGTACCCACTGTAGCTATATCTTTGGAGTACACTAAATCTAATAAGATTACTGCGAAAGCAGCTAGAGAATATCTCTCTCATATTCTCCCTACTCTTAAAAAGAACGGTATTACTACATTGTATGTAGCTGATGCTCAGTACTTTAAGGTGCTAACTAAAAAACCAACAACAGAACCTCATTATGGATATGTACTTCAGTGTGCTATTGACGGTTTTACTGATATGGACATTATCTATGGAGTGAATTACCAAGCTCTGTTTCATAACGACAAACTCCAAGATAAGTTGGATTTGAGTCTAAAAACAGTAAATGACTTCTTTAAAGGTACTTACACAGGTCTTGGTGAAGATTTAATCCATTCAGCTTACTACCCAGAAAGCTACGAAGAAATTAAGCACTGTTTGCGTAACCTAATGGTTTATCCAATGCTTAGTTGTGATATTGAAACCTATGGTTTGAAAATAGACGAAGCCAAGATAGCTACTATCGGTTTTGCTTGGGATGAGCATAACGGTGTAGTTTTTGATGTCGAAGACCTAGCCATAGCTAAGCTTGTTAAAGAGTTCTTTGAGGCTTATCCCAATAGCTTAATCTTCCATAACGCTAGTTTTGATATTAAGTGTGTTATCTATCATTGGTTTATGAAAGATCCATTAGATCTAGTTGGCATGCTGCATGGTCTACAGACTATGTATCAGAATATCCATGACACAAAACTAATTATCTACTTAGCTACTAACAGCACTGCTGGTAATACATTGGGTCTTAAACCTAATGCATTCGAGTTTGCTGGTAATTATGCCCAAGACGATATCGATGATATTCGTAAGATAGATAGGCAAGCTCTTAAAGAGTACAACCTGATTGACTGCTTAAGTACGTGGTACGTATTTAAAAAGTTCTATCCAATAATGGTTCAGGATCAGCAAGAAGATATCTATAAGACGCTAATGCTTCCTGCATTGAAGAATGTAACCCATATGGAGCTGTCAGGTATGCCATTAGATATGGCTACTGTAGAGCGCTTAGAACAGCATCTAGACAGTATTACAGATAGTCACAGAAAAAGACTTGCTAGTAGCCATTACGTTAAAAAATTGGAGTGGGATATCCAACGTGAAGACTTTGTCGCTAAGAACAAACAGCTTAAAAAAAAGTTTAAGCCAATGGATGAGTTTGAGACTGAATTTAATGCAGGTAGTACGATCCAAGTAGCTCGATTGCTACATGAAGAAATTGGTCTGCCCGTACTTGATACCACTCCTAAAGGTAACCCTGCAGTAGGCAATGATGCTCTCAAAGCTCTAGCTGAATTACTGATAACCAAGTACGAGATTACAGATGATGAAATTACCTAGACTACCTGAAGATTGCTTCAGCAACACAGACCTAGCTCACTATATGTTAGGTATATTTCTTAGAAATAAGCCAGAACATGTAAAATGTGAGCACTTTGAAATGCGTTTTGAATTCAATGAATTAGTGCCCAATACTACTGTAGCACCTCAAAATGGAGACAGAAATTGGGCAAAAAATACTACAAAACCATTAGGCTATCCCGGTTGGATAGGCTACATTAATTTTGAAATCACAGACGAGTTACCCAAGAGATTCCCAAGTTACTTTAAGGATAGCTTGATTCATCCTATTGTTGTTTGTAACCCCAGAATATGGCAACCAAGTGATCTTGATCAAACTTGGCAAACCTGTTTTTTTCTTGATGACTGGAAGCACTTGGAACTAGCCGCTGGCTTAACCAATAATAAACTTGAGGGCTTTCATGGATACTTCGACTCTAATCACGAATACTGGGAAACCCTTGACCCGTTCTGAAGCCATAGAAATCGTAAAACTGCTCAAATCACTGATAGCCATCGGTGATGTTAAAATCCTCAGAAATACATTTATCAAAGCATTCCAAGAAAAAAGTATCCCTAAAGCAGATGGACGTAATTATCTGCATGGCAACTTTAACTTAGGTGGTACTGTCTCTGGTAGAATGAGCAGCAACAAACCTAATCTGCAAAACTTACCCAGTACTGGCACTACTTACGCTAAAGCATTCAAAGAGTGTTTCAGTGCTCCAGATGGTTGGCTTCTAGTAGGTGCTGACTTTGCATCCCTAGAAGATCGTATTGCTGCTTTAACAACGAAAGATTCACAAAAACTCAAATTATACACAGAGGGCTACGATGGACATTGCTTACGAGCTTATGCGTATTTTAAAGAAAAAATGCCTGACATTAGGCAGTTAGATCCTGATACAGAAACTAAGTGTTATAGTGCAAAAGTCGGGGATACCTACATTTGCTTTACAGCAGATGACACTATAAAGTACTTAGGTTTGACGTACACAGGAACTGAATTTCATGAACTTTTTACCAATAACAAACTATGAAGGTTTGTACGAAGTGAGTGATACTGGAGTAGTTAGATCAGTAAGTCGAATAATTTTAGGTAAAGACCAAGTTGCTTACCCATTTAAAGGTAAAGTTTTAGCTGCATGTCCTAACTCAAAATTAGACTACTATCAGGTTCAACTTTGGAAAGATAACAAATCAACCACGCATTACGTTCACAGATTAGTAGCTCAAACATTTATCCCGAATCCAGAAGGTAAACCTGAAGTTAACCATATAAATGGGAATCGTCAGGATAATTCTGTATTGAACTTAGAATGGTGTACACGTACAGAGAATGCAGATCATGCTATCAAAACAGGACTTAAGATCTACACTAATAGGCTTACAGAAGAAGAGTTCTTGGAATGCTTACAAGCTGTACTGGAAGGTGAAAGCTTTCTTGCTTTATCTAAGCGTGTACCGTATCAAGTACCATTTCTATCTACTAAAGTTCGCAAGATCGCTAAAAAGCACAATCTTGAACACTTATTGGATCAAGCACTGATGGAACAAAAGCAAAGGAGGGCTAGAGTTAATGGAAATCCACATTCACGCTAAACCTTCAGATGTTCATGAAATATCTGCTAGAGAGTTTAACGTCCTAGAAATTAACAGCATTGAGACTAAGCATAGTCACTGGAGGCAAATGAGCAAGGGTCCTACCTTTGCTCTCACGTAACATATCAAGGTACGTGGAAAACACTTGTAACTAATCTGGGTTTTGATAAGGTAACAGCTCAGCAAATTGAGTCTAATTATCATGAACTGTATAAAGAGTCTGATAAGTGGGTTCAAGACAAGCTAGATGAAGCCACAAAGAAGGGCTATGTAGAAGTTGCTTTTGGATTACGTGTAAGAACACCAGTCTTGGCTAAAACGCTGTTAAACAAGCGTACAACGCCTACAGAAGCAGCAGCAGAAGGTAGGACTGCTGGTAATGCTTTAGGTCAGTCATATGGCTTGCTCAATAACAGAGCAGCTGTAGAGTTCATGGATCGTGTATACGCTTCTGAATTCAAATATGACATTAAACCCATTGCTCAGATTCACGACAGTCAGTACTACCTAATTAAAGAAGATATTGATGTCCTGCAATGGGTTAATGCCAATCTCATCGAATGTATGTCTTGGCAGAACTTACCAGAGATCCAACATGATCAGGTCAAGTTAACAGCTTCATTAGAGCTGTACTATCCCACAATGGCTCACAAGATAGTTGTACCTACAGATATGACTAACGAAGAGCTATCTGCATATATCAACAAAAAAGTATCGTCCTTTGGCTAATGGGGCTTAGCTCAAAAAGTAAGAGGCTTCTCTGGGTCATGTTAGCGCATGGTTCTCCACCGATTACTGAGTAGACCTATATGAACAATTAATTAGCAAGCCAACCTTAACCATACACCTCATGGATATTGGTAGCTCCGCCAATGGCGACAAAGGAGCAATTATTAACGAGAGAGAGAAATATTATGATTACTAACTTAAGTAAGCTGCCAATGAGCTTAGCTATTTGGCTGGCTAGTGATGACTATGATCACAACAAAGACGCTAATACGATTAGTGCAACAAGTCTGCTTAAACCCATCAAAAGCATATTGTTAGGCTCCTCTTGTTCAGCTGAGTCAGACATAGACATAGTAGATTTAGTACCAAGTCGTATGGGTACTGCTATTCACACAGCTATTGAGGAATCTTGGCTTAAACCAAATAAAGATCTCAAAGCTGCACTTACAGCACTGGGTTACCCTAAGCGAGTTATTGAAGCTGTTAAGGTCAATCCTGATCCAGCTACAGTGACTGAAGATGATCTGGCTATCTATATGGAGATCCGTACAGATAGAGACATCGACAACTACACGATTACAGGTAAGTTTGACTTTATTTGTGATGGTCAGTTGGAAGACTTTAAATCTACTAGCACTTATACGTGGATTACTCAGTCTAACCGTGAGAAGTATATCCAACAGGGTAGTATCTACCGCTGGTTGAATCCTCACTTAGTTACCAAAGATACCATGCGTATCAATTACATTTTTACTGACTGGTCTGCAGCTAAAGCTAAGCAATCTAAAGATTACCCAGCAACACGAGTAATCAGTCAGGAATATCCGCTGATGTCAGTATTTGATACTGAACTGTTTATCAAAGCTAAGCTATTTGAACTCAACAAATATGCAGGTATGGATCAGGATTCTATGCCTCCTTGTACGTCAGAAGAGCTTTGGGAACGTCCTTCAGTATTTAAGTACTACAAGAACCCAGCAAACAAATCACGCAGTACTAAGAACTTTGAGAACTACTGGGAAGCCAATCAGAGATTCATTGATGATGGCTCAGTAGGTGAAGTTGTAGAAGTGAAAGGAGAAGTCGTCTTCTGTAAGTACTGCCCTGCTGTAAATGCCTGTAAACAGGCTCAGCAATACATACAAGAAGGGAGGTTATCTGTATGAAACCTGTAGAAGAGATGGAGTATTTTGCTCCACAAGAAGAGCTAGTAAAAATGCTAGTTCAGAAGACTCAGAACGATAACCCATTGTTCTTTAGGATTCTTGTTGCATACAACCTAACTAAGATGGCATCTATGATGCGAGCTAAGATAGATGCTCCGGGAATTGGAGTAGTACCTGTAAACTTTTACGGTATTAACTTATCACCTTCTGGCTCTGGTAAAGGTTTTAGTACCAATATTATTGAGAGTAAGGTTGTTAACCAGTTTAAGAAACGTTTTATTACTGAGACGTTTCCAGCTATTGCACGGAACAATCTACAGACATTGTCTGCTAGTTACGGTGCTCAACTTGGTCTGTCTTCTAGTGAAGCGTTTGAGAAGCTAGAAAAGATGTTTGATGACATGGGTACTTATCCCTATGGATTTGACTCAGGTACGCTTCCAGCCGTTAAACAGCTACGTTCTATGCTTCTGATGGCTCAGTGTGGAGCTATCAACTTTGAGGTTGATGAGATTGGCTCTAACCTAGTTAACAACGGTGAAGTGCTCAATATCTTCCTAGAGTTGTTTGACGTAGGTGGCACTACAGTTAAGCAAAAACTTACTAAAAACACTCAAGAGAACCAACGAGGATTAGAGTTAGATGGTATTACACCAGCTAACATGATGCTCTATGGTACGCCTAGTAAGCTGCTTAATGGTGGTTCTACTGAAAACGAGTTCTACTCTATGCAGGACACTGGCTATGCTAGACGTTGTTTCTTGGGTTATGCACGACATGTGCATAAACCCACTAGCATGACTGCAGAACAACTGTATGACATGCTTAATGACCACAGTACTGATGCGTATGTAGATAAGCTATCTGATGATTTCTATCAGTTGGCTAGCCAAGCTAATTTTGATCTGACTATCGATATTGATAAGCCAATGATGATCAAGTTGCTGCAGTACAAATTGGATTGTGAAAGAGCTGCTACTGAGTTTAAAGATCATGAAGAGCTACTCAAAGCTGAGATGTCTCATCGCTACTACAAAGTACTAAAGCTAGCAGGTGCTTATGCGTTTATTGAATGTAATAAATCTATTACTGAAGAGAACTTAGAATCTGCTATTAAGCTTGCAGAAGAGTGCGGTGAGTCATTTAAAAAACTGCTTACTCGTCCTAAGATTCCTGAGCGTATTGCTAGATACTTAGCGGATCAGCGTAAAGAAGTCACTCAAGTCGATATGATGGAAGATCTACCGTTTTATCGTGGATCTGTTAGCCAGCGTAAAGACATTATGACCCAAGCAATTGCATGGGGTTATAGGAACGATATTGTTATCCGTACATCGTATGCAGATAACATTGAATTCTTTAAGGGTGAGTCTATGGAGACAACAGATCTTCAGAATATGAAGGTCTCTTATTCCAATGACATTACTGTTAACTACCAGCATGAAACTGCTGAGTTTGAAGAGCTACATAAGCTTATTTGTGCAGATGGATTTCATTATGCATCTCATGAATTTGAAGATGGCTACAGAGACTCAGAACATGCTGTTCCCGGCTTTAACTTGTTAATGCTGGACGTAGATGATGGTACACCTTTAAAAGCCGCTAGGATGCTTCTGAAGGACTACAAAGCACTATTTGCTACAACTAAGCGTCATACGGAAGAGCATAACCGTTATCGGATCATTATGCCTTTGAGCCATGTAGTGAAGCTAAGTCCTGAAACTCACAGGCAGTTTATGGAGAACGTGTTTAGTTGGTTGCCATTTGATACAGATGCACAGACTAAAGACATTGCCCGTAAATGGCAGTCACATGATGGAGAGTATTACTATCAGGATGGTCAGTTGCTTGATGCACTGATGTTTATTCCTGATACCCGTAAACAACAAGAACAGCAAACCAAGATTCTAGACAATGCTGCACTCAGTAATCTGGAACGTTGGTTCTTGCTCAATGCTTCTGTTGGTTCTCGTTCTAATACATTGATCAAGTATGTCTATGTACTTGTGGATAGTGGTCATAGCTTTGAATCGATTAAACAAGCCGTAGGTAGCTTTAATAGTCGTCTTAAGAATCCACTACCACCTGATGAATTAGAACGTACAGTCCTCGTCACTGCTATGCGTCAGATCCATAAGCGTGATAACCCTAAGAAGTAGTGTGCTCCGCACA
>Ga0209962_1000375_pt1 | contig 13284 bp, 5 predicted proteins | sample SalPonA_C_H2O_MG_FD_185722 | JGI IMG/M metagenome (GOLD analysis project Ga0209962, IMG submission 185722) | Water microbial communities from South San Francisco under conditions of wetland restoration - Salt Pond MetaG R2A_C_H2O_MG (SPAdes)... | ecosystem: Environmental > Aquatic > Non-marine... | reverse complement strand
AGCGGCACAGTCACCGCTAGACGCATACGGACTAGCTAAGCTCGTGAACCCCAATGGCGTGCCTAGATATATGAGCGCGTTCAAAGACCTTGTTATGTACAAGCTAACTCAGTTCAAGTGGGCACCTAAACCCGATGCTACTGATACGGTCTACAACGCCCTACAGCCAGCGATACGCTTCACTAAGGAAGAGTGTTTAGACTTACCAGAAATGACCTACAGTAAGCGTGACGTGCCGCTCACGCCACAGCAGAAGAAGTACTATGAGGCGTTGCGTACTCAGAGGGTAGTCGATACCGCAGATGAGGAGATCACCGCTTCTAATGCAGCGATACTGATGAACAAGCTCCTGCAAATATCCTGTGGTGCCGCGTACTCAGATGACGGTAACACGGTGCAGTTCGACGTTAAGAACCGCTACACAGTGTTGAAAGAAGCGATAGACGAATCCAGCCATAAGGTGCTGGTGTTCCTACCGTTCAAGAATACGATAGCGTTGGTGCAGGAGATGCTGACCAAAGACGGTATAACCACAGAGGTTATATCTGGTGACGTACCCGCACATAAGCGTACAAAGATATTCGATAACTTCCAAAACACCCCCGACCCACGAGTGTTGCTTATCCAACCGCAAGCGGCGGCTCATGGTGTAACTCTTACAGCGGCGAACACTATTGTATGGTGGGGACCGACTTCATCACTTGAAACCTATGCACAAGCAAACGCACGTGTACACAGGAACGGGCAGAAGAACGCATGTAGTGTCATACAACTGCAAGGTAGCCCAGTAGAAAAGCACATTTACCGCTTACTTGATAACAGAATTGACGTACACACAAAAATGATCGAGTTATACAACGAAATAGTTGACTAACTCACACAATGCGGTCTATAGTGAACCTGTCACTAAGGAGGAGAGAACTTATGGCAACCAAAGATGAAGGTGTATCTGTCGATGCACTAACCCGCACCTACCTTAAGATTAAAGCTAAACGCTCTGAGATTAAGGCTGAGTTCGACCAGCAAGACGGTGAACTGAAAGAGAAGATGGACCGAATCAAACGCGCCCTTCTCGACTACTGCAAGGCAAACGAAGTAGAAAGCGTACGCACTGAGAGTGGTCTGTTCTACCGCACACTAAAAACCAAGTATTGGACTAGCGATTGGGAGTCTATGTACAAGTTCGTATTGGAGAACAATGCACCAGAGTTGTTTGCCAAGAGCTTGAACCAGACTAACGTGAAGCAGTTCATAGAGGAAAACCCAGACAAGATACCAGCGGGTCTAAACATAGACTCTGAGTATCAAGTGTCTGTGCGCAAGTCGTGAGGCAACCAAATATGACCGCAATATTAGAAGGGTTCGTCCCTATTGAGGAGCTTGCTAAACACTTTTCTGTGAGTATATCGACTGTACGTGCATGGGTACGCCAAGAGCTTATAGCCCGTGACTCATACATAAAAGTTGGTACTACCTACCGTTTCCTTATATCTCGCGCCCAAGAGTCTCTTATGGAGTCTCAAATGCGACTGTACGAGGCTGAGAAAGAAGCCGCTAGGAAACAGGCAGAAGAGGAAGTTCAGCCTGAACCGCAACAGGACGAAGAGCTTGAACGCTTTGAACAACAACCATTGGAAGAAGGCGACGAAGAATTACAGATCGACCTATCTTTCGCAGACGATGATAACTACTAAGGAAATATACCAATGAGCGAAGTATCCCTATTCTCAAAAGAACTAATGGCTAGCGACCTGTTCAAAGAGCTTGCCTCCGTAAACGAAAAACTCTTAAGTGGCAGCGCCGAGTCTGTTACAACACGCCGTATCTCTATTAAGGGTGGTAAGTTCCGCCAGATGGTTAACGGTGAGCAGATTTCTGTATCTAAGGATTCAGAGATGAACATCGTTATCGTAGACGCTGCGCCTATCTCACGTACGTACTACGCTGGCTCATACGATCCTAACAACGCTACACCACCTGCATGTTGGTCGTCAGATTCTCGTACTAAGAAACCAGATGACTCTGTGCCAGAAGATACGCGTCAGGCTAGTAGCTGTAACAACTGCCCACAGGATATTAAAGGTTCTGGTCAGGGTAACTCACGTGCATGTCGTTTCGGTCAGCGTATCGCTGTGGCAATCGAGGGTGACATGGATAACGTCTACCAGCTACAGCTACCTGCTACGTCTATATTTGGCGAAGCTGGCGACAAGATGCCTATGGGTGCGTACATCCGTAAGCTGGCGGCACATAAGACCCCTGCGGCGGCTATCGTTACTACTATGTACTTCGATGACGAAGCAGAAGTACCTAAGCTGTTCTTCAAACCAGCACGTCCGTTGACAGAAGATGAGCTTAAAGCTGTGCTAGAGCTACGCGCCAGTGAGGAGTGTAAGCGTGCAGTAGAGTACACTGTGGCACAAACTGACAAGCTAATTGCTAGTGATGCACCTAAGCAAGAAACTAAACAAGCTAAAGGGCTATTTGACAATCCTTCTGAATCAGTAGAAGCTGAGGTAATTGAAGAGCCTAAAGTTGTGAGTAAAAAACCTAAAGTCGATGTAGCAGAAGATGTATCTGACCTGATTGATGAATGGGACGCATAATAACTAACTACGAGGGGGGCTATACCAAGCCCCCTTTTTGTTACAAGGGAATCAGCAATGCAGACGTTAGAATTTCTAAAGGCCGTATTAGGGTCGAACGGGCGTTATTGCCTCTGGGCTAAGAAATTTATAGATAACGTAGCGGTACAAGGAAGTATCGAACAGAGCTACCACGAATCTATAGAAGACTTAGCAGAAGTCGCCAAGAAAAAGAGTGACCGAGGCTACGATACTTACTTTGCCGTGGGTTGTATTGGTGAAGCGAACAACCGTAAGGCTAATAACATTGTCAGCCTGAAGGCACTGTTCCTAGACATAGATGCAGGGCCAACCAAAGAGTACCCTACTCAGCGCGAAGCCTTCCAAGCACTACGTAAGTTCACAAAAGCTGTAGGTATGCCGAAGCCGTTCATAGTTAGTTCGGGTTACGGACTGCATGTGTACTGGTTGCTATCTAAATCGGTACCGCGAGAAGAATGGTTACAGGCTGCTGCGTTACTGAAAGAACAATGTAAAGCACACGGTCTACTGGTAGATCACCAGTGTACTATGGACGCCGCTCGTATCCTGCGAGTAGTCGGCACGTTTAACCAGAAGTGGACTACAGCTAACAAGCTGGTCGAGGTTCTTACACGCGAAGAGCCAGCTTACCATGACCTGCAAGACCTTAAGGGTATCTTGATGGGTGGCATGGAGACCATGCCTGTAATATCCGATACAGCTCGTCAGCTAATACCTAACAATCTTATAGATCACTACACCCGAAATGTGAGCTGCAAGTTTGAACGTATAGTCAAACACGAACAGCCTTGCGCTCAGGTTATAAACCGCCTGAGAACACGAGCTGATGCCAGTTACGATGAATGGACACAGATGCTCGCGCTGGCTAACAAGTGTGATGACCGTGAGAAAGCAATCGACATAATCTCTCGTGGGCACCCTGACTATGACTACGCCACAGCAGAAGCTAAGGCAGCTACATTCGATGGTCCGACCCTATGTTCATCGTTCGAGACGGTTACGCCGGGGTTCTGTGTAGGTTGTCCACACCAAGGCAAGATCAAATCTCCCATCATACTCGGCAAGGAGATAAACACAGTCGATGAACCTGTAGTTGTTAAGGTTGAGGGTGAGTACCTACAGAAAGATAAAGAGATAACCATACCCAAGTACCCACGCGGTTACACACGTGGTCAGAACGGTGGGGTATATCAGCGTATCCAAGACGAAGATGGGGGTGTTGACCTAAAGGTAATCTACCAACACGACCTGTACGTGCACAGTGTCTTGAAATCCGAGCGAGAGTACACAGCTATTATACGTGTGCACTTCCCACATGACGGTATGCGAGAGTTCATAGTAAAGCTAGAACAGCTAAGTAGTAGGGAAGAACTACGCAAGGTGCTATCACGTAACGGGATAGTACAGGTGGATATGCAGAAGATAATGGTGTACTTGATGGACTGGGTTAACGAGTTACAGGTAACTAATTCGGCTACAGAAGCTAACGAACAATTCGGCTGGTCAGATGATAAGAAGTCCTTCGTATGGGGTGACTGGATATACCGCCAAGGTGAACAGCCTGTACCTAACGTAGCTACAACTCCTACTGCTGGGTACATGGCGGAGATTAGACCGAAGGGTAAAGAGTCTGTTGTACGTAAGTGGATAAATCAGTTTAAAGGTGAGGGGCATGAGGTAGCGCAGTCGATACTGTTCTATACGTTGGCTGCACCGCTAATGGCGTTTACAGGTATTAACTCCTCATCTACTAACTTCTCTAGTGCTAAGTCTGGTATTGGTAAAACATCTATGACCTATGTGGGTCTGTCGCTATGGGGTCGCCCAAAGGGTATAAGCCTCACAGCCGATGACTCCCATAACTCACGTGCCTATGCGGCACAGGTATTACGTAACGCGCCGATCCTCGTGGATGAGATGACTAACCAGCCTCCTAAGAAGCTGTCAGAGATTATCTACGCTATGTCTAACGGTCAGCAACGTAACCGTATGAAGAGTAGTTCTAATGAGCTGCGGCACCGAGGCAAAGAGTGGTTTACCACATTTGTGTACACCGCTAACGATAGCCTTGTAGATGTACTGCATACCTACCGTGCTGAAGCTGATGCAGAATCTCAGCGTATGTGTGAGATATTCGTACGTCCAGAGGATTCGGGATTAGACCAAGAGACCGCACGTAGCCTTATGGCTGACCTAGATGAGAACTACGGACACCTTATACCTGACTACCTACAGTACCTAGTAGATCATTCAAACGAACTAGCAGATCAGGTAGACCGTTACCGTAGTGAGCTTGAACGTCTAGCAGGGTTGACTGGACCTAACCGTTTCTGGTCTGCTGGTTGGGGTTCTGCATTATTAGCAGGGGTTATTTCTAAGAAGCTAGGTATACATGACTACGACCTAAACCGTGTGCGTACGTATATAGTAGACAAGCTTAAGCTCGCTAAGGCTCGCCTTGAGAAGAACAAAGAGACGCAGGATGCGGCAAGCGTACTGGGTAGATTCTGGAACGACAACATATCAAACATTGTTGTGGTTGAAAGCTCAGCCGATAAACGCGGACAGAATGGACACTTGGACGTACATACTCTTCCACTCGTATCGCCTAGAGGGAAGTTGGTTGCTAGGTACGAGCCAGACACAAACTTTGTATTCATATCTACTGGAGCACTACGTAAGTGGTGTGCAGAGGAAGGGAACAAGCTCAGCTTCACCGACCTAAAGAGCAAGATAGAGACAGAGTTGAACGGTAAGTATATGGCTAAGTGCTCGCTAGGTAAGGGTACTAACTACGCCGTATCACAGGTGTCTGTGTTTAAGATTGATGCAGTAGCAGCGGGGCTAGGTCGTGAGAGTGAAGAGGATCGGGCAGATAGCGCCTGATGGTGTACCTTTCGATATACCGCTAGACGAAGCCGAGCAGGGTCAATCTTTCTTTGTACCCTGCATAAACAACACCCGCGCACAGCTAGAGATACATACTGAAGCAGCGGCGCGGGGTATTAAGGTCGCTATCCGAACACGTAGGGAACGCGACCTCATGGGTGTACGGGTCTGGATTATCAGAACAAGTCGTAGACCGTAATATCTCCACCGTACTCACGATCACTCTTAAGAATCTCAGACACCATCCTAGGGTTAACCGTTACACCGCCGCGCATGGTAGCAGAAGTCTTGTAGTGAGAGGCTATAGACTTCTTCATACTGTCTGCTGATATGGCGTTGTATGGATGCTTACGGTTGTACTCCCTGATCTCCTCCATGATCTTACGAGCTGTGTACGTGTCGCCCATACGTAGTGCTATGAAGTACTGCTTACGTAGTCGGCTACTCTGCTGAGATATGTTCTTCTGTACACGTGCGTTGCGTGTATTGATCGCGCTCTGTAGCTGGTAACGGCTAGGTGCGAAACCTAGTATCTGACCGATAATCTCACTAGGTTCAAAGTCTGCAACGATGGGGTCTCTACGTGCAGTTAACGCACCTTCGTCTGCATAACGCACACCTTTGATTACGTTACGGATAGCCGCAGGTAACATCTGCTCAACGCCACGCTGTACCTGACCTATATCTCCAGATGTAATCTTGTCGATACCACGCTCCATACCCATCGCTATACTAAGTGCTGGACCGCCGATCTGTTCTACGATTACTTGAATCTTAGATTTCTCTGCATCCATGTAAGGGTCACGGAACACTAGGTCAGACAGACCCATACGTGAACCCATATCGGCACCAGTCAGCGCATTACCGAGACCGTTGAACGCAAGCTCATTGGTAGCTTTACGTATCATAGTATCCCAGTCGTCATCGTCATCTTCCATCCAGAAGAGGTCATGCAGCATACCGATCAAACCGAAGAACGGTAGACCCTGCATACCCGCAATGATGCCTGAGCCAGCCATTACCATACCGAACTGTCTACGTGCCATCCAAGCGTCTTTACCGTTCCAGCTAGATACGGAGTTCTTCATCATCATACCTAGCAGGTAGTACATGGAGATACCGTACTTCTTGAAGAGGAATGCTATGCGACCTGCACCAGTCTGCGCCCAAGCTGGAGCAGCGGCTGCTTGCGCCGATCCGTTGGTAAGCTCAACCATGTCGATAGCTTTCTCAGCAGCTTGACGTAGTTCTTCTGGCGTTACTTCACGGTTAGCTCTCTTAGCCTCTTCACGTAACCTCTGTGTTTCTAGCTGGAATCCCATAGCTAGTCCCACGTGACGGTTCAGACGCTCGGCTTGGTGGAACATCAAGCTAGATATGTAGTTGACCTTAGCCATCTTGCTACCAAAAGAGGTGTCGTCAAAAACCTCTTGCATGGAAGTACGGTTTAGCTGGCCTTGAGCCATAGCTACTTCGACTAGTACCTTCATATCCTTAGCTAGCTGAGCGCCTTCGGCGTTGCCATTACGCGACATCTTAGCCGCCATAGCATCCCAATCGTGGTTATCTAGACCCCAAGCACCCTTAGCTTTACGAGTTACAGGTTTACCGTCTGGGCCGTATGTTGTGACTGTACGGTCTGTACCACTGCTAGCGAACAGCTTCATAGCCGTACCCATAGCTTTAGTAGTATTTGTGATGCCGTACTCACCTGACATATACGGAGCCATAACCATAGGTAGCTGCGACAAGTTGATAAACGCCGCCGACATATTTGCACCGAGGGTCATATGGAAAGCGACCATAGTGGTGTTCTTAGACCAGTCAGGAATAGTACCCGAACGTGCGAATGCCGCTGCGTTTATAAGTCGGTCTACGTACTGCAATGCCGCTGGGTCGTTCTTAACATCGTCCTTACCGTTAGAACCTGTAAGGTCACGTAGGCGGTTCTCTACAGCCATCAGCTTAGAACCGTACTCCATATGCACGAGTTGGCGCGCTAGGCTGTTAGCTCTACGGTTAAACACATCGAACGCATCGAAGTTGAAGCCCGCTGTACCTTTACGTCGAACAAACGATTTAAGGAACGACTGCTCTGGTAGCGAGGTTAAGAACAGCTTGCTAACTTCCTGCTTAACTGAATCCTTAACCTTGTTGTTATCCAGAATCTTCTTAAGCTCCTGCATGAACGCCGATGGTGGCACACGCTTAAAGTCTTTTATCTGTGACTTCAGGAACCTGTCGAATGAGTTAATGTCTATCTCACCGTTGTGTTCTTCTTTTAGCTGCTTAATAGCAGCCTCACGTTCAGCGTCAGAGTTAAACGCCTCTACGTATTCGTTCCTACCGTCCTTAGATTTGAAGCTAACCCAGAACTCACCGCTACGTTCTAGTGGGAAGTACGGCTCAATATAATCAAGTTCGGCAAACACTTTGTTCAACGAATCAGCCAGTTTGGTATCTACCTCACCTTTGTCGTTGGTTGCCAGCATGTCTACGTGACCGCGCATCTGCTTCTGGATAGCAGTGAAGAACCCTTTGTAGGTATCTCGCATGGTAGTGTAAATCTCAGCACCACCGTTACGTTTCATCTCCTGCCAAACACCCTGCATGGCACGCCACGTATCCATCTTCTCTCTGTCTACTGCGTATACGTCCTGCCCTTTATCGTTGCGTCCAACCTTGAAGCGGTACTTAGCTTCAGCCTGTGCACGAGTTAGTGAAGGGTCAATCTGTGCGGTAGTTGATTCGGCTACTAGAACTTTGAACGCGTACAGGGTGTCAGGGTTCTGTTTGCTCATCCAGTTGCCAACCTTCTTCATGGTGGCTTCTAAACCGTCGCCTACTGTACTCAACGCACCACTCTGGGCACGTACAAGTCTGTTAAGCTCTTTAGCTACAGGATGGAGTGACTTCCACTTTTTAGTCATATCCGCCAGTACGTTGAGCGGCTGTATACCTAGCAGTACCTTGCGCATAGCAGGTGCAGCTTTCTCGATGATAGCGCGGGCTTTCGCCACACGCCCCGGAGTTACATCTGGGTACACACGTCCACTGATCTGCTTAGCCGACTGCCTAGCTATATCGGCAATGGAAGCCATGCTGCTAGGTGCGCTGGTAACAGAGCGGATACTGTAGTTAGTGGCAGGTGCCATGATCGCTTCGATAAGCTGATCTAGCTTAACCTTGGATGGGTCTAGCAGGTTCTTAGTCGGTATACCCATAGCCCTGCGGTATATATTAGCTACCGCATTAGCTATCTTGTGCCATACAGTAAGCTTATTATCCGCGAGGATATTACTTAGCTTGCGTTGGAACTCAGGGTTAGCAAACGCCTCGGCAATGAACTCGTAGAACTGATCTTTATCCTGCTGTGCCTTAGTACGTTTAGGGTCTGGGGCAGCATCTACACCGTACTCACCAGCCAGTATCGGATCGTCCTTAACCTGCTTGTAGAGTTTCCATAGCAACTTAGCTGATGGAGATTCCAGCGAGGCTACTTCAGCAAATGTCACTGCATGGGTTACTTCATGCAGGAGAGTAAGAGCGTTGGTGCTGTCGGCACTGATAATTACAGTGTTAGCAAAGTCACCTTTGAACTCTGGCTCGTTACGTACAACGTACAGACCAGCAATAGGGCGACCACGGTAATCTTTACCACGCCCCGGTATCAGGCTGGCTATGTTGTCAGTTATTACCACTTTAGTATCGCTGGCGTACATCTTCTCAGCGAGTACTGTGGCAGCACGAGATACGAACGGGTTAGTAGTTGTATTGGCGAGTGTGTTCAGGGCAAGTGCCAAGTTGCCATTATGGAGTTGTTTAACTACGTCAGGGTGCAGTGCTCTATTCAACGAACCATACACGTTGTCACGAGCTGCGCTGGCATAGTACGAAGACTCACCACTATCAATATCTGCAAGGAACTCTCTAACAGCACGGTCATCAGTGAAGTCTAATGTATCAGCGCGGGTATCGCGTAGCGCCTCAGTCTTCTGTGCCTGCGTAGGATCAAACTCTAGTGTACCCAGTACATCACCGCGAGTTGAGCGGGATAGTTCCAGACTCTGAGCAAGTTTAGTTTTAGCGTTCTCGGTTCTAACCTGCTTAGCCAGAGCCGCAGTCTCTGCATCGCGTCTTTCAGATTCTTCAAAGCTCTTCTCTGCAAACGCTGTACCTCTACGCTCGATTCGGCGGGTATCACCTATAACCATATCAATCGTTTCTAAGGCAGAAGGAGACAGGTTATTTTGTGCCCATAGGTACGCATCCTTAGCGGCTGCTGGTACAGAGTTACCGGACATTGCATAGCCTAGCAGGATAAGTGAGTCGATAGGGCGGCGCTTAAGTGTGAGGAACATACGAGCATTGTCGTACACAGTCTCGGCAGACTTATTACTACCTTTAAATTTAATGCCACGTTCTGGACGCTTCTTACCTTCGCGTAGGTTAACAATACGTTCCAAGTCGTCAACGCGTAGTGGATCACCCTCAGACAGATGGGTGTATTCCTCATCCATATATGGGTCGGCTGCAATAGCTGCACGCATACGTTCGCTGCGCTGTTTAGCAGGTAGTTTCTCCTGCTCTAAGCGTTGCTTCTTATACTTAGCCCATACTTCTTCGTTGCGTTTGTTAACAGCTTCGACCTGCTGTTCACCTACAGTACCCATAGTCTCTTTACGTAACTTAGCTTCGTCACGTAGTACTTTGGCTACGGATATTTTCTTCTGAACACCACCCTTACCTTCGTTTAAGTCACCACCTGCAATTTCTCGTTTACGTTCAACGATACTCTTCTCAGTAGCGTCTAGGGATGCCTTAGTTCTAGGTGGCTGGCGTGGGGCTAGTGTTCGATTACGCCTTGGCGTTCTTCTTCCAAGTCCACTAGGTACTCCATCACTTGGTCCCAGTCCTCCTCCGTTAGATTCGCTAGGCTGGGCGGTATCATCAAGGTTAACTCCTCCACTTCCGCCCACAGTATCTGACTGCATATCACTAGGGCTTGTTCCAAGTCCCTCGTCTTCAGGTGTCGCAACTGGTGTTTCATCCACTAACCCTCTAGCTTGATTAAACTGTCCTGTAACAGCTAACCGTTCCTCTGCCGTGAGTAGTGGTTGCCCGCTATTACGTAGCTTACGTTGCAGTGAACCTACAAACCCTTTAGCTGTAGCAGCCTTGCTGTCTGCAAGTGCGGTGTCGATTATAGATTTACGTGGATTTGTAGGCTGTTCTTCTACGGGTGGAGAAGTAGGTGCTTCTTGTGTAGGTTCTACAGGTGCTTCTTGTGTAGGTTCTACAGGTGCTTCTTGTGTAGGTTCTACAGGTGCTTCTTGTGTAGGTTCTACGACTGGTGCAGTAGGTGTCTCTACCGCGTCCATTTGTGGTTCTGGTGGTGTCTGGGTAGGTGTTTGCGCCGTGCCTTTAGGTGCTTCAGCTTCCTGCTTGATCTTAGTAAGCACGGTCATAACTTCATCAGCTTTGATCCTAGTATCGTGCCCTGCACGACCTAGTTCATCTTCGAGTATCGGCATGATTACTGCCGCACTTCCGATCTGATTCTCTTTAAGAGTCTTTTCGATTACCTGCTCACGTGTAAGCTTAGGCTCAGCCTGCTTCTTACTGTCAGCTACTATACGTTCCCGATTGGCTTCGTTACGTAGACGCTCTTCTTCCTTGAGCTTGGCACTGATCGCCTTAGCTTCTTCTGGGGTCTGCTCACCTATAACGACCTCATCATCAGCTACCTCGTTAGCCGCCGCTAATATAGTTTCGGCATCGGCTTCAGTCATTGGTGGCGTTACTGGCTCGTCCGGGGTAACAGGAGTAGTGGGGTCTACTGTGGCTTGCGTTTCTGTAACACCCTCTTCGGGTACATTTGACGACACACCAGCACGTTTACCTTTTAGAGCTAGATCGGCTAGAGCCTGCACGATGAGGCCGACACCACCACCTACGCCTGCCTCTTTAATAACGTCCATGTTAACTAGGTCGGCATCGGGGTTGTAAATCTGCTGTTCGATAAGGTTCTGTGCGGTGGCTGCAATACCTTCAGTGGAACCTTCTTCTAGGAATGCTTTACCGTAACGCTTCCAAGCCTTCTCCATGATCGCAGTACCAGCACGACCTAGGATACGGTTAATAGGTATTAGCTCTAATGCACCAACTCCCGCGCCGGGTAATAACGTACGGTCAATCTCTTCTTCGGTAGCGCCAGCTTCACGTGCACGGGTAGCAGCTTCACCAGCACCCGCAGCTACAGCAGTAGCGCCAGCAGCGCCCCAACCTAGCGGTCCCATAAGTGCCATAGCACCTAGCGGTATAATAGAACCTAAGCCTTCACCGAGTACGCCACCAACGTAGGTATCTCCGCCCGGACCAGCATCTTGTGTGAACGGACTACGGGCAGATTCGGCAACGCTAGATATTGTGTCTAACGTTTCTTGGTCTGCATCAAGTCCTTCAGCTACACCCTTAGCGGCTAGCTCACCTATGTTTACAGCACCGCGCCCGATACCTTTACCGAACTCTTCAAACTCATCGAAGATGTCATAGCTGTCGTAGTTTTGGGCATCTGAGATACGCTGAAGACGGGCTAGGCGAGCCTCATCTTCAGTAATCTCTTTAGGTTTCTCAGTTTTAGCAGGCTTTGGGATACCAACATTTTTCTGCCTTAGTACATCCCGCATCTGTTCTTGAGTGTAGCCAGATGGACCTTCTAGTTGATACGTCTTACCGTCATCACCCAATACATCATATAAAGCCATTCTGAGAGTTCCTTAACCGTTATAGGCTAGCTAGTTCATTAGCTAGATTATCTACGTGGGCGTTCATACGTTCCAACTGTTTACTTAACGCTGTGTACTCAGGTATCTGTTCTAACTGATACTGAATCTCGGCACGGATGTCATTAGCGTTCTGCGTCAGTCTCGGTAAATCTTCCCTGTCAGCTTCGCTAATCTGATCTATCAGACCGTTCAGCTTAAGGGTTAACCCACTTGTGGACCCCATCGTTCCCTGCGCATCACGTATTTCATTCATGGCCTCTATCAGCTTAGCACTCTTCTCGGAGGCTATGCTGAACTGTCCACTCAGTTTAGCTATCTGGTTAGCTTGGAACTGTGCATTAACCTGCTGTCGCTGAACATCTGTACGGTCTCTGCTCAATGCTTCTTCGATACGTTTCTCGTAGAAGCCAAGACCCTTATCAGCGGCTGAGCGGCGGTCTGCAATATCAACATCACCGATAGTATCACGGTAGAGTTTGTTGAGTGCGGCTAGACCCTCTTCTGCTCTACGGTTCTGTGCAGCTTGTACGCGATCACTAGTAGAAACCATGTCACGGCCCATGTAACCTATATTGCCATGACCACCAGCGGCTGCAAGTGTAGCCCATAGGCGATCCATCTTGTTACGCTGCGGGTCGTTGTTCTCTGCGTAGAGTTTACGTTCGGCATCTAGTGCAGCTTGGCGGATAGCACGCTCTTCTGGAGTAAGCCCCGCATTCTTCATGTAGTAATCACGACCTTTGTTCGCAATATCTTCCATGTTAGTCAGCGAACCGATACCACCAGCAGCTACTTTAGGTACTGTCATACCAGAAGGTGCCACACCAGAAGGTGTAGTAGCAGGAGCCGCCCCACCTTTTTCAGTCTCTTCTTTAGCTACGGCTTCTGGAGTCTCCTCTTCTACTTTCTTAGCAGTAAACTCTTTAGGGTCCGGCGTAGCTGGCGCCTTACGGTCTGCACCAGTGTCGGTCGGCTCTTCT
>Ga0209962_1000366_pt1 | contig 13431 bp, 11 predicted proteins | sample SalPonA_C_H2O_MG_FD_185722 | JGI IMG/M metagenome (GOLD analysis project Ga0209962, IMG submission 185722) | Water microbial communities from South San Francisco under conditions of wetland restoration - Salt Pond MetaG R2A_C_H2O_MG (SPAdes)... | ecosystem: Environmental > Aquatic > Non-marine... | reverse complement strand
GTGTGCGCCGCCGCTTCTGGTTGAACTCGCTATCGGCGAAGGTCAGTTGGTGGTCCATCAGTGATCTCGTCAGAAAAGGTATGCGCTGATTGTCTCAGGATAGGGGACTTATTCGCAATTTCCCTAGTAGACACGATAAAAATCAGCTCACGCAGACTAGATATGACAACTGACGATTAGATAAACAGCCAGCAGACCTAATTTGCTGCGTTTTGCAATGCACTTTGCGATGCATATTGATAATTTTAACCGGAGGCTGAATGACTGCTTTTGCGGGTTCTCTGTCATTCGAAGTGTTTTCTCGAATGGCAACTACTGCGGGTTAGTTAGCGTAAAGCAGCTTAACGATCCGGCCCTATGCTGGCATCTAAACGTGTCAGGTGGAATCTGAATTACCATATGCAAATCCTCGAATTATCTTTCTCAATTGTTGCAGTATTCACATTCAGTGTTTGTGCACCACTTGCTCGAGCGACCCTTGTTCAAAGCCGCGTACTTTTTTTTATCGCCGCCTAAAAGTTGGATTTCTGTACAACACAAGTCACAAGTTAGGTGCACAGTCGAGGGTAATTGCTTGCCCTGTTCATCTTTCTTGCCAGGCGTAGTCACTTTATTGAATGAATACCCAAGAGATTTGTATTCCTCAGCAGTCTTAAAGTATTTGTTATTTTCACATCGGATGTTGGTGCACCACTTAGGTGTACCTTTGTATTTTTTGGCTAGCATCTGGGCGGGATTTGAGATTTCGAAGTCGGTGTTGCAAGAGCACCTCAATACGCCCGTTGTAGGCTGCTGCTTCCCGGCTCGCTTAGTGCCCGGAGTTTCGGTTTTGATTAGAGAGTAGCTAAGCTCAGAGAATTTACGCGCCCATTCCTTGTGGCTCGGTGATTCTTTGTAACCGGAGGATATCGGTCGCGCACAGGCTTTACACAATTTCAGTCTACCATCGGGTAATCTCCAGTGCTCGTGTTCGTTATCCCATTTTCGTAACCGGGAATACCACGCCATTTTGGAGACTTCCTCGAGTACTTCTTCTGGATGAATCACGCAAAACAGACCAGTAACTAACTGCTTCTCTGTCACATTAGCAAGGCGTTTATCATCGCGAATGCCGATGCTGTAGCGTCCAAGACGGTCAATAAAATCAAGCCATTGAGCTTGCCGCCCGGTTCGATCGCACCACTTGCAACCGGATTCTCCGTTACAGATGGCATTCCAAATTTCGGCTGCAGGTGCGTGAAACGTGCCACCACACGACTCGTGGGTCCAATCATATTCTTTGACGGCACCCTTCCATTCACCAGCATACTTGAAACCACTTTTGATCACAGATAGTGCATTGCCGGTCTCGACTGACTTGTAGATATTCTCGTAACTTATTTCGACACCATCATCACGCAATTTAAGACCGATTTTCTCGCTAAGTTCTTTGAATTCATCTATCAGAATAGGTAGGTAACCAGTACTGTTTGGGTTGCTCTGGGCTTTAGCCTGGCACTCCTTGAGTTCCCACCAAAGGATACCGACCGTCCAGCCCTCTAACGGTCCCTTAAGATGAGTACCGCCAAACTTTGTTACCGTCTTCAGCAAGTCGAGGCGTTCACGTTCTTGCTGATCAATCTTTTGATTAAAAAACTCATGATCCTTTTCGTGGTACTCCGAGTGAACTTCCAATGCTAAAGTCCGCTCTGGCGATGCCCAATCGAGCGCAAGAACACGATCTGGGTTGGTCGGATCTAGGCCCTTAACCTTATATTCAGCTACAAAGTCAAAGGGTTTCTCGTCCTTCACATAGAAACGAATAAAACAGTCAAGTAGACGCTCACCAAATGACCTCTGCGGTCCGCATTGACTGCATGTTCTGTTTCGATAGTTGGCTAATTTTCCAGTGACCACAGTACCACAGCACAAACATTCAATATCAACTTCCGTGCTAACGCTAATCAAGTCTGTTGGCGCGTGACTGACAATTTTGCGGCCCCAGGGGAGCAATTGGTTATTCCGTTGGGCCACTGTGAGCATTTGGTTGGCTTTCGACAAAGGTAACTCCTACTCTTTCTCTGATGTTATGCAAACGAGGAATCAAGATTTTTCAGCTTGGTAACCTACGCTCGGTAAATAACCTAGAGGGCTTTTAAGGGGGAGTCAAAAACAATATTTTCAAAAACAAGAATAACTCAACAATAAGAGATATAAGTGTATTTTAGGAAGTCTAAAAAAATGCATTTTCGCAGTCATTCTACCCTAGATAAAAGGTATTATAATTAACCTTGAGATAGGTTGTGGCGGGACATATATGCCTAATTATAATTAAAAACCACTGCGTATCAACCCAAATTTATGCATAAATTTAATAACGTAGAAATTATGAGTAGGCAAAGTTATAAAAGATTAATTTTAATTAAGGTTTTTTATATGTTCTTCCATAGGCTAACATTTTAATTACTGGTTAACATTTTAATGTTAGGTTTATATATACCTTAACATTCCATTTCAATTCGGAATAATAAACCAAGCTCGCGGCTTTAATTTTCCAGTACCTACCAACGTCAACAATCCAAGTAATTAGACCTCCTGTCTACTCAGCATAAATACTTTAAATGAGAAATCATCAGCTATCTCCAAGTGTTTACTCGACCCGATACGTGGTGGCAGGTGCGACTAACCCGGATTTTGCGTGAAGGTATAAACAAGAACGGCTGAAAGCGGTATGTTTATTGGTGTCTAGACAATAATTCAAACCGATCAGCCGTACGCAAAATGTCACCACAGTCATTCCAGTTTTCACCCCTTTCTCGTCGCTCCGTCGAAGCTCAGTTTTCAGGCGGCCATATCTCCGGTCACTCAGGTCTCCTTTTGCTGCGAGAGGTTGAGCCAGCTGGGCTTGAGTAAGCTCCTCGCTCGTCTGCTAAACGATCATCGACAGCCGGGAAAGGTTCAGCATGAAGTGCAGACGATGTTACAACAGCGTTTGTTTGGCTTGGCGGCAGGCTTTGAGGACTTGAACGACCACTCACATTTGCGCGACGACTTTGGTATGCAGGCCGCGGCCAACCGAATGACGCGGCTTGCCAGCACATCAACCCTATACAGGTTCGAGGCAAAGGCGGACCGATAGGCGATTAACGACGCACACAAGGTCCAAATCTGCAGAACAAAGCCCGCCCGAACTTCTGCCACTGAAAGGCGTCATTTTTGTAATTTAATGCTAAATATCTTCGATTTTGCTCTGACCACTTTAGCGGTTGGGGGGTAAGTGGCCCTATATGGGTAGATAAGAGATTGGGAACCCTGCCGTATCGGCACACCAACGCGGCTAGACGCGAACATACCGCTTTTTTAGCCACTTTATCTACCGAATGGCTCATCTGTGAGCAGTTTGATCTCGTCGAGAGATGACGTAACACGCTGCCATAGAGCCGAAATCTTCAATGAACATAAGGCTTTTTATGAAATTCTACTCTGCGCATTTAGATAAATTGCGCCTATTTGCCCACGCAAATAACGAAACCGTGAACGTTGTCAGACAAAAGCTTGATAGCTTCGTCGAGGCAGGGGTCTTTCGTCGGAATAAACAAAAATCGAACCCTAAAAAGAGCCAGCGAGGTTACTGGATTTTCAGTACAGCGAATGAGAACACAAGCTTGGCAAGCCTCGTTGTGAAGATTCTTTATCAACGAGTCGACGATCTCCGGCCCACAATTATAATGGAATTCAACCCCGATAATATATATCTAAAACATATATTTAATATCGTGAAGGTCATCTTTGACCTCATCCCACGCCGAGAAAGTCTGCTCAAATTTAGCTCATTTGATTTTGCGGTGAACTGTGAGGTGAAAATCGGTGATAGTTGTATAACAAAATTACGCTATTGGGAGCACAAAACTGAATACGTCGGCGAAACCGCATATTTTTCTCCAAAGTCAAAGCGCTTTATGAGTCGGATACTCGCCTACAACAAATCTGCACACAATATACATATGTCGTTCTCTTGTAAGGATTACAAACCCAGCAGGCCTGTTTGCTTATTAAAACGGATCGAAATTCGCAAGCCGTTAAAACCGGCTGTCTCGATTGAAGAACTATACCATATTTTTACCAACCAACCAGATGAACTAGAAACTTTATTCAATGTGTATTTACGCCAATTGGAGAATTTATTGGTGGTCAGTCGTCGCGAATTCGAGCGGTATATCAGTACCCTAAATCTTTACCAAGCCCACATTTTACTGTCGCGAATCGAAAACACGGGGATTAGCGATTTTGGCGTTGCACTAAGCAGTGTCATCGATTCGGCAAAAGTTGATAAGGATGATGACGGCAATATACGAAAAAACTCAAAGCAGCTTTTAAGCATATGCTCGAAAATGAAGAAAGAAACTTACTTCTACCGCTTCGTAATACCAATGGCACGCGACGATGGACTGGAGTCATTCAAAACAACGTTGCGCCATCTATTCTATTTAACACAAGTATTGGAGACAAAAAATGACTACTGACACTGACCTCTCAACCAAAGAAGCCGCGGAATTTTTCAGAATTCATGAGCAAACGCTGTACAAAAGCCGGAAGACTAAAAAATTGGGGAACGTACCGGCACCATTAAATTACACCGACGACAAAGGCAAATCCTTCTATCGACTTTCTGACCTAGAGGCTTGGCTGAAGGAATATTGGTCCTAGCGGCGGCTCATCCCTATAAGTATGTTTCATTTTTTTCAAAAAATATAACGAAGAAACGGTGTGCCGACTCAAGACACTTTGATTGAGCAGGTTATTCCGCGTTCAAGTGTTGTGGTTAATCCCGACATGGCAACGAACGGCTTGCCGACGATGATTGAGTTCGACTACCCCGTCTTTCTCAAAGCGAACGAAGAGTACGCGATCATTCTCGGCACCGATGAGCCTGATTCTAAGGTTATGGTCACCAAGCTAGGCGGTTTCGATCCTCGCGTTGGCAAGGGTTGGGTTACCTCTCAGTCGTTCCTAACCGGTGTGTTGTTGGGTTCCTCGAACCTGAAAACTTGGACGCCGTATCAAGACACGGACATGAAGATGGAAGTGTACGGTGCGAAGTTCAATTCAACTAAGAGCACGATCAATCTAGGGTCGATTACGGTTCCACCGTCGACTGATTTGTTGGCGAATTTCCAAGCGGGACGCAACTCGGCTGAGACCGACGTTCGCGTGCAGCTTAAGTTCACTAACGGTCAGATTATTGACCTTCAGGAGCAGTCACCGCGTTCGTTCCCACGTGTTATCCAAGGTAACGCGACGGTACAAGCGGTGCTGTACGGTACTGAGCATGATTCACCGTTTCTCATGTCTGACGTGAGCTTGATGTTCACTAAAGTTCGTGAGAGCGCTGAGTACATTACACGTTCTATTCCAGTGCTTAACGAAGACGGCAATCCTGCAACCGTTACGATCACACTCGATGAATACGAGCCGATGGGTTCAGGTATTGAGGTGTCTGTACAGCAAGATTCTGTCTTTAGTGATCCGCTGACGCCTGTTAGAGATAACACGTTTGAGGACGGCTTTGAGCTGGCTGATCGTCGTTATCAGGTTGAGAACGTTATTGTTCCGTTTATTCGGGTCAAGATTCGTCTCACAGGTAAGCCTGACGCGATTCCCTTCGCTAAAAACCTACGCGTTACCATCACGTAACGCGTCTTTTATTTCTCTTCTACAACTGAGCGAGTGCGGGGCTAAACAGCCCCGCGCATTGTGAGGATTTCCCCGATGATTACAGGTTTTATTACCGACTCTGGACTTGAGTTGGCGCAGTCTACTGCGTCCGGTCAGGGCTGGGATTTTGCGCCGACTGACTTTGCTGTATCAGCGACGGCGGGTGCGCTTGATCCGACACGCAGCGTGACAAACGACGTGTTGTATCAAGGTGCGCTTGACCGTGTAGACCTGCTTTCAGGCGGCTACTACGAGTTTGTTGGCTCAGTGCCAAGTGGTGCGGTAGAAGAGACACAGCAAGTACGTGAAATCTACTTGCTTGGCAAAGACGGCAGCGGTAACGAAGTTGTCTTTGCGATTGGTCGTGTTGATCAGGTCGTTGAAGTGGGCGCTACGTCCGGTGCCAAGTTTCACTTTGTGGTGAAGCTTGAAGCCGGTTATGACGCAGCTGACGCGACGCTCGATCTAACTAACGACCCTGAATTAACTGACCACCTCGCTGACCCAGAAGCACACCACGTTCTCTTTTCAGATTTACGTAAGCGTGTTGCTGATGTCAGATGAGCCGCAACAACAGAGCCAAAGTTTATTCATTGTTTTTCTGTCAAAGAGCTGTAAGGACCGGCGATACACAGAATCTAAGAGCGAGCCGCGAGCGATCAACTCGTGGCGGGAGTTTATGAATTTTCAATTGAATCGCTTTCGGTTGGTCTCCGAAGCTTAACTCCTTGGAGAAAACTTTATGAACACAATTTTTTTACTGATGGCTGAGTTCGAAAGCGCCGCCGTCAAACTCAGTGATTGCTATCACTATCTCGGTTACACATCGAACAAGCACGCACAAGAAGCCGCGCGTAGGTTTGATACACCCATCCCTGTGTTTCGGGGATCAGATAGCCAAAAGGCACCACGGATGGTTCGTTTGGCCGACCTTGCAAACTACCTCGACAAACGCGCTGATGATGCCAAGGGTCGCTTCGAAAAGGTTCGCAGTTAAATACCATTCATTTCGCGTAAAAACTGAATCGACCTAATCACATTGCCAGCTGAACCTGTTCGGTTCCAATTCCTCCAGTAAGCCACTGAAACGCCATTTCTGAGAGCTTCGACTCGTCTCAACTCAGACGATTCACAAACCGAATACTTGTGCTCTACGCAAGGGCTTTCATCGGCTTGCGCTTTTTGGCATCGACAATCCTGCAATGCAAACAACTGATATTTTATTAACTTAAGGATTTATTATGAGCAAATCTAATCGAACAAAATACAGCCGCCCTCTAAACGAGGTAACCAAAGCGACAGAGTACATTTTACACGGGTGTATTCCGAACCAAACGCTCACGATGCTATACGGTCCAACTGGGATTGGAAAGACAACCTCTTTGATGTCGCTACTTCCGTACATAATGGGACACACGCAGACTGACGAATTGTACTGTTCGACACCGTACAAAATTGTAATTTTCACCGAAGATAAGGAGCAAATCGAAAAGCTATTGATGGCGATTGATGTTCGCTACGCGGAGACTACCCTGCTGGAGCAATCCTTCACAAGCTATGACAACGCATGCATTGACCTCAACTCGACATCTACGTTCTGTGATCGGATCTTCTCAGAGTTGCGAGCTGACGGTTTCATCCAAGAGCACGATAAAGTTCTTTGGATATGGGACACTTTCGCCTCTAACTTCTCCATCTCAGAAAACAACAATAGCGAGGTATCTGCCTTACTATCGATTCTACAACGCAAATTTCAAAAGCAGGGACCGCTGTGGTTCATTCACCATACCCCTAAACACAGCAAAGGTGCCCCAAACGCAAGTCCTCGCGGTGCCAATGCTCTACTTGCGAATACTCACGCTTCATTCCAGTTTTGTAAGTTAGATCCCAACGATGACGCCACATATTTAATCCAAGAAAAAGTGCGGCCTACTACAGATTACCACGGAGTGGTCTTTACCAATCCTCGGACGAATACACTCACACTTCCCGATGAAGATGGCGTAGCGGTTGAGGAACCTGTCAGGATCGTAGAGCCGTTCTTGATAACCAGAGATTATTGGAACGAGGTGCAAGACAGTCGACAGCCAAAACCCGTTGAACCTGAAGCGAAGAAGCAGGCAGTCCGAGACTGTCTTTCAGATCTCACAATTTTGACCGAACTGGACCGTGACCGCGCGACAAACGGAAAGCTAGGTAAAACACTGCTTACAACTAAACTCAGCAAACTTACCTCTGTGGGAATACCCATTGTTCGACAAGTCGTACAAGAATACTTAGACAACGGCGATATCATCCCGCGTGAAAAAAGCGAAAGCGATCTGCAATTCCGACTCCTTCTAGCGCATGGGTAGGATAACCTACATTGACTGGTTGCGAGGAGCGTTATCAGCGCTCCTCGTTTTTGGTGAACTGCTGGAGGGCGAGATACGACTTTTTTTTCGACCTTATCTCCATAATGGGTCGAAAAAAAATTTATCGGCATGTTGGATTCGAGGAAAAACAGCCGCCCTTCCCTTGGGACTCGCTTGGTCTTCTCGAGCCAGTCCATCGTGGGGACCTGAACTGCCGTTCCGCCACCCAACGCACGTGCTGTTCGAAAGCGGCTTCACTTCACTGCTGCTCTTGCTGAATCAGTCAGCCCGAAGAAAAGTCCTCTAGCGCGTTTGGGGTTAGACGACCGCTCTCAGGTACTCCTCGTTTAGCAGATCAAATAATTTTTAACTACGAAAGGAATAGCCCATGCGTTGAGACAAACCGGTTGTTACTCAGCGTTCTGGATCACGCTGGTCGCATTTGATAAGTTCATTAAACAGAGACTGGGTAACGAAAAGTACAAATGGCTGATTACCAAGAGAATATGGTGTTAGATGTCCAACTTGATCCGCTGGGTCGGCTAGAGTTTTCGATTCGAGCGCCGATCGAGTGTAAGTTTAGATTCTCGTCATGGGAGAGCGGTCTGATATATGAGCGCTTCGAAGGTGAAACCTGGAATCCCGAATCGCTTGATTGCGGAATAGCGCTGTTGGACCTTGCCGAATCCCAAGCCACCAACTCAGATATCCTTGCTTTTCTTTCTAATATTCCTGCTGACGTGAGAAGCCTCGCGGCCCCGTTTCGCTACGGGCAATCTACGATGCTCAAATGGATCGCTACCAACCAATATGCGGCGGAACTCTTCAAAAGCGCGCCCCTTCTCTTCTGGATGCTGATAGCGCGTCAGCAACTAGTGGGTTGGCCAGACGCCCACGTAGAGAACTTGTTCAGCTCCCAGCGCAGCAAAGTGTTGAGTGCTATTTCTGGAGTCAGTCATCGGTCAGGATTAAAGTTTCTCAACCGTATTGAACTCGACGAAGGCAATGAAAAAGAGTGCGAAATCCTCATCAATGCTCTTCGTTCAGGGTTTCATCAGAGTCGGTGTGGACAAGAAAAAAGGATACCGATGCATTGGGTCGGTGCGGCCGCTGCATATCCGGAATTATCACACTCGCGCGCTTTTCATAACTTCTGCCTCGCGAGTCCAGAACCATCAACGGAATTTAACCGTGAGTTGCGGCAATTTGCGCGCTTCTGGGAGGATGCGCTCAACGTTGCACGTGTCGTGGAGATTTACGACGCGGAGATTGCGCTCAATCGATGTAAGGATTTTCAGGCGGTACGTCGACTACACGATCGGTGGACAGACCGGTTGAATCAACGCCAAGCGTTAGTGGTAGATGGAGCAACAGCGTTCCCAGCAACTCCAGTTCCGGGTAATGCCGATATTCATCCGATACAGACGCTGGAGGACCTTCAGGCAGAGGGTCGACTGATGCATCACTGTGTCTCTGTGTACGAAGCCAAAATCCGCGCAGGAAGTTGCTATATCTACCGTATGCTAAAGCCCGAGAGAGCCACGATTGAGCTTCGATTCTCAGGTAACCAAATACGTCTCGGCCAAGTCTACCTCGCTTATAACGGCCAGCCTTCAAGTGAGACAATGGAACACGTCAATTCTTGGGTTTACGGCTCGGTCAAAAATAGCGCAATCAAAACCGCTCCCTCGCGATAGTCTGATCGAACCGCTAACGAAAAATGACGGATTCACAGGAGAGTCGACTGACTATCCTTCTTCGTTATTGGCTTTTGCAGCCTCAAATTTCTCTTTCATAGTCGGGTTATTTCGCGTCAGTCTTTTGATCGATACGTCCTGGGCTTTCTCGTTGGCAAGTCGTAGATTGTTCGCTGATTTCAGCAAGGCATCTTTGGTTTTTTGAAGATGTGTCATCGACTTATCTATCTCGTCAATTGCTGTCTGGAACTGACGAGAGGCCAGATCATAATTCCGTGAGAACGCCTCTTTAAATACATTGAGATCAGTCTCGAAGTTAGTTACGTCGATATTCTGAGCTTTGACGAGCGCCAACTCTTGCTTGTATTGCAAGGCATTGGTGGCAGCATTTCGTAAGAGCGTGATCATCGGTATGAAAAACTGCGGGCGAATGACGTACATCTTCGGATAGCGATGAGAGACGTCCACAATCCCCGAGTTATAGAGTTCATTGTCAGGTTCGAGCAGTGAAACAAGCACGGCGTACTCGCAGCCCTTCTCATTGCGGTCTTTATCGAGTTCTTTGAGGAAATCCTCGTTCTTCTTCTTGGTCGCTGTTGTGTCGCTCTCGTTTTTCATCTCAAACATGATCGAGACGATCTCTGTGCCAGCGGGGTCAGCATCTTTAAAGATATAGTCACCTTTGCTGCCTGATCGCGCGTCGTTATCCTTCTCAAAATAAGCATTAGGGAAAGCAGTGGCGCGGATACGGTTAAACTCGACCTCACAGTGCTGCTCGAGCGTCTCCCCCACCATCTTGGTGGAGAGTTTTGCTTTGAGGTCTTTTAATCGCTCAATCGCATCATCACGATCTTTGATCTGTTGCTCGTACCGCTCTCTGAGGGACTGCTCTGCAACCTGTTTCTGTAGCTCAGCCTGCTCCAGATTGTATTTGAGCTTGTCCCTCTCCTGCTCAACTACGCTAACCGCCTTGGTTATTTCGAGTTGCTGACTCACTTGAGTTGATTGAATCTGTGCTTGGAGTTGAGCAATTTGTGCATCCTTCTCGGATGCAGTTTCTTGGAGACGTTGTGCCATTTGAGCATCAGCGAGCTTTGCTGCACTCTCAGCTTGCTGTTTAACCTGATCAAGGGTGTTGGACAGGCTATCTCGCTCCTTCTCCAGAGCTTTAAGTGCATCGCTAACAGCCATTTGTTTGGCAGACTCGCTCAGTTCCAACTTGGATTTCAGCTCTTGAATTTCGGCATCTTTCAGGGAAGCCGATTTTTGCAGTTCAGCGGCCGTCTTCTGCTGTGCGAGTTCTATAGCTGTGTGCTTCTCTCTTTCAGCAATTTCTAGACGCTCGTGGATCTGCGATTCGAACTCACTGTCCCGTACCTGCTTAACAATATCGGCGTAACCCGCCTCATCAATTTTGAAGGCCTTTTTACAGTGGGGGCAGATGATTTCGTGCATATTTACTCCAAGTAGGAATGTTTCAGGTTTTTAAAGTTTAGTCAGTTTGATACGTAAATCTTGTTCGCTAGAACAAATGCCCTGGGCCGGCCCAATCCATAGGTAGCACCGGTAAATAGTGCAGACCATCCAATCTACCCAAATTACAGTCACTACTGTTGCGAAAGGCCAGTCGTCAGATCCAACAGTTCGAGCCCAGCCATGAGAGCCGGCTGTCCCTTTTTGGCATGCAGTCGCCCAAATACCCGTACTCGAGTACTACTGTCCTCCCACCGATCGTATATTTCACCATAGTGCCTCCGCATAAAGCGAACCAGTTTGGGGTAATTCAGTCTGATCTCCATTCGCTCACGCTCAGCACGATCCTGCTGCGATTGAGTAGGAAGAGGTACCGGGTTTATACCTAGCGGGGCACACTCACTGCGGGCAGATTAGACTCCCCTTAATACCCCCTAGCTGGGCACCGACGAGTGCCAGCCCTGAGTATGTGTGGGGTTTTGGTCAGAGTGATAATAAGGTGTGGTTAACCACTTCCGGCGTTGGAACATCAGTAATACCCATGCGATTCGGCGCACCGGCCTCAATCGAACTAATCGCAATAGAGTGGAGTAACGATTCACGGGTCAAGTAATAAATTTAAGGTTGTGCTGGTATCTCATTCATTCCATATCGTTTCAACCAAAGCCAGCTATAGTACTTGTCGAACTCTTTTAACCCGATTAGGTGGGTATATCGATTCATGGACCCCCAATCTTTGTGACCAGTAATCATCGATACTCGCTCAACCCCTAGTCCCAGCTCGAAATAGTGGCTAGTTCCCTCATGACGCAGGGTATGAAACACAAATTGCGCATCGACTTTTGCCCACTTTTTGGCTCGGGTAAACGTATTACCCACTGATTTTTCATTGAAGGGAAAAATTCGCTCATCCTCTCGCGGCATTCTTTTGATAATTTCCATCGCTCGGGGTGGCAGCGTGACCCACACGTCATTAGCCGTTTTATTAGTCGGGTGTTTCATTTGACGAACGAGAATACGGCTGTTGCTCTCATCAAGGTCCTCCCAGCGAAGCCTGCATATCTCTGATAATCGTCTCGTGCTGAAAAGACCAAAGAGAATGATGAAACGCATTGGTATCTTAGTTTTGGAACCCGCCGCTTTCCCCGTGCGTTCCCGACTCCAGTAGTTCAATACAGCATTGAGATCTTCGATACTTGGACGAAAGACTCTTCGAGCAGGCTTAGCGACTAGCCCAAGCTGTCGACAATGTCTGGTCGCCTTATCAATTTCCTTTAACGGTAGTTCACCAAGGGACCAACCAAGATCAGCATGATTGTAGAGCGTGCGTATATTTCCCAAATATTCATTCGCCGTCGCTGGGCTCATCTGAATCACTTGCCCATCGGGAAGTTCTTCTGGTTTCATTAAGTGACTTATGAACCCAACTAACAGGCTCGAGTTCAGCTCAAGGAACGGCAAATCCCCGAGCAGAACCATGTTCTCCATACGTTTAAGATTTGACTTTTTGCTTCGTCCAATCCCCCTCGGCGAATCCTCCAGCTCTTTACGATAACGCGATATAGCCTCTGCGAGGCTCTGTGGTGCATGTACGTACCTGGCCGTTGATACTCCAGTGCTTAAAATCTCTGATTCTCTTGTCGTTGCCCACTTTTTCGCCTCTACTTTAGTTGGAAAAGTTTTTGACTCGCTGTAACCTTTACCGCCTGAGCCTAGCCGGATCGTTGCAGTGTACGAAGTGCCCTTCTTTCCGACTCGTTTTCTGATCGACGCCACGATAAAAGCCTCCTTAAATGCTATGAGGTAAGTATAGTTTTTTTGTCGCACTCCGCTGAAAAATTGTCGCACTTTTGTCGCACTATGTCACAAAAAACGAGTGAAAACGAGGCAAAACGAGGCAAAACGTAAAGAGTGAAAATGCTTGAAAAACAAGCTACAACCCGCATAAATACTGACAAAGCAGTCGATAGACGGTTCAGTGTGGCACCGATGATGGATTGGACCACAAGCGATTGTCGCGTGTTCCACCGTCTTATGTCGCGCCATACGTTGCTCTATACGGAGATGGTGACTACCGGGGCTTTACTGCACAACGATCCGGCGAGATTTCTGAGTTATCACGGCTCGGAGCACCCTGTGGCGTTGCAGCTGGGCGGATCCAATCCAGCAGAGCTAGCGCAGTGTGCCAAGCTGGCTGAAGAGTTCGGTTACGA
>Ga0209962_1000362_pt1 | contig 13537 bp, 8 predicted proteins | sample SalPonA_C_H2O_MG_FD_185722 | JGI IMG/M metagenome (GOLD analysis project Ga0209962, IMG submission 185722) | Water microbial communities from South San Francisco under conditions of wetland restoration - Salt Pond MetaG R2A_C_H2O_MG (SPAdes)... | ecosystem: Environmental > Aquatic > Non-marine... | reverse complement strand
GTTAATGTTATGCTTGACCAATTGACTATGAAACATGACTTAACGTCGCATAAAAATTATACAAATGACAACTAACATTAAACGCCAAGCATTTCTCGATACCTTGCCTTTATGCCTAGCAGTTACGCCTTGGGGGATGCTCTGCGGTTCATTAGGACTACAAATGGGCCTAAATATTTGGCAAGCTCAAGCTATGTCTTTATTCGTATTTGCGGGTGCAGTCCAATTATCTGCATTAGGTTTATTTGGGGCTGGAGCGAGTTTTTCAGCGATGCTCACCTCCTCTTTAGTCATCAGTGCCCGTCACCTTTTGTACTCTGCTGACATGCGCCAGCATATTTTGCAATTACCTACCAAGTGGCGTCTATCCTTGGGTTTTTTACTGACCGATGAAATGTATGCGCTATCTGTAGCACATACACAAAAAACGGGTGCTTTTGACCGACATTATGCACTTATAAGTGGTTTTACATTTTATGCTCTGTGGAATCTAGCTACCTGTGTCGGTATTATTTTAGGCTCACAAGCGGGTGATCTCACCACCTTGGGTTTGGAGTTTGCTATAGCGGCAACATTTATTGCTTTAGTTGTCCCTTATGTTAAAACTCACCCTGTTGTGGCGTGTGTGCTAACGAGTGCCATCATGATGTTTGTACTGACTTATTATGCTATAAACCAAGCACTGTTATTAGCTACTGCCAGCGGCATGATTGTTGGTTTCATCTTGGATACACAGCACGAACAACGGCAACGAAACCACACAAAAAAGGCCTCATTATGACGATTTGGCTTACCATTATCGCCATGGCTTTGGTCACATTCTCCGTACGGTATGTTTTTTTGGCACGCAGTATCCCAATCCGTATCAATGATACAATGAAACGTTTTTTAAAATTTTCAGCCCCTGCTGTGTTAACGGCCTTAACCGTCCCAATTATCTTTTTTCCAGAAGGTGAGGTATATCTGTCAACGACGAATCCATTCATTCTCGGTGCGATTGTAGCAATTAGTTTGAGTTTAACTCGTTTACCGACCATATGGGTGTTGCTTATTTCCATGGCAAGTTTTGTGGCTTTTCAATGGCTTCTATAGGCTGAACCAAGTGTTAACAAAAACACGTCTCCTGGAACTCTAATAAAGCTCTACTTTGAATCCAGTCATGACTAAGTAGTATTATTTAATGACGAGTTAACTCTTGAGAGAGCCTTTCCAGCGATTTTCCTTTGGTTTCAGGCAAGTAACGTAAAACAAAGACAAGACCCAGAGCTGCGACTATTGCATAGCTCAAAAACGTTAATGCAGGGCCCAAATTCGCCAACTCCCATGGAAAAATGAACTGCACTAAAAAACTACATAGGCTGTTGAATACAGTCACTACTGAAATAGCAACACCACGGATATGATTAGGGAAAATCTCAGAAAACAAGACCCACATAACTGGCCCCAATGACATAGCGAAACATGCAACGAACATCAAAATTGCAAACAGAATTAATGTAGGGTTTAGTGCATCGGGATCTTGAAACCCGTATGCGCAAAGACTCATACTAATAATAATGCCACTTAATCCGAATACTAATAAAGGCTTACGACCAAACTTATCAATAGCCCAAATTGCGACAACCGTAAAAATAACATTAGTTAATCCTACCCATATTGCTTGCACAAATGCCGCATCAGTGCCGATTCCACTTTGTTCAAAAATAGTAGGTGCATAGAAAAAGATAACATTGATCCCTGTTAATTGTTGCACCACACCGATAACTAACCCGATGAGCAAAGGTAAGCGTAACTTAGGACTGATCACAAGGCCTAATTGCTCTTTAATCGATAAGTTCTTTTCATGTAATGACGCACTAACTTCATTTATAAAAGTACTAACGTCATTAACTCTTAAATTGTTAGCTGAATCTTCTGCTGCAGCATGACGGTTTTGGGTCAACAACCAACGTGGCGTTTCTACTACCTTCCACAACAAGACACACCAAAGCAAAGCAGGGATGATTTCTAATCCAAGCATCCAGCGCCAAACATCTTCCGCTGCTGCAATGTTCAATAGCCATGAGCCAGGCGTTTGACTCAATGATAACAACCAATAATTAGTAAAGTACGAAGCTGACAATCCAATCACAATATTAAACTGATTGATTGACACTAATTTACCACGGTGCTCGGGAGTACTGATCTCAGCAATATACAAAGGCGCAATCATTAACGAGCAAAATGCTAAGCCTCCAAGCAAGCGAGCACCGGCTAACATTGTGAAATTTACAGCAAATGCCGAAGCGATTGCAGAAACCAAATACAACATTGAAACTGCAATAAGCACATTTTTACGACCATATTTATCGCTCAAAGCGCCAGCAAAAAACATGGCAAATAATGCGCCTAAAGATGGTGCGCTAACAACAAAACCCTGTTGCCATGTTGTTAGGGAAAATTGCTCAGTAATAAAACCCACTGTGCCAGAAATGACAGAAGCATCGAACCCAAAAACAAATCCACCAAGAGCAACTATAAACGCATATAAAATGACAGTAGGTGAGATAGATTGCATATTAATTCTCTTGTTATGAAATTCGGTTGAGTGATCGACGCATCACAAATTCAGGGCTGAATACATTGATGAGTTCACCAGAGATATTTTGATTATATACCTCGCGTAAAATCCATTTAGCCGCCATGCTGCCCATATCCGATATAGGATTATGCACCGTTGCTAACGTTGGGTACGTATAGCGAGCAAAGATTAGATCATCAAATCCAGCAATACTTAAAGATTCAGGTAAAGAAAAACCTAATTCGCGAGCGCTAAACATAGCTCCCACTGCCATCTCATCATTAGCGCAGACTACCGCCGTAAAATCTGGATTTTGCTTATAAATAGTATGTAACGCTTGTTTACCACCTTCTTCTTGATAGTTTCCGGTGCAATGTAAGTCTTCTTGAAACTCTACATTAAACTCAGCTAAAGCGCGCTTATGCCCCGCCAAGCGCAACTGTGCATCTTCTTTGAAACTAGGACCGGAAATATAAGCAATCTTGCGATGCCCTGCTGCCAATACTGCTTTAGCAGCTAAATATCCACCCATTTCATTGTCTACGGAAAAACAGCAATCGGATAATGCATCAATTTTGTGGTTAATAATAGAAAATGGAACATCTTGTTTGTGGAGGTCTAGTAAATACTCATCTGAAACACAATCGATATGTAAGATAAGTGCATCGCAACGACAACTTAAAAGAAACTCAATCCCCTCTTTCTCACTGTTCTCGTCGCTGTGGCCAGCAGCGATGATTGCGTGTTTCCCTGCAGCACGAAGCTCTTGTTCAACAATCGATAACATATTTGAGAAAAAAGGACCGCTGAGTTCAGAAACTAAAACGCCCACTCGGTTAGTTCGATTAGAAGCTAGAGACTGTGCAATTGAGTTTGGTCGATAACCTAACTCGTTCATTGCTGCTTTTACTTTTTCTAAGGTCTTAGGGCTAACTTTCACATTACCATTTATAACACGAGAAACAGTAGCTAGCGACACCTTGGCTAATTCTGCAACTTCATAGATCGTAGCCATGCAAATATTTTCCCAGAGTGATTATTTTTTAGCGCGATTTTAACATATTTTGATAAGCTATCGCGCTATCTTTTAAGACACGTTCTTGAGTCTCATAATTTATATAAACTAAGCCAAAACGCTTACTGTAACCTAAGGCCCATTCGAAATTGTCTAACAAACTCCAAGCAAAATAGCCTTTTATGTTCACTCCTGCATTTAGTGCTTTATCGACAGCAAGAAGATGTGATTGAAAATAATCAATACGGTTTTGGTCATCTACTTTCCCATCAACTAAAATGTCTGGCATGGCAGCACCGTTTTCAGTGATATACAAATCGGGTAAATCGTAATCACGATGAAGATTAATCAGCATTTCATAAAAAGCATCTGGAACAATTTCCCAGCCCATCTCTGTTAAGCCTTCTGGTTCAGGTGAAACATATTCGTACCAGCCATTACCATCAGAACGATATACATTGCGGGTATAATAATTCATACCCATGAAATCAATTGGCGTTGAAATAATAGACATATCGCCTGCTTCAATATCAGGACGGTCTTCAATGGCAATTTGTGCCATTACTTCAGGATATTTGCCTTTTAAAACTGGGTCGATATACCAGTAAAATAAATACTCTGTCGCCATTTGGGTCGCTGCGATATCTTCTTTTTTATCAGAGTTCGGGTAGCCTGGATGAATATTCAAAACAATACCATGTTGTGCATTTGGCACATTTTTGCGCAGCACTTGTAAAGCTAGACCATGCGCAAGTAGTAGATGGTGAGAAGCTTGTAGACCATTTTTGCGGCCTGTTTTGCCCGGCGCGTGAACCCCTGCTTCATAACTTAAATGCCCGGCACAGAATGGTTCGTTTAATGTAGTATATGAATCTACACTATCACCTAAACGTTGAGAAATTTTATCCACATATTCTGCAAAAGCATAGGCGGTAGAGCGGTTTAACCAGCCACCTTCATCCTCTAAATATTGTGGCAGATCCCAATGATATAAGGTGACGAATATCTTCTTATTTTCTGCACGTAAGTGTGCGATTAAATCAGTATAAAAACGTAAGCCACTTTCGTTAATGGAACCATCTTGGTGTAAAACGCGTGACCAAGCTATTGAGAAGCGGTAAGCATCCACGCCCATGTCAAAAATCAATTGCAAGTCATCTCGCCAGCGATTGATATGATCACAAGCAACATCACCATTACTGCCGTCAGAGATATTTGGCCCTTCGCAAAAGGTATCCCATATTGTATCCAAACGATTCTCACGGTCACCCTCTATTTGAAAAGATGAAGTCGCAACTCCGAAAATAAAATCCGGGTTGCGCATTTTAGAGCCTGAAGGCAATTTAATTTCTGACATGATTAGTTCGTCTACTTTTTATTTACATTCTAACAAGGGACATTGCTCTATTTTCGTATTTTATTGTTCTGAGCATATGAAATTTTTATGAAAGCGCTTTCATTATGTTAATTTAATGTTTATAATTCAAAAAATCAAGTATCTAGGAGTATTAATTGTGGCTTTTAATCAAACAACAACAGAAAACCACGGGCAAGCCCCCCAAAGTTCATATCGTTTCGCACTCATTGCACTAACTTCATTATTTTTTATGTGGGGATTCATTACATGTTTAAATGACATCTTAATCCCTTACCTAAAAGGCGCTTTCGAATTAAACTACACCCAAGCAATGCTAATACAATTTTGTTTTTTTGGTGCTTACTTCTTAGTTTCTTTACCTGCAGGGAGACTTGTTTCAAAGATTGGCTATCAAAAAGGAATTGTTTTAGGTCTGGTTATCGCTTGCGTGGGTTGTTTATTATTCTACCCTGCAGCAGCAACTGCTGTATACGGTCTTTTCTTGGGGGCATTATTCGTTTTAGCGGCGGGTATCACTATTTTACAAGTATCAGCCAACCCATATGTGAGCGCACTAGGCGCACCTGAAACAGCATCCTCTCGTCTTACTATGACACAAGCATTCAATTCTTTTGGTACTACCATTGCGCCATTTTTCGGTGCTTTTTTATTATTTAGTGGTGGTGAGCCTGAAATTGGCGATGCTACTGCAGTTAAAGCGCCTTATCTCATGTTAGCTGCTGGTTTATTGATTTTAGCGGGTATCTTTGCCTACCTAAAACTACCCACAATACATAACAACGATGATGACTCAGAAGTAACAGGTTTCGCAGCCTTAAAACAATATCCACATCTCATTCTCGGTGCTATTGGTATCTTTGTTTATGTAGGTGCAGAAGTCGCTATTGGTAGCTTCTTAGTTAGCTACTTTAGCCTCGAGTCTATCTCAGGCGGCGCTATCGAAGAAAAAGATGCAGCTAAATTAATCGCATATTATTGGGGTGGTGCTATGGTTGGCCGTTTCATTGGTGCGTATGTCATGCAATATATCGCAGCAGGCAAAGTACTTGCTTTCAATTCTGTTATGGCCGTTGTACTGATCGTAGCTTCTGTCATGACCACTGGTCACGTTGCAATGTGGGCTATTTTACTAGTTGGCTTATGTAACTCAATTATGTTCCCAACTATCTTTAGTTTAGCAGTTACAGGACTTGGCAAGCATACCGCAAATGGTTCTGGCCTATTATGTCTAGCCATTGTCGGTGGTGCAATATTGCCACTAGCTCAAGGTGCTTTAGCAGACACGATCGGCGTGCAGCTTTCTTTCTTATTACCAGCTATATGTTACATCTATATTATGTATTACGGCTTGGTTGGTCACAAAATTAAACAAGCTTAATCAAGGTTAATAAATTATGAAATTCAATCGTTTATTACTCAGTTCTTTGGTCGCGATTGGTCTTAGTGCTTGTGGTACTGCCGAAGTTGACAAAGCAAAAGTAGATACGCCTAGCGCTACGGATGAGCAAAAAGTCCATCCCGTTTGGCCTAAACTAGACATAGCGGTCAAAGCTGATCCAGCAGTTGAAGCAAAGGTTTCCGAACTCCTACAAGGCATGACTTTGGAACAAAAAGTTGCGCAAATGATTCAGCCCGAAATCCGTGATGTCACAGTAGAAGAAATGCGACAATATGGCTTTGGTTCTTATCTCAATGGTGGTGGCTCTTATCCAAATGGCAATAAACAATCTACCGCAGCTGACTGGGTCGATTTAGCAGAACAAATGTATCAAGCTAGTATTGATGATTCTTTAGATGGTTCGACGATTCCAACCATGTGGGGTACAGATGCAGTTCATGGTCATAACAATGTTATTGGTGCTACATTATTCCCGCACAATATTGGTTTAGGCGCAGCTAATGACCCAGCCCTTATCGAACGAATCGCTGAAGTAACGGCTACAGAGGTTCTTGTTACAGGCATTGATTGGATCTTTGCACCCACCGTTGCAACTGTTCGCAATGATCGTTGGGGAAGAACCTATGAAGGATATTCTGAACATCCTGATATCGTGCGTGATTATTCAGCAGCAATTGTCAAAGGTCTTCAAGGCCAAGATGAGAGCTTTATGGGTGATGGTAAGGTTATCAGTAACGTAAAACATTTTGTTGGTGATGGTGGTACTACTGATGGTATTGACCAAGGCAATACCGTTGTCGATGACGAGACATTATTCAATATCCATTCTCAAGGCTATGTAGGTGGATTAAGTGCAGGCTCACAGGTCGTAATGGCATCATTTAACCGCTGGAATGGTAAAAAAATACACGGCAGCAAGTATCTGTTAACGGATGTATTGAAAGATACTATGGGCTTTGATGGCTTTGTTGTTGGTGATTGGAATGGACATGGTCAAGTTGCAGGTTGTAGTAATGAAAGCTGTCCACAGTCTATTAATGCTGGTTTAGATATGTTCATGGCACCAACGCAATCATGGAAACCTTTGTTTAAAAATACCGTTCAACAAATCAAGGACGGTATCATCCCAATGAGTCGTGTCGATGATGCAGTTACCCGTATTCTACGTGTCAAAGTTCGTGCCGGTCTCTTCGAAAAACCGAGTCCAGCAAAACGCTTATTGTCAGGAAAAACTGAATTACTTGGTTCGGCAGAGCATCGTGCTGTTGCCCGTGAAGCAGTTCGCAAATCACTTGTTTTGTTAAAAAACCAAGAAAACTTGTTGCCACTATCTCCGAAGCAAAACATCTTAGTTGCTGGGGATGGCGCAGACAACATAGGTAAACAATCTGGTGGTTGGACAATTACTTGGCAAGGTACAAATAATGTTAATTCAGACTTCCCCGGTGGTTCATCAATCTGGGATGGAATATCGACACAAGTCTCTGCAGCAGGCGGGACAGCAACACTTAGCGTAGACGGTACTTTTACTGATAAACCTGATGTCGCTGTTGTTGTATTTGGTGAAGAGCCATATGCTGAAGGTGTAGGTGATATTGCTACTCTAGAGTATTCACCAGGTAACAAAAAAGACCTAGCTTTATTACAGTCATTTAAAGACCAAGGTATTCCGGTAGTAGCTTTATTTATTACTGGTCGTCCTTTATGGGTTAATCCTGAGTTAAATGCTAGCGATGCTTTTGCAGCGATTTGGTTGCCTGGATCTGAAGGTGCAGGTGTGGCTGACGTAATCTTACGTGATGCTAACAACGCAGTTCAATATGATTTCCATGGTAAGTTGTCATTTTCTTGGCCACAAGACCCTAATCAAATAGTGAACAAAGGGGATGAAAATTATGACCCACTGTTCCCTTATGGCTTTGGTCTTACTTACCAAGATACAGATATGCTTGGCGATGATCTTTCAGAAGTAATTACTTCTGAAAGGCAAGATAAACCATTAGTCTTCTTCGAGCGTTCCACCCAAGCACCATGGGCTTTAACATTGGTTTCAGCATTCAATACTGTTGAAGTTAACGCCAACTCTATGGCTATCGGGGATGTGCAGTACAGAACTGAAGATCGCGTTGTTCAAGAGGATGCATTCCAAATCAAAACCTTGGGTGGCTCTTGGGCAGGTGTCCGTTTCAAAGGTAATGGTCAGGCGCAAGACTTTAATGCATCTATGACTGAAAACAATCAGTTATCTATGTTAGTAAATGTCAAAGAATCACCGACTGCAGATGTCTTAGTCGGTCTGAACTGTGGCACAGTAGACGGCTGTAAATCAGTTGTGAATATTCGTGAACAACTTACAACACTCCCGACAAACACATGGAATTCACTGAGCATTGATGCTAAGTGTTGGAGCGATAAAGGGATTTCTTACGCTGCTTTAAATGAAGGGTTAAGTATTATCTCTGCAGGAAAAATGACAGTATCATTTTCTGCAATAGGTTTTGTTAAGCCGGATGCAGCCTCCACGATAAAGTGTCCCTAGCCAAGTAATTTATTGGCATTGGTAGTCACACTATATGGGTGTGGCTACCCCCCATCTTCCATTCATCTCTTAGTATCTAATTTCTGCTTTATACTCAGCACACATGATCTTTGATACCTTTTATCATAACTTTTTACTACACAACTTACTCATCTAACTATATCACTTGTACTTCTTACGTTTCTTACTTCATACTCACTATATCTGTTCAAAAAATGATTCCAACCCATCAGGTTTAATAACGCTATCTTGGTTTTCACTTACTCAGGTGTGCGCATCTTGGTTGAAATACGCTTATTTTCAAGTGTGGTGTGTTTTAATTTTACCTTCAACGAGAATAAAAGAACGTAATGATATAAACGGTTTTACATTCTTTAAAGAACTTAACAGCACAGCTATTGACACTATCCTCAAGAGGCCTTTAACCTTCGTTTTTTCAGCTGATATAGTATTCCAGTATAAACTATCACGCTAAGCTTATATGCACTAGTAAAAGCCTCTGACAAGCTTTCCGGTGACGTGCTACGACCATATCTGAACTATAAGTCACAACACCTCATTGTTAAGTTTTATTAATATGGCGTTTATACTCTACTTTTGTTTTATCATTAAAATTTAGGCAAAAAAAAACCGTCTTAACCTAAGTTAAGACGGTTTTAACTATAAGTTAAATTACAATGATTTTATACGGAAACCAACAGTATAACGTGGTGCGTATTGTGCTGCACTTAAGAATTGACGTTCAAAACGACCGAAGCTTCGTTCTGTTTCATTCGTTAAGTTAACACCTTCAAAGAAGACTGTAATGTTTTCAGAAACATCATAGTTTACACTTAGATCCCATTGTAAGAACTCTTCAACGTACTGAGGAGGCGCATCGCTTGTATCTGGCTGGCCTTGACCTGCTAGATACTCATCACGCCATGCAGCAGTAAGTTTTACAGACAAACCATCTTTCTCATAGAAAGTTTGGAAGTTAGCAGAGTTACTTAAGCCTGGTAAGATAGCTTGAGCTGCTAGGATATAGTTGTCATATTCTACATCACCATCAACCACTGTACCGTTAACACCTACACCATAACCTGATTCACCAAATAAATGTTGTACAGCAAATTCTGCACCATTTACGCTACGTGAACCAACATTCTCTGGTGAGTTGATAGTCCATTCAATTAAAGGATCACCAGATGCATCAGGTAAAATACGGTTGTTTTCACCAATACCAACACCGGCTGCTACAAGCTCTTGATAAATAGCACCATCAGTTGCTTGTTCACCACGTTCAGCTAATGCAGCTATTGCAGCATTCCAACGTGGACCTTGATAAACATCATATAAACCAGGGAAAGTAGTTGTAACCTGTGAGTTCTCAATCCAATCATCAACTTCTTTCCAGAATAAACCAACAGCAGCATAACTACCTTCGTCATAGTAATATTCTAAAGAAATATCTAGATTATTTGATTTGAATGGTTGTAGGTTCGGGTTACCACGACTACCTGTACGAGAACCAATCTTAGGCGATGGAGTTAAGCTTAAGTTACCTAACATGTTACCTAAACCTGGACGTGTAATAGTTGTACCCACTGACATACGACCTACGAGATCATCAGATAAATCAACTTTGAAATCTAACATAGGTAACACTAAATCATATTCACCCGTAAAGTCGACTTCAACTGCCGCACCACCAGCTGCAAACTGAGTAATCCACTCAGAACCACCTGCCCAATAAACTAATTCTGGCACACGACTCTTGGCTGGGCTTACTACTTCTGTACGCTCATAACGCAGACCAAAATTTGCATCTACAATATAGTCAGAAACTTCAAATTCCCAAGCTGATGAAACATATAAGCTTGTGGTCTCTTCAGTTATTTTGTTTGTTGGGAACTGATCAAATGTACCAATTTCATACACATCACTACCAACAACATCTGCTGTTAGATATGCTAGTTGACGTGAAACAGCTTCATCATAATCAAATGCATACGCATAACCCGGAGCTAAGCCATTAGAGCCTGTTGCGAACTCGTCTAAGAAACCAGACAAATCAACTTGCTCAAACATACTGTCTGGGAAGATTTCCGCAAATGTTCCATTGTTAAAACCAGGCGCGTTAGCGTTATTAGAACCACCTGAACCTTGTAAGGATTGTTCAGTGAATGCTGCACCAAATTTAACACCCATTAGGCCATAACCAATATCAGGTAACCACTCACCTTTAAATTGATATTGGTTAACTTCAGATTTACCAGGTGTACGAGTAAAGATTGAGAAGTTAGAGCCAATTTCATTTGGGTTTAAAGTAGTTGAGCCATTTGCCCAATTAATTTGGAACCCTGGGATTTCGCCATCGCGGAAGAAATATTCTTTAGAGTCTAAAGCTGCAGAACCAAGAATAACTCGACCTTGAGAGCCCAAACCAGCATCTAAGCCGTTATCAGTTGAAGTTTTTGAACTATGCACATCAAATTCAAAATTTAATGTATCAGAGTAATCATAAGCAATATTAAAGCCAGTAGCAGATGAATCAACCTGACCAGTTTCACGTAATGCTGTAAAAGAACCATCATCACCAGATGAGTTATAATAAATTGCAGTACCATTTTCATCTAATTCATAAGAATTAGCATTTCCACCGAAAGAACCATTCCAAACACCCCAAGCTAAAGAGTTATTACCCGTTGTGGCTTTTGATGTTGTGTGATCTAAAGTGAATGTTAGTGCATCTGTTGCTGCAAACTGCAAAGTTACATTACTATTTAATCTTTCACGTTGAATATCATCACGAGCAAAACTAATTTCCTGTGGGAAAAACGCTGCTGTTGTTTCTTCAAGTACACCTTCTGCATTTGGCATTAAGAACTGAGGTACAACCTCACCTGAGCCATATACTACCGGGCGTCCATCTGTCACTATTGCACTATCAGACAAGTTTGGATTTAATTGCCAAGAACGAATATTAGCTGATTGACGTTGGAAATCACGGCGCTGATAAGAAAAGTTCGCAGAAAAACCAATACGGTCATCATGGAACGTGTTGCTGTATACACCAGCTACTTCTGGTGTGACATCATCACCTGTTTCATTAGACGAGTCATGGATACCTTTTGTCATGAAAGAGAATTTCTGACCAGGGCTTTGTAATGGTTTAGTCGTAACGATGTTTACTGTTGCACCTAACCCACCTGTAGGGACGTCAGCACGTGCAGTCTTATAGACTTCTAATGCGCTTACGCCTTCAGATGAAAGGTTTTCAAAATTAAATGAACGAGTAAAACCTGTGCCAGACATTTGGCGACCATTTAAGGTCACCAAGTTAAACTCAGGTCCAAAACCACGAACTGTGATTTGACTACCTTCACCATTTGCACGTGATACAGAAACACCTGTAATACGTTGTAATGATTCTGCTAAGTTTGTGTCAGGGAATTTACCCATTTCCTCTGCGGTGATGGCATCAACCACACCGCTAGAGTCACGTTTTAATCTGCTAGAACTAATTAAACTTCCACGAATACCTTTTACGGCAATAACTTCTACGTCATCGTCGATTTTCGGATTCGCATCTTCTTGAGCTACAGCTGGCATAGCTATAGCTGCAGAACCCATCAATAACGACATGGTTGCTGCTATTTTTGTTTTTTGAAACATTGTAGTTTTCATTTTAATACTCTCTATGCTAAGCCGTTAAATTGAGTCTGCTGGGGTTACCGTTACAACAATATCTTTAACAATTACTGGTGCATCTCGTGTATCAACATACATAAGCAAGGAACTATATGAATTTGCTGCGTCTTGTGCAGGAATAGTAATCGTATAAGTAGTCTCAGCACCTGATACTGTTACTGTACCTGCATCAAATGCTGGGTCAACATCTGGGAATGGTGCTTTTTCAAAGCGGAAACGAACATCTGCATCTACACCACCATCCGGAATTGCAGCGGTGAATGTAATTTCACCACCATTCGCGAAGTTGAACGGGTATAAATCTGCATTGTCATTCGCGAAACCAGCCCAAGCTTGCGCAGAGGTTGGAACGGTAAACGTATCACCGTCTTTCATTGCTCCCGAGTCTGCAAATGGAACCATCAATGCATTTGCGCTAGCAGCCGGCGGCTCTGAACCTTCAGATGCTGTTACAACAATATCTTTAACAATCACAGGTGCATCTCGTGTATCAACATACATAAGCAATGAACCATATGAATTTGCTGCGTCTTGTGCAGGAACTGTAATCGTGTAAGTAGCCTCTGCGCCTGATACTGTTACTGTACCTGCATCAAATGCTGGATCAACATCTGGGAATGGTGCTTTTTCAAAGCGGAAACGAACATCTGCATCTACACCACCATCCGGAATTGCAGCGGTAAATGTAATTTCACCACCATTCGCGAAGTTGAACGGGTATAAATCTGCATTGTCATTCGCGAAACCAGCCCAAGCTTGCGCAGAGGTTGGAACAGTAAACGTATCACCGTCTTTCTCTGCTCCCGAGTCTGCAAATGGAACCATTAATGCATTTGCGCTAGCAGCCGGCGGCTCTGAACCTTCAGATGCTGTTACAACAATATCTTTAACAATCACAGGTGCATCTCGTGTATCAACATACATAAGCAATGAACCATATGAATTTGCTGCGT
>Ga0209962_1000360_pt1 | contig 13614 bp, 14 predicted proteins | sample SalPonA_C_H2O_MG_FD_185722 | JGI IMG/M metagenome (GOLD analysis project Ga0209962, IMG submission 185722) | Water microbial communities from South San Francisco under conditions of wetland restoration - Salt Pond MetaG R2A_C_H2O_MG (SPAdes)... | ecosystem: Environmental > Aquatic > Non-marine... | reverse complement strand
CCATCTGATAACTATAGTCAATCTAGGCGAATTTCAGACGAAAAAAAACCGAGCAAAAACTCGGCTTTTTCTAGAATGGTGACTATCAACCAACAAACTTGATCATCACGCCCGCTGCCACGGCAGAGCCACCAGCACGTCAGAGAGTTAAGTCACGAAAGGTTCGCAAGCCGAACTGCAACCTCTGCATCTCAATAAGCTAGTTTTAGTTTACCACTGCAGCGCCCCGCACAAGGGAGCAGGTCAATTTGGACAAATTGCTTAGATGTACGATATTAAGCTTTAAAATGTATGCGCTTACATAGTATCGTTTGTCGATAAAGACATAAGTTAGTCTGTAACGGTATAACTAGCGGAGAACTCGTAATGTTGAAAGTTCGACCCGATAACCTAGAAGAGGCGTCTTTTTTGATCGATCTGCTCCGGACCTCAATTAATGACGACCGGCCATTTCTCGCTGGCTGTCTACTCAAAGAACATCATGAGAGTTTTACTAACCCACAACCCAAGCTAGTTGAGGAGATTTACCAAGTCGGTGGTATTGACGAAGATGGTGAGATCTACAGAGGGGTTGTTGCGGTAATGCCTAGGTTGCCTTCGGAGGACCTCAAAGGTTGCATTAGTACCATTAATTCGCTTTTGGCCGAAAAACCGTTTTTCTTCGAATCTCGCCGATCGGCTGCTCAAATTTGGCCCCATCAAACACTAGAGGACCGGGTTATAGATACCTCACTTTTTGCTCTAGCAGGCTACCGAATCCCTTCATCACTGAGTTTGATAACGAGCTATACGGGCACTGAAAAAGTAGACGGGAGGGAAGTTGAGTGATTGGAGTTGCATGGCTAACCGTAGAGGAAGCACTACCGCATAATGTTGTTAGACAGCTTGCCGATGCCCCTTACTTTGATTGAAATTACAGCAGCATTGATGAAAATGTCACCTTAGCCAGTTGGTAACGCTAACACAGATACCAGACTGGCATTGACGAGAATTACATTAACCTTTGTGCCAATGCCCACTCAACGAAAGCACGAAGATACCTCCAATATCTGGGCGTACAGTAACGGTTTAGAAACATGAACAATCAAAACTCTCTAGATAAAAACAAAATCAAAATCCTGCTGCTGGAAGGCGTACACCAATCAGCTGTGGATACGTTTCAAGCCCAAGGTTACACCAACATTGAGTTCCACACTGGCTCTCTGCCAGAAGAGGAGCTGCTGGAGCGAATCGCGGACGCTCACTTCCTGGGTATTCGTTCTCGCACACAACTCTCCGCGAAAATGTTCGAAGCGGCAGAAAAGCTCGTTGCAGTGGGCTGTTTCTGTATTGGTACAAACCAAGTCGACCTCGCCGCTGCTACTCAAGCAGGTATTGCTGTTTTCAACGCGCCCTACTCCAATACCCGTTCAGTTGCCGAGCTAGTGCTTGGTGAGGCGATCATGCTGCTACGCGGGGTTCCAGAGAAGAGCGCTGTTGCACATCGAGGTGGCTGGCAGAAGACAGCAAAGAACTCCTACGAAACTCGTGGCAAGAAACTCGGCGTCGTCGGTTACGGCAGCATCGGTTCACAGCTCAGCGTCCTGGCTGAAAGTCTGGGTATGGAGGTCCAGTTTTACGATGTAGTCACCAAACTGCCTCTGGGCAACGCCAAGCAGGTTGGCAGCCTCGCAGAGCTTCTCTCTACTTCAGACGTGGTCACACTCCATGTCCCTGACATTCCATCTACGAAAGATATGATGGGCCAAGCTCAGTTTGAACTGATGAAGCCCGGTTCAGTATTCATCAACGCCGCTCGTGGTACCGTCGTAGATATCGATGCGCTCTGTGGTGCATTGAAGTCGGGTAAATTGCTTGGTGCTGCCGTTGATGTTTTCCCTGTTGAACCACGCAGCAACGATGATGAATTTATCAGCCCTCTACGCGAGTTCGACAACGTTATTCTGACACCGCACGTTGGTGGTTCGACCATGGAAGCGCAGATGAATATCGGCTACGAAGTGGCTGAGAAACTGGTGAAGTACAGCGACAATGGCTCCTCTATCACCTCAGTTAACTTCCCTGAAGTTGCTCTGCCGGGCCACACCAACGCCCACCGACTGCTGCACGTACACCGCAACGTTCCGGGTATCCTGTCACAGATCAACAACGTCTTCTCTGACAACCAGATAAACATCGCCGGGCAGTACCTGCAGACTAACGAGAAGGTAGGTTACGTTGTTATAGACTGTGATGCAGACTACTCAGACGTTGCGCTTGAGAAACTGGCGACAATAGACGGCACTATTCGCTGCCGCCGCCTATTCTGAAGAAATTAGCAATTACCATAAATGAGGACGTGAAGAACCGCAGCGGCAGTCAGCAACGTTTGACACCAACTGTGTTATCGGTACCTTGCCTTTGGATCCGAATCTGACATAGTTGGTGTCTGCTTAAATCTTTTTTGGTACCGCGTTGGGCGGGCATCAATATCCGATAACCCAAAGCGAGACTGATACAAGCATGGCGATAAAGAGGGTCTCGCTAACCATCAGTGCGAGAGGACGCCAACCGACAGCTGCTAACTCCTTGAATGAAGATTTCATCCCCAGAGCCACCATCGCTAACACTAAACACCAGCGTGATGTCTCTACGATCAAGCCCGCTACTGGTTTAGGAATCACGCCAAAGCTGTTTAAAAGAACAATAAGAACAAAGCCAACCAAGAAAAGTGGAAGTACTGCCCCTTTCTTGGGTTCAACAAATTCCCCTCTCAAATACCGGGCAGAGATAATCGCAATAACAAGAACAACAGGCACTAACATGGCAACGCGGAGGAGTTTAGTAAATGTTGCGATATCACCTACTTCATCTGAGATCAAATAGCCTGCACCTACAACTTGTGCGACATCATGAATTGTTGCTCCTAAAAAGACACCGGATGCCTCAGGGCTAAAATTAAATAACGAGACGATAAAGGGATAAAGAATCATCGCTACCGTACTCAAAGCGGTGACTGTTACAACTGTGAATAAGAGATTTTTCTCAGATTCTTTGTCCTGTGGAAGTACTGCTGAAACCGCGATAGCAGCGGAAGCGCCACATATTCCGACGGATGAACCAGTCAAAATAGCGTTCGCGGGCTTGAGACCCAACTTGCGACCCAGAAGGTAGCCGAATCCTATTGTTGCCGGGACTGCAACCAAAACGAGTACGATTGGAGTCAACCCTAAGCTCAGCAATTGTTCTACGGTGATACGTGCACCTAACAGCGCTATTCCAAATCGCAGAACCGTTTTAGCTGAAAACTGGATACCTGCAGCACATTTACCGTCAGATGAGAGGTAGTTTAACGCCATACCCATCAACAGTGCATAAAGAATAACCGGACCACCGTAATGTTCCGAAACGAAAGCTGCTGCCAAGCCAATCACGAGGCATAGTGCAAAGCCTGGCATAATGGCTCTTATCTTCTCGGCTAGCTCCTTAGCATTTTGAGCCAATACTGTTCCCACGTTGATCTCCTTTGATAAACCCTTTGGTTTTAGTAGTCAGAACCCTTAGGTCATTTCTGACAAATAGTGATGGTTTTCGGTGCTGCATACGCTCATACGCAGCTCTACAGGATTGTTGTCGTATGAGAAAGCGAGCCGCGTAATACTCAAGAGAGGTGAACCGGGCTGAACATTGAGGTGATTAGCTTGAGCCTCTGTCGCCTCTATTGCCCTCAATTTTTCATTAGCTCGAGTCACAGAAAACCCATAGTGTCGCTCATAGAAGTGATACAGTGTGTTGGGTATTCCCTCTGCAATCTGCTCCATCCCCTCCACGAGCCTAGCGGGCAATACAACAGTCTCAAAAATCGCCGGCTGCTCCTGCAGCACTCGCAAACGGGTCAAGCTGACGACCTCACTCAACGGGGCTAGCTGCAACTGTTCAATCTCGTACTCACTACCGATGCGGAGCTCGACATTCAGCAACCGGCTGACGGGTATCTGCTTCGTACCATCAGACCCGACAAGATTAAGGAAATGAAACATGGACCTGGCGGCTGTGTGCTCTGAGACGAAGGTCCCTTTTCCTTGGCTTCGCCTAAGGAGGTTCTCTGAGGTGAGCTCGTCTAAGGCTTTCCTAACTGTACCCTGACTAACGCTCAACTCCGTCGCAAGGTGCGCTTCGCTCGGGAGTAAGTCCCCAGGCTCCCACATCCGCTGTCTCAAACGCTCCAGAATGAGTTCCTTAACCTGCAGATAGAGCGGCTTGAAACTCGGCGTCTTTATTCTATTTTCCATCACTTTGGCCTGATCAGATACCTGAGGGAAGTCTAACGCAAAAAATAGTCTTATATAAGACATAAGATAAAATATAAAAAATAACTTGTGCATGATGCATTTTATGAGTTAGCTTTATGACGGTCGAAGACAAACACAGCAAACTTAGGAATTTGTTATGAGCGAAACACATTTTTTGATCCACGATGATGGCGACTCTTGCGGCGTTGCAGTTGTTGAAACCATCAAAGCAGGTATGGAAGTAGTTGGTTACAAAATGGATACCAACGAAAAGGTTACAATGACAGCACTGAACGACATCCCTCTGGGCCATAAAATCGCCCTGACTGATCTTGCTGTAGGCGACACGATCATTAAGTACGGCCAGGATATGGGCAAAGTTGTAGCCCCAATGAAACGTGGTGAGCACCTTCACGTTCACAACGTGAAAACAAAGCGCTGGTAAGCACTAAAAAGCCTGACTAACACGAATTTTTGGCGCATGACTCGCCACCCCAAAGAATCCGGGAGATACAAATGAGCAATATGACTTTCATGGGTTACCGTCGCGAGAATGGCCGTGTAGGTATCCGTAACCACGTTCTTATCCTGCCACTGGACGACATCTCCAACGCAGCGTGTGAAGCAGTAGCCAACAACATCAAAGGCACTACTGTAATTCCACACGCTTACGGCCGTCTGCAGTTCGGTGCTGACCTCGAACTCCACTTCCGCACGATCATCGGAACAGGTGCGAACCCTAACGTTGCAGCTGTTGTTGTAATCGGTATCGAGCCAGGCTGGACTAAGAAAGTCGTTGACGGTATTGCGGCCACAGGCAAACCTGTTGCGGGTTTTTCAATCGAGCAGAACGGCGATATCAACACCATAGCTACCGCGTCTCGCAAGGCGAAAGAGTTCGTTCACTTCGCCACTGCGCTGCAGCGCGAAGAGTGCCCAATCAGCGATCTATGGGTTGCGACCAAGTGTGGTGAGTCTGACACAACCTCTGGTATGTCAGCTAACCCAACAGTGGGTAACTTCATCGACAAGATGAATGACATGGGTGCGACACTCTGTTTCGGCGAGACATCTGAGATCACCGGTGCTGAAGCGATTGTTTCATCGCGCGCAGCCACTCCAGAGGCAGCCGAGAAGTTCATGAAGACATGGTCTGCATACAATGACTTCATTCTGGCAGAGAAAACAGATGACCTATCTGACTCACAGCCAACCAAAGGCAACATCGAAGGCGGTCTTACAACTATCGAAGAGAAGGCGCTGGGTAACGTTCAGAAGATCGGTAAGCGCGCCAAGTTCGTTGATGTACTTGAGCCAGCAGAAGCACCGGCTAAGGGCAACGGCCTCTACTTCATGGATACATCTTCTGCAGCGGCTGAGTGTAATACTCTGCAGGCAGCTGCAGGTTATGTACTGCACCTTTTCCCAACAGGTCAGGGTAACGTAATTGGTAACCCAATCATGCCGGTTATCAAAATTACTGGTAACCCACGTACGGTTCGTACTATGAGCGAGCACATCGACCTCGACGTGTCGGCTATCCTGCGGCACGAGATGACCCTTGATCAGGCAGGCGACGCTCTGATTGCGGAAGCAGTTCGTGCGGCCAACGGCCGTCACACCTGCGCAGAAGCACTTGGCCACGTCGAATTCAGCTTGACCAAGCTGTACCGCAGCGCATAAGTACTATTGTAAGATGGCTAAGGCGGTCAATCGACCGCCTTTTTTGTACTTAAGGTACATGGTATGGCACGAATCAACCCTCAGAAATTGGAAACCTTGCTGTGCTCAATTCTCATTCAGCACTCATGCTCTGCAGCAAACGCTAAGTGCGTCGCGAGGGCTCTGGTTGCTGCGGACATCGACGGACTGTCCTCGCATGGCTCTGCACGGCTATTCGCCTACGCTAAGCAAGCGCTGAATGGAAAGGTTGATGGGTTTGCTACACCTTCTTTACAACATCCCACACCCAGTATTATCTGTGTGGATGCCGCTGGCGGATTCGCCTACCCAGCTATAGAGCTGGGTCTAAACACTGCAAAGAGGGCAATTCAAACGTCAGGCATAGTCAGCGTCAGTATCGGTCAATCACACCATTCGGGCGCAATCGGTCAATTCATCGAACCGCTAGCGAACGCTGGATTAGTAGTGCTTGCCTTTTCAAACGCCACGGCCGCCATCGCACCCGCTGGCGGAATAAAAGCGCTATTTGGAACTAATCCGATTGCTTTTGCATGCCCGCGCGCGGATAGGCAACCGCTTTTACTTGATCTATCACTTAGTAAGGTTGCTCGAGGAAAAATCAAACTCGCTGCAGATGCAGATAGAGAGATACCTCTAGGATGGGCAATTGATAGCGCCGGAAACCCAACCAATAATGCGAAGCGTGCCCTTGAAGGTGCGCTTATGCCCATAGGAGAGAGCAAAGGTGCAGCGTTGGCATTGATGCTTGAGATACTCTGCGCAGGGCTGAGCGGCTCAAACTTTGGATATCAAGCGGGCTCGTTTTTCACTGAAGACGGCGTGCAACCCCGGATCGGCCAACTCTTCATCGTAATCGACCCAAAACACTTTAATCCAAACTTCGTTCTACATATCGAACAGCTATTCACCGAGATCCTAAAGCAGCCGGGCACACGAATACCGGGATCGAGAAGGCACGAACAGCGTCAGGATTCCTTGGAGAATGGCGTGGAAATAGACGACGGCATTTTAGAACGATTGAACATAACACTCAGAAACGCCTGAAGTGGAATCGCGACTAAATTGGTCTACTCGGGCAAGGCCCCAGAGAATCCCTAAACACAATCGAATACGCTATCTTTTCACTCTTTACCACACCGCCATTCTCAACAGCGTCAAATAGTCGCTCCCCTGCGAGTGCACCCATGTATTTGTGTCGTAAACGTACGGTCGTCAGAGCCGGCGTCATAACTTGCGCCATCGCAATGTCATCAAAGCCCGTAATTGAGAGATCTTCAGGTACACGCTTACCGAGGAGGTGCGCCTGGCGAATGGCGCCGGCAGCAAGTACATCGTTAGCACAGAATACGCAGCTTAAGTCTGGGTGTCGCGCCAGCAACAGGGTCAGGGCATCAGCAGCGACCTCGTGATTGTAAGGAGCCTCTACCAGCGCATCAGTCGCTACGGGACACCCCGCAGAAGAGAACCGATCAATCGCTCCTTGAACACGATCAGTCGCGCGATCGTTCCAAGCCCGGATACCAGAAAGTATTCCGATCTTCTCATGACCACGATCTAATATCTCTTGAGCCATCGACGCGCCCGCAGAGTAATTGTCAAAGCCAATCTGCGGCTCATCACAGGTTGGGCGATTACACCAAGAGAGACAGTAAGGCACTTTACGAGCCTCGATTAACTTACGTGTCCTTTGATGCCGCTCAGTGCCAATCAAAAGCAAGGCACATACCCCGTGAGCAATCAGGCGCTGCACTTGCTCATATTCTCGATCCGGGCTGTAATTCGAACTGGCGACCAGCAAAGTGATGTTGCGCTCATTAAGCCAGGCCTGCATCGCTTCGATGCCCTCTGCAAAGATCGCGTTTTCCAGTGTCGGCACCACCGCACCAATAACATCAGCACGTCTGCTCGCTAGTGCACGCGCGTTCAGGTCAGGAACATAACTCAATTTTTCTATAGCTTCGGAGATCCTTGCCGCCGTCTCTTCTCGCACCCGCCCTGGATCGCTAAAAAACCGAGATACTGTCGCCGTAGACACCCCGGCCAAGCGAGCCACATCCTGAGCCCTGGGCCTCTCTAAAGTTTTTTCGAACTCGTCCATAGCAGCGTTCCCGTAAAATGTAGTGTGTTTCAATGTGTTATAGCATAGACGATGCAACCGATTGCAAAAAATTCATGTAAGCGGTTACATTTTTTCGTGTAAGCGCTTGCATTCACTCTCAAGTTGAGACTAAAGTAACTCTGCAGGCAATAAAAAAAATCCAATAAAGAAGGTAGCCGCATGTCAAATCTCAAATCTATGGTTGCGACTTCAGCCGTCCTTTTTGTTGTTTTTTTCGGAAACGTACTGCTCGGTGCATTTGCCGGGAACGCCTTTCTCTCAGATGCTGGTGAAGCAGTGCTGCTTTTTGCAGCAACGATCGTGTTTGTTGCAGCCATGCTGGCTGCTGAAAAGAAAGCGAAACCTAACTCAAACCTTTGAGGAAAACTATCGTGAACGACAAAAATAAAATCTTCCAAGAAGAGCGACGCAATTTTCTTAAACTAGCTGGCAGCGCTGGCTTTACAGCAGCAGTGGTTGCTGGTGCTGGCGGCATGCTAATGTCGCCCCAAGCCATGGCACAGACTGCTAAAGAGGAGAGTGATCGTGAGAAAGCCGCTGATCACATAATGACACTGGCAACCGCATATGTCTTGGGCGCTAGCCGCAGCTACCCAATCATGCAGCTTGACGTAAAAGAGAACATTCAGAATGCCACTAATGGTAAAGTTTACGTAAAACTTGCTCCGGGTGGCCAGTTGGGCGCTGGCGGCGCACTCGCTCAGAAAGTGCAGAACGGTACAATTCAGTGTGCACAGCATTCACTTGCTAACTTTGCACCCTTCGCACCTGCAGCTGACCTGATTAACATGCCTTATTTCTGTGGCGCTAACCAGAAGTTCACCAACCTTACTCAGTCCGAAATCTGGAAGAATACTGTACACCCTGCAGTTGAGAAGAACGGTTTCAAAGTACTGAACTACGTAGTAATCGATCCTCGCGTAGTGGCAGTTCGTAAGGGCGGCAACAAAGTACTGACACCATCTGATCTCTCTGGTGTTAAGTTCCGCGTGCCTGGGTCAAAAATGCTCCAGCAGTACTACCGCATGGTCGGCGCTAACCCAACGCCTGTAGCATGGGGAGAAACTCCTTCAGCTATTAAGCAAGGCGTAGCAGACGCACTCGACCCATCTGTTGGCGCACTCTACGTCTTCGGCTTCAAGGATATCCTAAGTCACGTAACCTTCACTCAGGCTGTACCTGACTCACAAGTATTCTCAATGAACCTCGAGTGGTTCAATAGTCTGCCGAAAGACGTTCAAGAAGGCATCGAATTCGCTGGTGAGATGAACACTGCTCAGAACCTAGCAAAAGTTCCGGCTGCACGTGCATACGCGATGGCAGAACTTCGCAAGTCAGGCGTGGAATTCCACTCGCTGTCAGCCGCACAGTTAGCTGAGTGGGAGGCTGCAGGTGGTTACCAGAACAGCGACTGGGATCCATTCAAAGTAGAGCTGGCAGGCTCAATGGACGCCTTTAACAAACTTGCTGAAGGCACGATGCAACAGAGCCGTCACTACGTACATGACGCTTAATTAGCGATCGCCTATCTAGGCCGGTCCGCCGGACCGGCCACATTTTCTGGAGAACATTATGTGGTCAGCGTTGGATAAAAACGTTGAGCGTTGGGCTTTGCTCGTCTTCTACACCATGCTGGTTGTAACCATGGCCGTTGAAGTCATTCGTCGCGAGCTCTTTGCTTACTCCTCTGTATGGGGTGAAGAGGTCGTACGATACAGCTTCATTTACCTTGCTTGGATTGGTGCATCGGCCGCTGTTAAGGACAGAGCTCACATCCGTATCGATGTTTTGTATAACTTTGTATCAACCAGAATCAAAGCCGCACTTTACATGCTGAGTGATCTTATAATGCTGGGCGTTGCGGCAATAGCTTTTTACTTCTCAATCGAGTCGGTTTGGGTAGCAGTGAAATTCGGTAGCGTTACCCATGGCTTACGTATATCGCTAGCACTATTCCTATTCGCGGTTCCCTTTGGCTTCGGCTTAATGTGCATACGAATCATCCAGTCACTCGCGCGCGACCTGCGCGATATGCGCGACGGGAATTCAGTGTACGAAGGCGCCACTCTTTTTGAATCGGAAGATAAGAAATGAACTATTTAATGCTTGCTCAGCAGACGGTTGAGCTAGGGTGGGATTTCTATCTGCCGCTCATCCTATTTGTTCTTTTCGTAGCACTTGGAGTGCCGGTTTGGGCCAGCATTGGCGTAGCCGCGATCTCGATGCTAATGATGTCCGGCGACCTGCCCCTCTCGTTAGTCGGGGAATCGCTATTTGATGGCATAGACCACTTTGCCCTCACCGCGGTACCTCTCTTCATTCTCACTGGAGACGTACTGGTAAGAACCGGACTTAGCAAGAAATTCCTAGATGTCGCAGAGGCGTTGACCTGCTGGACTAGAGGCGGCTTTGGGTCTGCGACAGTTTTAGTCTGCGGTATGTTTTCTGCCATTTCGGGCTCAGATGCTGCAGGAGCCGCTGCAGTTGGTCGCATGACTATCAGCCGGCTTGTCGAGTCTGGGTACCCTCGGCCTTACGCATGTGCCTTGGTTGCTGCGGGCGCGTGTACGGGGATTCTTATTCCTCCATCAATCGCTTACATAATTATCGGTCTTGTTCTGGGAATTTCAGCGAGCACCCTATTCCAAGCTGCAGTGATTCCCGGTGTGCTTATTTTGTTATCGATCTTAGCAACCAACACGGTGATGAATCGCCTCAACAACTGGGAGAATAGTGACCGACTCACAGGCCGCGAATGGGCGGCTAATGTTGGGAAGTCCATTAAGAACGGCTGGTACGCGTTTATTGTTCCAGCGATCATTTTTACCGGCATTTTTTCAGGTAGTCTAACGCCGACCGAGGCTGGTGCTATCGCTGTTGTAGTGACGATTATTCTTGGCTTCATACTTGGCACACTTAAGCTGAGCGATTTCCCCAGCATGCTGATTAGCTCAGCTAAGGTGAACGGCGTAATCATCCCGATCATCGCGTTCTCTCTGCCGCTTGCGCAAGCGCTAGCGATTATGGGGGTACCTCAGGGTTTTGTTTACGCTGTGACTTCAATGACCGACTCACCCGAGATGATCATCTTTCTCATGATCTGCATTCTCGTAGTTGCCGGGTGTGTAATGGAGACGACGCCAAACATAGTAATCCTAGCGCCGCTTCTACATCCGTTAGCGATGGAGATCGGTATGAACGAGATTCAGTTCTGCGTAATGATGATCACCACACTCGGTGTCGGCTTCATCACACCACCTCTAGGTCTCAACCTATTCGTGGTAGCAGGTCTTACCGGAGAGTCAATTTTAAAGATCTCCTACCGTGCTATACCGTTCGTCCTTTTCATGCTCGGGGTGACTCTACTGATCGCCTACGTGCCAGAAATCTCAACCAGTTTGTTACCTGATATCTACAAATAAGCAAGAGACAATCGAGATGACTATTCAATACCTCAAAAAAGCAGAAACTTCCTCCACTGCAAATCAAAGTGATGTATCAGCACTCGTTCAAGATATTCTTAACGATATCGAGAAAGGTGGTGATGCAGCTTGTCTGAAGTACCGTGATAAGTTTGATGGCTACAACGGTAACGTTGTACTCACACAAGAAGAGATTGACGCAGCCTGCGCAAAAGTTCCTCAGAAACTAAAAGAGGACATCGCCTTCGCACATGCTAACGTCAAGAAGTTCGCGGAAGCGCAGAAAAGCACCATTGTTGATACAGAAGTTGAGATCATTCCTGGACTTATCGCTGGCCAGAAAGCGATCCCTGTTCAGGCGGCTGGTTGCTATGCCCCTGGCGGTCGCTACGCGCACGTTGCATCCGCACTGATGACTGTGACAACTGCTAAAGTGGCGGGTTGTAAAGAGATCGTTGCCTGTTCTCCACCGCGTCCAGACGGTGGTATCCACCCTGCAATCGTGTACACCGCCCACCTCTGTGGTGCTGATAAGATCGTAGCCTTGGGCGGCGTACAAGGCATCGCGGCGATGGCATTTGGCCTGTTTGGTCTGCCAAAAGCAGACATTCTAGTAGGCCCAGGTAACCAGTTCGTAGCAGAAGCGAAGCGTATTCTGTTCGGCCGTGTCGGTATAGATATGTTTGCCGGTCCTACCGACTCGTTGATCCTCGCTGATGGAAATGCAGATCCTGAACTCGTTGCTGCTGACCTTGTTGGCCAAGCGGAGCACGGCTACAACTCTCCTGTTTGGCTGGTAACTGACAGTAAGGAGCTCGGTGAGCAGGTCCTAGAGTGGGTACCGAAAAAGATCGAGACACTTCCTGACCTGAACCGTGAAAACGCGACCAAAGCGTGGAACGACTACGGCGAAGTGATCGTATGTGCAGATCGCGAAGAGATGGCACAGGTATCTGATGCTTACGCACCAGAGCACCTAACTGTACAGGCTGATGATCTGGACTGGTGGTTGAACCGTCTCACTTGTTACGGTTCTCTGTTCCTTGGCGTAGAGACAACAGTTGCTTTCGGTGACAAGGCCTCAGGTCCTAACCATGTACTCCCAACTTCAGGCGCGGCTAAGTACACCGGTGGCCTCTCGGTTCACAAGTACATGAAACTCGTCACTTGGCAGCGTTCTAACAAGGAGGCGATGAAAGACGTTGCTATCGCGACAGCTCGCATCTCTCGCTTAGAAGGCATGGAAGGGCACGCTCGCACCGCGGATATCCGCCTAGAGAAGTTTTTCCCATCCGAAACATTCGATCTTGCAGGCCAGTAAATGGTTGCTGACTTCGAAGTTCGTCATCGTGTAGCCGTCGTTACCGGCGGCTCAAGCGGTATCGGCCTGCGCTTTGTGCAGGCCTACCTGGACGCAGGAGCCTCAGTGGTAGCGGTTTCACGCAGCCCTGGTCCGTTGACAGAACTTAAGACGAAATACCCTGATCAGCTTGTCCACGTGGCTGCTGACTTAAGCAAACCGCAAGCCTGTGACATTGTCGTTAAGTCTGCTCTAGCCGCATTTGGTAAGGTAGACATACTCGTCAATGCTGCAGGTGTGAACCCTCGCAAAAACTCTGATGAGCTAAGCTTCGAAGACTGGGAGATGACGGTTAATCTCAATCTCACAGCTCCTTACTTGCTGGCCAAAGGGCTCGTTGGTCCGATGCGAAAACGTGGTTGGGGTCGAGTTATCAATATCGCCTCCCTCCAAACTGAGCGCGCTTTCCCGAACGGCATCGCTTATGGCGCAACAAAAGGGGGCGTCGGGCAATTAACTCGTGCAATGGCTGAAGAGTGGTCTCGGTTTGGTGTCGGCGTAAACGCTATAGGCCCTGGCTTCTTTCCAACCGCACTGACTCAACGTGTCTTTGAAAATGAGGATCTTGTTAACCAACTGGCAGCGCAAACCTGTATCGGTCGTAATGGCACTCTTGATGATCTTGTGGGCCCGTTGATGTTTCTTTCATCTCCGGCGAGCGATTACGTTACCGGGCAGATTCTCTATGTAGATGGTGGATTTACTGCAAAATGAAAGCTTTAATTTATGAGGGTAATA
>Ga0209962_1000358_pt1 | contig 13801 bp, 13 predicted proteins | sample SalPonA_C_H2O_MG_FD_185722 | JGI IMG/M metagenome (GOLD analysis project Ga0209962, IMG submission 185722) | Water microbial communities from South San Francisco under conditions of wetland restoration - Salt Pond MetaG R2A_C_H2O_MG (SPAdes)... | ecosystem: Environmental > Aquatic > Non-marine... | reverse complement strand
AACATTTCAAGGAAGCTCATGTCTTCCTCTACCCCTGAAATAGGGTAAGTTTTCATTTCCCCTTTAGCTTCAGGGCCTGCTTGACGCCAGATTTTTAACGTTAAATCCATAATGTCTATTATTTGTAAGAACGAGTCTTCAATTCAACATTCTCGAATACCAATTCCTCTTTATGCAACTTTGCTTCAGAAGGAACACCTGTGTATTCCCAAGCACTAACAAAAGTGAAGTTTTCATCATCACGAAGTGCTTCACCCTCTGCACTTTGGTATTCTTCGCGGAAGTGACCACCACAACTTTCGTTGCGTTCTAGTGCATCTTTCGCCATCAATTCTCCTAATTCCAAGAAATCAGCAACACGTCCTGCCTTATCTAGTTCCGGGTTCATACCGTTTGCAGCACCCAGTACACGAACGTTCGCGTAGAAATCCTCACGTAGCGCTTGGATGTCTTTGATTGCTTGCTCTAGACCTTCTTTACTACGTGCCATACCCACTTCATTCCACATGATCTTTCCTAATTTCTTGTGGAAGTAATCAACAGGCTTGGTACCGTTCGCATTCATGAACATTTCAGTACGCTCGCGACATACTTTTTCAGCGTTCTCGAATTCTTTACTATCTGTAGATATCTCACCGGTGCGGATGTCTTTGCTCAAGAACTCACCTACCGTGTAAGGCGCTACGAAATATCCATCGGCCAAACCTTGCATCAAGGCAGAAGCACCAAGACGGTTCGCACCGTGGTCAGAGAAGTTTGCCTCGCCTAATGCGAAACAACCTGGGATAGAAGTCATCAAATTGTAATCTACCCACAATCCACCCATGGTGTAGTGCACTGCTGGATAAATCATCATTGGCTCTTTGTACGGGTTAGATGCTGTGATCTTTTCGTACATCTGGAAGAGGTTACCGTATTTCGCCTCAACCACTTTCTCTCCCAATGCCTTGATTTCAGCATCAGAAGGGTTTTTCAAGCCTTTTACGTGTGCTTCTTCAGAACCGTAACGCATGATCGCCGCAGCAAAATCAAGGTATACAGCTTCTCCTGTTTTGTTCACACCATAACCGGCATCACAACGCTCCTTTGCCGCTCTTGAAGCAACATCACGAGGAACGAGGTTACCAAAGGCAGGGTAGCGACGCTCTAAATAGTAATCGCGGTTTTCCTCTGCAATATCATTCGGATGAAGTGTTCCTTTACGGATCGCTTCAGCATCTTCTTTTTTAGCTGGAACCCAAATACGTCCATCGTTACGCAACGACTCAGACATCAAGGTCAACTTACTTTGATTTTCACCACTTACAGGAATACAAGTAGGGTGAATCTGAGTGAAACATGGGTTTGCCATGTAAGCCCCTTTGCGGTGTGCTTTCCATGCTGCAGTCACGTTAGAACCCATCGCGTTTGTTGAAAGGAAGAATACGTTACCGTAACCACCTGTACACAACAATACGGCATGTGCTCCATGACGCTCAAACTCTCCTGTTACAAGATTTTTAGCGATGATACCACGGGCTTTTCCGTCTACCACAACCAATTCTTGCATCTCATGACGAGCATACATTTTCACACGACCCTTCGCAATCTGACGGTTCAAAGCAGAGTATGCACCCAAAAGAAGTTGCTGACCTGTTTGACCTTTTGCATAGAACGTACGGCTCACCTGAACACCACCGAAAGAGCGGTTGTCCAATAAACCACCATAATCACGTGCAAATGGAACACCTTGTGCCACACACTGATCGATGATGTTACGGCTTACCTCAGCGAGACGGTGAACGTTCGCCTCACGCGAGCGGTAATCACCACCTTTGATCGTATCGTAGAATAGACGATATACTGAATCACCATCATTCTGGTAGTTTTTAGCTGCGTTGATACCTCCTTGTGCTGCAATCGAGTGCGCACGACGAGGAGAATCTTGGAAACAGAACGCTTTTACGTTGTACCCCATTTCCGCTAGAGAAGCAGCTGCAGAAGCACCGGCGAGACCAGTACCTACTACGATAACATCGAGTAAACGCTTATTCGCTGGCGAAACCAATGGAATTTCCCCTTTATGTTTCGTCCATTTATTGGCTAAATCGCCTGCTGGAATTTTTGAATCTAATGCCATAGTACGTCTAATTTTAGATGGCCTGGCCAGGTTGAACAATAAACAAGAACAAAGCTACTGCGATGAATCCTGCAGGAACCAACCAAGCAAAGCCTGCGCCAACTTTCTTAATAATCGGCGTGTAACGCTTGTGATTTACTCCCAATGTCTGGAAGGCGCTTTGAAAGCCATGGCTCAAGTGGAAGGCAAGACCTACCAGTGCAAGTACATAGAAAGCAGTGTACCACCAGTTCTCAAAAGCTGCGACTGTGATTGTCCAAAGATCTTTGTACTCTACCCCATCAACCGTGTAAGTTGCCACACTACCAAAGTGCATTTCGTACCAGAAGCTTCTCATGTGCACGATGATAAAGAACAAAGTAAGCAGCCCTAAAAGTGCCATCTTTCGAGAGGCCCAAGAAGCATTAGCTGCTTGGTTTTCTTTCACATAACCGACCGGACGAGCAGCTCTGTTCTGACGAGCAAGCATGATTCCGTCAATAGTATGAAGCAAAACAGATGCGTAGGTAAGGTAGGATAACACCTTCACTACAGGGAACGTAGTCATAAACAAACCGTATGCATTAAATGCATCTCTTCCTTCCTCGCCAGTCACGAAGAGCTGAAGATTCCCCAATAGGTGTCCTACCAAAAACGTACACAAAAACAGTCCTGTAGCCGCCATCCAATATTTGCGAGCTAGAGAAGAGCCGAATAGCCCTTTTGATGTTGATGCCATAAGCGATTTTAAAGATTAATAGCCTAATTTTAGCTTGTCAAATTTACGACACAGACTTTTGTCTAACACGTAAGTGTGATATAAATCACCTTAGAATTATTCTAAATTAATATAGTCTACCTCGTTATGAGATATCACAAACTAAATCAGAAATTGTTCATAGAGAACAGAAGCAAATTCACTGCACACTTGAAACCAAATTCGCTTGCGATCTTTACTTCGCAAGATGTATTTCCAACAAGCGCTGATGGCCACTTGCCGTTCAAGCAGCACAGTGATATTCTGTACTTAAGCGGTGCCGATCAAGAAGAGAGCATTCTGGTTCTTTTCCCTGATGCGCACAAAGAAGAGCTTAAGGAAGTCTTGTTCTTGAAGGAAACCAACGACCTGATTGCTGTTTGGGAAGGTGCCAAATATTCGAAGGAGGAGGCTTTTGAAATCAGCGGCATAAAGACGGTCTACTGGTTGAGCGAGTTTGAGCGAGTATTCAACGAGATGGCCGTGAATGCCGAACGTATTTATGTGAACGGCAATGAGCATTTGCGTGCCCATGTGGAGACGGAATTGCGTCAAGATCGCATGACTAAATGGCTCAAAGAAACCTATCCAGCTCATGAATTCGAGCGTTCGCAGCCCATTTTACATCGCGTACGCGGCACAAAATCGGAATTAGAAATCGAGGTGATGCGTGAAGCAGCAGCTGTAACTAGAAAAGGCTATGAGCGCGTTCTTAAATTCATGAAGCCCGGTGTTTGGGAATACGAATTAGAGGCCGAATTCATGCATGAGTTTCTATCGAACCGTTCTAGAGGGTTTGCCTACACCCCCATTATTGCAACTGGAAATAATGCGAACGTTCTTCATTATATCGAAAACAACGCTCAATGTCAGGACGGTGACCTCGTCTTGTTCGATGTGGGCGCAGAATATGCAAATTACACCTGTGATGTAACTCGCTGTTTTCCTGTAAACGGGAAATTTAGCGAACGTCAAAAAGAAGTCTACAATGCAGTACTGCGTGTGCATGATGGCGCTATCGCGTTATTGCGTCCGGGCATTCACTTAGACGATTACCACAAACAAGTGGGTGATTTGATGACACAAGAACTGCTTGGGTTGGGGTTGATTTCTCAACAAGATGTCGACGAGCAAGACCCAGCTTGGCCGGCCTACAAGAAATACTTCATGCACGGAACGAGCCACTATATTGGATTGGACGTTCACGATTATGGACTTTGGACCGTTCCAGTCGAAGAAGGCATGGTCTTCACTGTAGAGCCAGGTATCTACATTCCAGAAGAAGGTCTAGGGATTCGCATCGAAGACGACATCGTGATTACCAAAGATGGACACGAAAATCTAACCCGTGCTATTCCAAAAACCGTAGAAGAGATTGAAACCTTTATGGCAAAATAAATGCCGAGTATAGATTTTCACGGTGCAACCGTACATTACGAGTTCCGCGGCACCCCTCAGGGGAGTCGCGGAGCTCTTGTTTTACTGCATGGCTTCTTAGAAGATTCCAGGATGTGGGATGATCTGCTGCCCTATTTCGAATCACATGGACCGGTGCTCATGATCGACCTTCCAGGACATGGCAAAACGCCAAGTTTTGGCTACGAGCATTCGATGGAATTCATGGCAGATGCGGCATATACTGTAGTGGAGTCGCTAGAAATGAGTGAAATCGTTTTACTTGGCCACAGTATGGGAGGGTATGTAGCACTTGCTTTTACAGAGCTCTATCCGGAGTTATTAGGAGGACTAGGGTTGTTCTTTTCGACGCCTCATTCAGATAGCCCGGAGCGCCAACAGATGCGCTTGCGTGCAGCAGCATTGGTGAAGGAAAATAAAAATGCTTTTATACGAGCGGCAATTCCACAATTGTTTGATGCAGAGAGTCGCAATTTATATAAGGATGAAATCAAGCAGCAGATAGAGTTTAGTCTGCAGATGGAAACGCGAGGAGTGCTCGCTGCCATTATGGGCATGAAGGTTCGCGAAGACCGGACAAGATTACTTCATATGGTGCCAAAAGAATTGGCCCCGAATAAGATAGCTGTATTCGCAGGAGAACTCGATACTGTCATCGATTACGAACAGGTCAAGGAATGGCGAGATGCGCCAGGGGTTGGTTTCACACACACTTCAACCCACGGTCACATGGGACACATTTCCGATGCAGAAGGATGTGGCAAGGCTATTCATCTTTGGTGGAGCAGCCTCTATTAAAGACAAAAGGCGCTCCTCGGAGCGCCTTTTTTTATCTCTATGTCTTGGTATGAGGATTAAACCACACCTTGATCCATCATAGCATCGGCTACTTTCACGAAACCTGCAATGTTTGCACCACCTACGTAATCCACCGTACCGTCTTCTTTAGTACCGTATTTCACACAAGCTGCATGGATGTCTTTCATAATTCTCTGTAAGTGACCGTCTACCTCTTCACGAGTCCAGCTCATACGAAGACTGTTCTGGCTCATTTCCAAACCTGAGGTAGCAACACCACCAGCATTAGAAGCTTTACCTGGAGAGAACAACACGCCATTTTTCTGGAAAATCTCTACCGCCTCCGGTGTACAAGGCATATTTGCACCTTCACCTAGAGCGTGAAGACCATTTTTAACGAGTAGCTGTGCATCTTCACCTTTAAGTTCGTTCTGTGTAGCACACGGAAGAGCAACATCACAAGGAACGCCCCAAGGAGTACCTGCATGGAATTCAATAGAATCGAATGCCTCTGCAGCCTCGTGAATACGACCGCGACGAACGTTCTTGAGTTCCATAACGAATTCAAGCTGCTCCTGAGATAGACCGTCTTTACATAAAATGTAACCCGACGAATCACTCATAGTAAGGACTGATGCACCAAGTGCCATAGATTTTTCAGCGGCGAATTGGGCCACATTACCAGAGCCTGAGATGACAATTTTCTTCGAATGGAACGTTTCTCCTTTTGTAGAAAGCATTTCCTGAGTGAAGTATACGGTACCGTAACCTGTAGCTTCTGGACGAATCAAAGATCCTCCGTAACTCAAGGCTTTACCTGTAAGAACCCCAGTAAATTCGTTACGCAAACGCTTGTACTGACCGAACATGTAACCGATCTCACGACCACCCACACCAATATCACCCGCAGGTACATCTGTGTTAGCGCCGATATGACGAGAAAGCTCAGTCATGAAACTCTGGCAAAAACGCATTACTTCAGCGTCTGATTTACCCTTCGGATCGAAATTCGAACCTCCCTTACCTCCACCAAGAGGAAGAGTAGTCAAAGAGTTTTTAAAGATCTGCTCAAAGCCGAGGAATTTCAACACGCTAAGATTTACCGTTGGGTGGAAGCGAAGACCGCCTTTGTACGGGCCGATTGCACTATTAAACTCCACACGGTATCCTTTGTTGACGTGTACATTTCCTGCATCATCGGTCCAAGGAACACGGAACATGATCACGCGCTCTGGCTCAATAATACGCTCGAGCAAACTCTTGCCCTTGTACTTAGGATTGTTTTCAATGAAGGGAATCACAGATTCCGCAACTTCTTGTACCGCCTGCATGAATTCAGGCTCGTTTGGGTTAGCCGCTTCGACCTTCGCGATGAACGCGTCGATTTGGCCTTGGTACTGGCTGGACATATTGTCTGTTGTATTGATAGGTTATACCCAACAAATGTAGAACAAATACGAATCGACTACTACTCGTTCAATGGTGATTTACGAGAATACATATTTGGACCAATTTTATCTAGCGCACCCACCTCTACTAAAAACCTTAACGCTTTGTAAATCTGATTTTTATGACTCCCATAGGTCTTCATAAGGTGGTACACACTAACCCTTCTTCCATGCGGGAATTCACTTAAAAGTGTGCTCTCAAAGCGGTCAGAAAAGTCAATTTCCCCCTCAGCGGATTGCCAAATTGGATAAAATTCACCGGGAAACTTCGAATAGTCGAAGATTGAATTGGCCATACGTTGGTGAATCAACGCATTAGGGCCTGTGCTCATGGGCTGAAAGTGAGCACCGGGAAGCGCATACAGCTCTCTGTTGTATGAAAAAGCCTGATTTGCAGTAATCATAGCGCCGCTTTTGCGCGCCGCCTCAATCACCACTGTAGCGAGACTCGAACCAGCGATCAGTCGGTTGCGTACAGGATACATTTGAGGAAAACTAGGCTGGTGAAAGGGCTGCTCGGTGAAATACCCCCCTTGAGCTGCAACCATTTCATCCGCCAATTTCTGGTGAGATTTGGGACTCAGGTGACCCATTCCCCCAGCGACAAAGGCAGAGGTAGTGGCACCGTACTCGAGCGCACTTTTATGCAGCTGACCATCAATACCGAGAGCCAAGCCACTGACCAAATGGATGGGGTATTTACTCAAATGAAGTACCAATTCACGCAGCGCATGCAAACCATACGAAGTCGCCTTCCGAGATCCCACAACGGAGAGTGGGATTTTCTCATTATTCCACTGACCCCGACCGAAAAGAACCATGGGAGGGTCGGCAATTTCACGCAAATGTGAAGGAAAGTTATCCACATCGTTGAAGTACAAGATCTTAACGCCCTCTCGGGCACAAATATCCGCTTCTTTATGTGCCAATTCACACGCTTGACCCCAAAGCGCTGTACCGTTCGGATTTTGCGCAATAAACGCGTCAATACTCGCTTCCAGATCAACTAAATCGTCAAAATGAGTGGAAACGAAGTGCTTTTTTTCTTTGTTGATGGCTCCTTTATAAAAATGGAGCGCTAGTAATGTATTCATACTGAGTTGCTAACAGGTTGTTATTAAAAATTAGCTCAATATGTGCACCTAATAAAATGTAGTTATCCACATCTTTTGCATTTTTGTAGTCACATGAAAATCGAATCACTCATCATAGCAAGCCTCGAGGAAAAGGGACGTGTACAGCTGCCAGGCTGGGGCGCGTTTTACCTTAAATCTCAGAGTGCCCGTTGGGACAGCGTGACCGGTACAGCTTTTCCTGCAGGGAAGTACATTGGATTCAATCCAAGTATTGCACGTACCGAGAATACGCTTTTGCCTACGGTGATGCGCAGAATGGGAGCTTCGATGGAAGTGGCAGAGCAATGGATTGCGCGCAAAATCAACGAATGGCAACAGGTTTTAGACCAAGGTCAGATCTTAATGCTCGCAAATATTGGATCTTTCAGTGCCACTGCAGGATTTAAACCTGAAAAATCGACGTTTAACGACGACAGTTTTGGGCTCACTTCCTTCATGATGCACGCCGTAAATGAACCCAGCGCTCTTCAATCTAAGGTTTCAGCCAGCTTGAAGTTGGTGACCGAACAAAGAGAGCAAGGACTACGTGCTTGGCAAAAAGCTGCTGTTGCTGCAGCGATAACCGCACTATTCGGACTTGGTATTTTCCAAAGTGACTTGCCGACCGAAATGGCAGGTTGGATGGGGAATATGTCTAGCACAACTACGACGGAGATCACTACTCAAGAAGAAGAGCAAGATGAACTTGCGCCTGTAAGCATTGAGGCTGAGGCGACGAAAACAACCACGCACGAAGTAGCGCCAGCGAGCACCGTGGTGCAGCAGCCTGTTAAAGGAATGGGGTACTACATAGTGGTAGGCTCGTTCAAAGAATCAGCCAACGCAACAAGCTATTCCACTGAACTATCTCAGCAGGGTTATCAGGTCAGTATTCTTCCAGGATCTTTGAAAAAAGTGGGGATCGGCCACTTCTCTACGCGTGATGCAGCGAAAGCTGAATTGGTTAAAATCAAAAGTGAAGTAAATTCTCACGCTTGGATCTTCGCCTACTAAAAGTCTGAGCTACCTTTGCGGCTCCAATCTAACCAACTACATGAGTACCACTAAAACTCCGAAGGACAGCCTTACGGTAATGACGGAAATTGTCATGCCAAACGATACCAACCAGATGAACAACCTCTTCGGGGGACAGCTTTTGTCTTGGATGGACCGCTGTTGTGCAATCGCAGCTCACCGTCACTGTAAGCGTCAAGTTGTGACTTCAACGATCAACAATGTGAGTTTTAAAAACCCCATTCCGCACGGTGCGATAGTTACCATCGAGGCCAAAGTCACACGCGCATTTAGCTCCTCTATGGAAGTGATTGCGGATGTCTTTCTCGAGGAACAACGTCCCAACGGCTCACGCATCAAAGCGAACGAAGGGATTTTCACTTTTGTGGCTGTGGATCAGCTCGGAAACCCGATCAATATTCCTGAAATCACGCCTGAATCTGAGCTTGAACAAGAACGCTATGCGGCGGCTCTACGTCGACGTCAATTGGCTTTGATTATTGCAGGTAAAATGCCTCCGAACGAGGCGACCGAACTCAAGGCGCTGTTTTACCCTGAAGAATCTGCTCAATAGCAGTAATAATCTCTTTTACATCGACAGCATCCATAGGATTACTGGCCCAGAAAGGGACTTTTCCGTGCTTGTGTAAGGGAGAGAGGCGACTCTTTGTGCAAACCATATACTGATTCTCCCGAGCGGGCCAAGGTGCAAACCCTAAACTTGGATGTGTCGCTCCCCAAAAACTTATTAAGGGCTTTCCTAGTAATGCAGCTGCATGCATAAAGCCCGTATCACCACTGACCACTAGATCTGCTCCAGAGACTACCGCTAGAGCCTGCTCGATCGAAGTGTGTGTGGCATCTAAAGTATCGGGGTAGGCTGCGCATAACTTTTCGGCCAGCCTATGATCCCCGGGTCCACCGAGAAGTACGCAAGAGACAGAAAAGCGGCCCAACGAGGCTAAAATTTGGATCCAAGCTTCTGCGCTAAGACGTTTACCCCGCTGACTGCCCCCAATCACTAAAAGCACATAAGGCGCTTGGGGAACAGCGCTTACGTCATTGAGCTGTAAAAACGGGTTCTGAGAGAGCGCTATTTCCGGCACCAATTCTTCTGCCGCTCGTTGGTAGCGATGTACTACTGGACTCAACGCAAAGCGCTGACTCTTTGTCCACAGCAGTAAGGAGCGACGCAGGTATGGTTTATCGAATGTGGCACGCGGCAACTCCAGGCCTTTGGCAAACAACTTCGACTGCCGTGTACCCTGCAAATCCAATACCGCATCATAATACTCTTTGGAACATTTCTGCAGTCTTGCACGGTCTTTTTCCCAGCAGTAGACCGCCCGAACACTAGGCAATATAAGTGCCACGGAAGTGTTACGCTCCTTGACCAATACATCGACCACTACCCCCTTCTCAGCCAAAGCCTGTAGCACAGGAGCTGTGAGCAGTATGTCTCCGATAGCAGAGAAACGAATTACCAAAAGAGATTTGACCATGTGCTGAAAGCTAGAGTTCTATCAACCCGAAACTATATACGAGACTAAACGCCAGGAGTATTGCGAAGATGATTTCTACCAAAGTACGCCTTCTGAAATAATACAAGGCATTCGCACCTTGGTAACTTAGCCCTAGAATAAGTAGCACGAATCCTCCCTCACCACCGATGAATTGCGCTAGGAGGGCACCTATGACAATCCAAGTGAAGGCAATCAAAGAACGCAGTTTATTCAGATTATTCGCCTTGCGGTAGGAAACGGTGAACTGATGAATAGTCACTAAAAACACCAATGCCGGCAGGATCCACCACTCAGGTGGAACTTGATGCAACACAGGTGGTGAAAAATACGTAGCATCCGCAGATGAAGACAAAAACAAAGGCACGCTCACCGGAATGAAGAAGGCCACAAGTGCTTGTAGCAACGTTCGAATATTCAGGCCTCCCAGAAGCAATAAGGCGATCAACGATCCTACGCCGATGTAGTACCCACCTGCAGGGAATAGCAGCCAACCCAGCGCACTCAAGGTACCCATATGCAGCACCCAGATGGGGTTTCTGCGACGACGGAAATTTTCAGCAAACTGCCAATTCGTTTCAAGAAGCATTCCGCCAACAACGAGCGAATAAGCGGTGAACTCACTTACATATGGGAAAACGAAGAGTACGAATACCACAAAACGGAATTGGGTACCCTTGAACGCCCATCTTTCGCTGTATAAAAGCCAACTCAGTGAGCCAAAAGTGAAATAACCTGCAGCAAACCACAGAAAGTAACTCAAGGTTTCATTGGCGGTGAAAAGGACGCCTACAGCAGACAAAACCGCTAAAAGTGCGAGTCGAACACTGGAATAAGCATCAATCTTTCTAAAGTTCCGAAGGAGCATTGAGTTTTCTGTATTATTTTAGCGGCAGTTTAAAAGCTTGCGCTATGTTAAGAAATTTCTTTGAAGGCCTTGGTGACTTTTTCCAGGCAACATTTAAAATACTTCCAACGGTTGGAGATTCTGTAAACCGTTTGTTCATGCTAGTCATTGCGGGTGGATTAGTGTACTGGATCATCCAGATGAGAAAGCACAAAGCCAACGGCGAAGCTTAATCGCTAAATTAAGAGCATTTATCATATTAAAATCCCCGGTCTCTTTGGAGTGCCGGGGATTTTTTTTGTGACTGATATGCTACTTGCCGGTAGGACAGAGCAGTTATAAATCGAAACCAATGTCTTTGCGGTAATTGATACCTTCAAAAGACACTTTGGCAAGTGATGCATAGCTCTTTGAAAGGGCTTCATCCTTGTTTGCACCAAAGCTAGTAAAGGCCATAACACGCCCCCCTGAGGTGGTGATTTGCTCGCCCGGCTTCGTCCCTGCGTGGAATACGTAGGTTTCCTCACCAACGAGATCTAAACCTTCAATGACTTTTCCTTTAGCATAGGATCCTGGATAACCGCCGCTCACGGCCATTACCGTGGCTGCCGTTTGTGGGTTGACTTGCAGGTCGATCTCCGAAAGCGTACCGTTGTGCATTGCTACGAATAAATCGATGATATCCGTTTCCAAACGTGGTATAACCACCTCTGTTTCCGGATCACCCATACGCACATTGTATTCGATCACTTTTGGTCCCTTGCTGGTGTTTATCAAACCGAAGAATACAAAGCCTTGGTAGGGTAAATTATCTTTCACTAAACCTGAAATGGTCGGCTCAATGATTTCACGAACAGTGCGCTCGCGCAAGGCTTCGTCAAAGAACGGTACAGGGCTAATAGCACCCATACCACCAGTATTCAAACCGGTGTCGCCTTCGCCAATACGCTTGTAATCTTTCGCCTCAGGAAGCAGGGCATATCCGCCCTTTCCATCTGTTAATGCAAAAATACTGAATTCGATGCCGGCAAGAAATTCTTCAATCACCACACGCGAGGATGCATCACCGAATTTGGCGTCTACAAGCATGTTCTTGAGCTCTTCTTTCGCCTCATCTAGATCTTCAATGATCAGCACTCCTTTACCCGCTGCAAGGCCGTCTGCTTTTAATACATACGGTGCATCAAGGGTCTCTAGAAAGGCCTGTCCCTCTGCTAAGGTATCTTTGGTAAAGGTTTGGTAAGCCGCGGTTGGGATGCTGTGGCGCATCATGAACGCTTTGGCAAAATCCTTAGAACCCTCGAGCTCTGCTGCCGCTTGACGGGGTCCTACGACTATGAGGTCTGCTAGTTCTGAATCCGACTTTAGACCGTCGTGAACACCTTCTACTAAAGGTGCTTCAGGACCGACTACGACAATGTCGATGTGATTTTCCTTCACGAATGCTCCGATCGCTTTGGCGTCGGTAATTGGCAACTCTATATTCGTTCCCAATGCGCCCGTTCCACCATTACCTGGGGCAATGAACAGGTTGTCACACTTTGGGCTTTGTGCAATTTTACTCGATAAAGCATGCTCACGACCACCGGAGCCTAAAACCAATACATTCATGATCTAAGAATTTTCTCCGGCAAAAATAACCCGAAAAGATGGGTTAGAATAATTTAAGATTCTCTGCTATACAGCCACTGTGCAAATTCACGAAGTGGGCGAAGCTTTTCGTCAGCCACCTCCACTTTATCGAGCGCTTCGAGGGATTGCTTATAGTAACTATCTATCTGAGATTTAGCATAAACGTGGACACCAAGATCTTTGTAGAGTTCCTGGAATGCAGCAACTTTGGCTTCATCGGCCGGTAAACTCGCGTATTTTTCAAAATCAACACCTTGCTCTATCGCACGGCGTTGTGCTTCAATCCAAAGCAACGTCTTCTTGTTACTTAGAATATCACCACCCACCTGCTTCCCAAATTTCTCGGGGTCGCCATATACATCGAGGTAATCATCTTTGATCTGAAAAGAAGTACCGAGCAACAAGGCAAAATCATAGAGTGCTGCGGCATCGTCTTTCGAAGCTCCACCTACTAAAGCTCCCACTTTCATGGAACAGCCTAATAGTACTGAAGTTTTGTATTGAATCATTTGGATGTATGTGGCTGCCTCCACCTGGTCTACGGTTTCAAAGTCCATGTCCATTTGTTGGCCTTCACAAACTTCTAAAGCGGTTTGTGAAAAAGTAGCTAATACTTCTGGCAGTAGGGACGGTTCACAATTGGCCACGTATTGGTAGGCCTTGACCAGCATGCCATCTCCTGAGAGAATACCAACATTCTGATCCCATTTTTTATGGACTGTAGTTTGGCCGCGACGAAGAGGTGCTTCGTCCATGATATCATCGTGAATCAGCGAAAAGTTGTGAAAGAGTTCGATAGCCATCGCTTGAGGCATCGCTTTTTTTGGGTCGCCGTAGATTCCCGCACCCATCAACGCGAGGATGGGGCGCAGTCGTTTTCCTCCAAGTCCCATGATGTAATGCATGGGGTCGTACAATTTCGAAGGCGCTGTGCCTAGGTTGAGTTGGTCAATTTCTTTTTGAAAAAGCGCTTGGAGGGCCGAAAGGTTATTCATGTCACTTCAGGAGTTTAAGTAGGTACTTTCCGTAACCGCTCTTAACGAGTGGCTGAGCAATTTGTTTAAGCTGATCAGCATCAATGAAGCCTTGTTCAAAAGCAATCTCCTCGATACAGCCCACCTTCAAACCTTGGCGTTCTTCGATGACTTCAACGAAT
>Ga0209962_1000356_pt1 | contig 13893 bp, 5 predicted proteins | sample SalPonA_C_H2O_MG_FD_185722 | JGI IMG/M metagenome (GOLD analysis project Ga0209962, IMG submission 185722) | Water microbial communities from South San Francisco under conditions of wetland restoration - Salt Pond MetaG R2A_C_H2O_MG (SPAdes)... | ecosystem: Environmental > Aquatic > Non-marine... | reverse complement strand
CAGTTTCAGCAGGGGCCGCTACTGTGAGCGCCACCGCACCATCGGTTACGTTTGTTGAATTGACCGTATGGGTCTTAATAGCCAGTGGCGATCCGTCTACAAAAACCTGCAAAACATCTCCAACCTCAGCTCCAGTTAAGTCGACCAGCATTTCAAATTCACCATCACCCGCCGCGGAGTTCGTAAGCGAAGATATTTCTGCTTCGCTCAAATTAGTTACATTCATCGAGGCACTTCCCCACACAGTGGACGTACCGTCTGTCACGGAAAACATAATCGCTACGCTCCCTGAAAAGTCATCGGCAGGCGTGAAATACCAGGAACCGTCATTATTACTCGATATAGAGCCCGATGAACTATCAACAAGAAGCACACTGCTAACCGAAAGTGCGTCTCCGTCCACGTCCACTACGTTTACTTCATCGAGAAGGTCACCCTCCGTTATCAGAACAGCAGCACTATCCTCGCTGATGCCGGTCAGAGTAACTGGGGAAGTTATCGATGGTGCATCATTCTGCGCAGTAACCGAGATGCTCAACTGATAACTATTACTATAGGTAGTGCCATCCCCTACCGCATAACCAATGGACGCATAAGGGGAGCCAAATTCATCCGCATCAGGCACAAACTTTAGGTAACCAAGCGCTATATCGGTAACAGTTACGACCTGATTCAGCGTTGCATCTACCCAAGTCGTTCCATTGAAATATTGGAGTTCACCATTACTCTCCAAACCAGTTATTTTAATAGAATCCCATGCATCGCCGTCTTCATCACTATAGGACCCAAAGTCATTCAAAGAGAGAACAATCTCAGTATCCTCGGCTGTTACTATCGAATCGTTAGTAGAAGTCGGAGCATCGTTCTGTGCCGCAACCCCTGGCGTGTCACTGGCAACGTCAAATAACCCGCCATCGTTGGTTTGTGATACTCTCAGGTCTATAGCATCGAGCGGTTCACCAGCATTAATTTGATTTATTCCAGCCTGAGTGAGAAAAACATTACCGTTCTGATCTAAAGTGTAATGTGCACTTGAAGTATTGAAACTGACATAGAGAGAACTGCTCTCTTCATCGCTGGTTGTGTAACTGCCAGCGAGAGTAACCCCTGGTGTCAATCCGCCGCTATCTTCAACGAAATCATTGGCTACAACGCTAATTGTTGGCGCATCATCAACATAAAGCACACTCGGCTGCAAGGAGGCAGTAGTAACCAAACTACCGTCACTCGCCGCTAAATCAATCAGATCTAAGGTCTGCCCCGCATTAATCGCAGCAGCCCCTGCTGCAGTCAACTGGACACTGCCAGAACCTGAACCAGCGACAAGTACGTAATAAGGACTGACCGTGTTGAAGCTGACGGTCACGGTAGTACTCTCTGGATCTGATGTGGAATAGGTCGCCACTGTTGTGCCGGCTGAGACGGCACCTTCAACTACTGCAGTAGCGTAAAGGGTTATTACAGGAGAGTCATTTGATTGGGTTATAGTCGGAGTCGCCGAGTTAGAACTGGAAAGGCCAGAAGAATCGGTCACTTTCAGATCGATGGTATCGAGTGTACCAGCCAAATTAATGACATTGATCGCTGCCTGTGTAAGGTAAATATTGCCATTTTGGTCGAGCGTGTAATGCGAAGTAGCTGTGTTAAAACTTACCCAAGTACTATTACCGTCTTCATCGGTAACGTTATATTGCCCAGCAAGAGTGACACCGGCCACTAGCCCACCAGAGCCCTCAGTAAAATTGTAAGCTGAGACGTCAATGCTGGGCGCATCGTTTACTTCAAGAACGACAGGCTGCACAGTTGCTGTGGCACTTAAAATTGGCGTGCCATTATCAGTAACTTTTAGATGAACAGGATCAAGCGCCAATCCAAGATTTACGCGATCTAGCCCAGCTTGAGTAAGGATAACCTGGTTATTTGCGGCATCCAGTTGGTAGTAGGCGCTCGGTGTAGCGAAAGATACTGTAAGGGTGTTCCCTGTATCAGGATCAGAAACTGAATAGGTAGCAACAACACTGCCAACACCCAAAGCTGTATCATCCTCTACCAGCGCCCTTGCGGTTATGCTAATACTCGGTACGTCGTTTACATTCGTAACAACGGGGGTGTCGCTACTAGTTGAAGTCAGCCCGCCGCTATCAGTCACCAGCAAGCTAATAGGATCCAACGGTCCACCCGCATTGATTTGTGTTATGCCAGCCTGAGTCAGGTATACGTTTCCATTTTGATCTAACGTGTAATGGGAGCTAGATGGACTTAACGTAACGGTTGGTTGATTATTATCGGCATCGACAATGACATAAGTTCCAGCCAGTGTCGAACCAGCAATCAAGTTGCCAGCATCCTCTAAGAAATCAAATGCCGTAACTGAGATTGTCGGCGCGTCGTTCACCGCCTTAACGCTAATAGTGGCTGTGGCCGTTTGTGTACCACCTTTGCCATCGCTTACGAGGTAAACGAAGCTATCTGCTCCGTAAAAATCGGGATCGGGGTCGTAAGTAAAAGTGCCGTTTGAGTTCAACGAGAGAACGCCATTAGATACGCCTGATATCAGATTCACTGTAAGCGAATCTCCGTCATCGATATCAAAATCGTTATCCAGCACGTCTCCAGATAACTGAGTATCCTCGGCAACACTGTAAGCTTCGCCAAATACGGTCGGTGCGTCGTTTTGGGCGGCTACATTAACAGTCACCGTGCCAGTAGCGAAGCCACCTTGTCCATCCGTGACTGTATAGTCAAATGTGTCTACACCCTCGAAATTAGGACTTGGGGTATATACAAAGCTCCCATCAGCATTGAGGGCTAATGCGCCATTGCTCGGTAAAGCACTAACAGACGCAATTAGGTTATCTCCATCTGCATCACTGTCGTTGCTTAGAACATTGCCGCTAAGCGAGCCGTCTTCAAATATCGAATAATTCTCATCAATAACGTCAGGAACGTCGTTAACATTATTCACCGTCAGTCTGAAAACATCGCTCACCGAAGCGCCGCTTGGATCAGTCGCGGTAACTCGGATATTAAGGACGCCTACATCTGCATTTCCGGGTGTGCCGGAGAATACGCCATCGTTTGAAAGTGTTAACCAGGCGGGCAGATCACTACCATTGGTCAATGTCGCCGAGAAAACTAGAAGACCTGTTTCATTCGCGTCGACATCAACAAAATCAGCACTGACATCGTAAGTAAGAGGAGCACCCTCATCAATTGGATAGTCGTCTATCAGCGAAGTGGTCGGTGCATCGTTTTGTGGCACGACATGGATATTGACCGTTGCGGTGTCAGTGCCACCGTTTCCATCCGATAGCGTGTATGTGAAACTGTCCGGGCCGTTGTAGTTTGCATCAGGTGTATAAACAAAACTGCCATCGGCATTCAGCACTAACGTACCATTCGCCGGCGTTGTTAACTCCGAGGCACTGAGGCTATCACCCTCTACGTCCGTATCGTTGGACAAAACATTACCAACCAGCGAGCCATCTTCCACCACGGAAAAAGAATCACTGACCGCAGTCGGAGAATCGTTATCCGGAAGGACTTGAATATTTACAGTCTCAGTAACTGCTGCAAAATTCCCATCAGTGACTGAATAAGTCAGTGAAGTCGCCAAATTAACAGCCCCACCAGTCTCAGCTGGAGCGACATACAGAAGGCCACTAAATTCGGAAACTGTTAATTCATCCCCCACATTTATTGGATTGTTAAGACTATCTGTAACTACACCTACATCAGGTAATGAGCTTATTGTGATCGTTAAATTATCGCCATCGGCATCAGTAGGTAACGATGCGCTCAGGGTTGTGGCGGCGTCACCCTCAGTCACAGTTAATGACGCTGCGGTTGTTACGGGTGCCTCGTTGGTCATCAGATCTAAAAAGTTCTGATCGGCCTCTGCAATTGTTGTAACACTTGTATCGAAGAGATCGCCAATCTCTTTATGTAAGCGATCAACATTTGGCAGACCTGTAAGGTCCTTGAGGTAAGCCTCTGTCATATCGATAGGCATCAGGTATTCTTGAGACAATATGGCTACTGCCATATTGTCAAAGACCCTATCAGCGTAAAGAGCTCCAGAATCGGCGTTAGCTTCACCGTACGTAGCGATCATCGCTACCATCAATGAAGCTTGATACAAATCCAGTGAATCAGCAGGGTCTGTATTGAACAGATCAGTATTATTTGACAGCCCCAAAGCATTGTTCACGTAAATATTGGCAGTTGCAGCGGAGAGGTTTCCCTCCTCCATCACGTGAACGACTAATGTAGAAAGAGGTGACCAAACAGAAGCACTGGCAGGTGCTTTTAGCTCAAGAATGTTTCTAAGCTCGGTATTATTGATAGTTTGATAGCCACCTGAGGCAATCAAAATCGAGTCCAAGTCGATAGCAGACTCTAACTCGAACCGGCCGTTAGAATCAGTTTCTGCCAATACTTCGAGTGATCCTTCGGTTCGAATAACAGCTTCCGCTATAACCGCATCTGTTACCAAACCGTCTGTCAAATCAGTCTCTGTCAACGAAACAGTGACGGTGTCGCTTAATCCATCACCGTCACTGACAGTCACCGTAATATCGCGATTATTGGCTAAAGTCTCAAAATCGTTTGTCGCTGCCGCTGCACCTGCGGTCGTAAGGGTTATCGCACCAGTAGTGCTATTGATCGCATAGGCATCCACGAAGGCCCCTGTACCATCGTATACCTGTACATTGGTGCTAATGCTATACGTCAGCGTATCGCCATCAACATCACCTGCTCCCACAGTCCCAATGACGTAGCTAGTATTACTGTTCTCTGGGTAAGTAAACGCATAACCGGGCGTTGAACCGGAATCTTCATTATTGAAGATTGGCGCTTCGTTAATATCAGTTTCACGAAGCGTCACCTGAATATCTTGAGTCAGACTTCCGTCACTTACAGAAACTGTCAGAACATGATCCACACTGCCGGTTTCAAAATCGTTTGCCTCAGAGGCACTGCCTGCTGCGGTGAGTGAAATAACGCCCGTGCTGGAGTTTATCGAATACCAGCCATTGGCATTACCACTTTTGATGGAGTAGGTCAGCGAGTCACCGTCTGGATCCGATGCCTGAACTGTTCCCAGGACTGTGCCGCTGGGGCTGTTCTCGTCGTATTCGAAAAGATAACTTCCTGAATTAGGCGCAGCATTCGAACCTGTATCAACGAAACTTGGGGCATCATTTGGATCATCGTCGTCTTTCAACCAGTTATAGAGCACCATCCCTGCTGCGCCAAATCCGACAACCTTCAGTACACTGCCCCAAGTAAAGCCCGACCCCCAATCACTGAAGTTCCAATAGTTCGAGTTGCCATAGCTGGTGTAGCCCAGCGTCGGCTTCACTGGCGGTGCTGGTGGGAAGGTCTCTTGGTAGCTGGAAAGGTAGGAATCGCGCACGCTGTAGTCGCGAACCGGTGTGATCTCGCGCACCGAACGCAGTGGCTCAACAGTCCGCTCCGCTGGAAGCGCGTCTGCCTCTGGGTAGAGTTTAAAGGACTCTATGTAGGGCTCGAACGCGGAGGCTTTACTGAGTTCGTAGGGCGAGATTTGGTCATATATGACATCACCAATCACCAGCGACGGGTCTACATCTATGGCGTAGAAGCCTTTGAATATCGCCTTGTATTGCCCGTGGTATTTAATGATGAGGTCGTTGCCACGTCTTTCGAAGGTGACAAAATTGGCATCCATACCACCGGTTTCAATGAACTTAAACGAGTCGCCAGGCAGCACCATAAAGGTCTGCACTGCGGCCGATCCAACAAGGTCGGCAGCGTAGGTTTGGCGTGTATCGTTGAAGTTCATCTAATCGACAACTCTCTATTAAAATTTGTTACGCCTTACATTCTTCGTCAAAAAAGACAATTTTGCAAATCTGTAAATCAAAATAATTGTCATTTTAGACATTTCTATCAGATCACTTTTCGACGCCTGCTTTACAGATCGCTTTTTTTAGTCATAATTGGCAATGCAGGGGAATGTTTTTCAGGAGCGTCACGTACAGTGATTTACTATATTGTCAAAATCGGCAAAAGCCTCACCGCTATCACGGGTGCTTCGCGCACACTGGGCAGCGCGCTTTTTTTGACCCTGCTCTTCTTGACAGCATTACTGCCATCTATGACAAAGGCGAGCGAACTAGACACACACATCACTCCAGGTGAGCCTTTCTACGCGCGGATCAAATTTCCTATTGCACTGACGCAATCGGGTGACAACTTTGAGATTGCCACGGATCGTGCCTATAAGATGAAGGGGTTAGAGAAGCCCAAGTTTCTGCAAACAGCCTCTGTGGTGCGCAACCAATCGGATAGCCGCTCACTCTATATAACGACCCGTGATGGTGTATCCGTTGAACAGTTTGATCTGCTTCTGATTGGCAACATCGCCGACAACGCAGCCTTCGCTCACTTCAACTTGGATGTCAGCAGCGGCAGAACAGTCGTACAACTGGTCTCAGAGCACATACCGACGTTGCCCTCTGCGTCACTACCGAGCCAGCAGCCGGTAGTACAGCCAGCTAGCACGGGTAGGCCCGAGTGGAACCTAGCGAGCGTCAGCCCCATCAACCTCAACCCAGCTTTCACTCCTGCAACACTAACACCTGATGCAGAGGCACCTGTTCAGGCGATAACTAATCAGCCAACCGCCGCTACATCCTCGGGCCAGATGCTGGTTAATGAACTGGTCACAGCGATAAGGCAGCAAAACGCTTCGCAGGTCATCAGTGCCAACCAAGAGAGCTCTGTGGCGACCGCTCTAGCACAAAACTCGACCATTTTGCTCTCGTCAGAGATCGGCCACTACAAAACCGTCACGGTGGTCCTCTACCTATTTCTGGGTGCTGGGGCGTTTATACTTCTCTATGTGGCTATTGCACGTGTGGTTGAGCGACAGGGCAGAGAAAACTCTAGCGCAGCTAAAACTCAGACCAGCAGCACAGATGCAAACTCACTCAACAGTCAGTTGCTGCAGTTGGTAGCAATGAACATGCGCGCTTCGCAGCCCGCGCCGGCCAACTCAGACTCATCGGTGCGTGATGCGTGGATGCTGGAAGTAGCGCAAAACACACGCACATTAATGGAACAGGTGCGTAACCTTGAGGCGCAGAACGCAGAGCTCTCGCGACGTAGCCAGGTACAGGCGGCGCAAGAGGCCGCCCAGCCAGCACGACCCAGAGTGCGCATGAGTAATGTCAGAATGGACTCGCCGCAGGCTGCACCTTCAGTTGCTTCGCAGGCAAATCGCCAGCCCGCTCCTCAGGCGGCAGATAGTGAGCCGGCTAAGTTCGCAGAGACGCTTCAGCTCGCCACAGTTTACGAGAGTATGGGCGACCGCAATATGGCGCGTACCCTGCTACAGCAAGTGGTTGCTGGGGGTTCTAAGGCTGAGAAGGCGAAAGCCGAAAACCTACTGGCAGAGATGGGCTGATGTTTGAGGTCGGCGTTATTGAGCAGCTGTTCGGCCAGTGTGGTATCCCCTACCGGCCGGCACAGCTCGCGAAAAAGCTGGATAAGATAAACAACCGCGACAGCCTTACACCGGTTGAAAAACTGCAAAACTTAATTGAGGATTTGGACCTAAAGCAGATCTCAATTCAGCAGGCAGCGGTCTCACAAGCGGGCGAGCAGTGCTTCCCGGGGCTTATCTACCTCAAACAGAGTTGGCACTTTATACAGCGCACACCTGAAGGTTACCTGCTCTCTTCGCAGTCACTGGGTAAGAAAACCGTCAAGACGCTGGATAGGCTGCCCACCACAGTGATTGTCTGGCTGGAGAGACCTGAACTCTCCTATGCCAAATCTGGTGAGGAGCGTATTACCCGCGTCTCCGGTCTGATTAAACGTGTTGCTCTGCGTCATAAGCGGTGGGTGCTCGACCTCACCATCGCTACGCTAATGGTCAACCTTTTTGCCATTGTCACCTCGCTCTTCGCTATGCAGGTGTACGACAGAGTTGTGCCAAGTTTGGCACTCGACACACTATTCTCTCTGGTTATTGGCGTCGTTATTATCTATCTGATCGATTTTGCGCTGAAAGTGACACGTGCGCGCGTGCTTGATACCAAATCATCACGTATCGACGCGGTGCTTTCGCACGAGGTCTTCAGCCACCTGATGAAGACCCGACTTGATGCACTACCGTCTCAGTTGGGCACTCTAACCGCGCAAATATCGGGCATTGAGAGTGTGCGTCAGTTCTTCACCTCCTCAATTCTCTTTGCGCTGGTAGACCTGCCATTCGCACTGCTATTTTTGGCAATTATCTACCTAATAGGCGGTCCCATCGCCTATGTTTACGCCGCATTCTTTGTCGCTAGCATAATTATCGGCTGGATCGCGCAACTGCGATCCCAAGCACTCAACCGTCAGGTGACTCTGCGCAGTCACGAACGTCAAGGGGTTCTGGTTGATGCCATTAAAGGCGCTGAAACTGTGAAGTCGACCGGTGCGAGCGCGATGTTCCAAAACGAGTGGGATGCAGTTAACCGCTCCATCTCCAGTTTTAGCTTAAAACAGAAATCGATCTCTAGTTTCACTACAAGTCTATCGGCACTCCTGGGCTCACTCGCCTACGCCTCCGCCATTGTTATTGGTGTGCACCTGATCGCAGAAGGTGAGATCACCATGGGTACCATGATCGCCTGCAGTATTCTGGGTGGACGTGTGCTCGGCCCCGTAGGGCAAGCGGTTAACTACATGATCCAGTTTAATAACGTGAAGCAGTCCACGGAACTGGTGAATCAGTTTTTGGAGCTCCCTGAAGAGCGCCAGCGCTCAGAGAGTCTGGTCTTCCCTGTTACCCGTCCACAGGATATCAGCGTTAAAGGGGTGCGCTTCGCCTACCCCGGTTCACAGTTGGCGCAGGTCAGCATCGAGGAGTTTAGCGCCAAGGCTGGCGAGCGCATCGCTATTCTTGGCTCCATCGGTTCGGGTAAGTCGACTCTACTGAAGCTACTAGCAGGGCTCTACAAGCCACAGACCGGTTTGATTAAAACAGGCGGAGCCGACCTCTGGACGCTCGACCCGTTCTACATGACCAAGAACATCTCCTACCTGCCGCAAACGCCAGACCTCTTCAAAGGCACGCTGAAATCCAATCTCACGCTGGGGCGCAATGTCAGCGATACCAAGCTGTTACACACGATTGAACTGCTCAATATCACCTCCATAATGGAGCAGAATGACAAAGGACTGGACCTACCTATCAGCGAGGGTGGCAGTGGCTTATCGGGCGGACAACGCCAGTTGGTGGGCCTTGCACGTCTCTTTCTCAACGGCCCCTCTATCTGGATACTGGATGAGCCAACCGCTGCGTTGGATCAGAGCCGCCAGGCTACCGTGCGCAAGGCGTTGCAAGCGGTTCTGCAGCCATCAGACATTCTGATATTTGCCACCCACAACCCCGCTCTGGCGGTGGAGATGGCAAACCGAGTTCTGGTGATGGAGCGCGGCCAGATCGTTAAAGATGTACCCGCCTCCTCCGTAACTTGGAGGCACAGCAATGGCTAGCAATCTGCATAAGATCGAGCAAGACTACGAGCGCGAGCCGACCGGCAGTTCGCTTATCATCTGGATCGTCTTCGCCAGTTTTGTCGCATTCATCATCTGGTCGTTCTCCTTTGAGCTGGAGCAGTTTGTACGCGCTCAGGGGCAGGTTATCTCAAGTAGCCGCGTACAGCAGATTCAAACCGTTGATGGCGGCGTGGTGTCGGAGATTAATGTCAGAGAGGGCGATACCGTAAAACCGGGGCAGATACTTGCCAAAATCGACAAGACCCGTTTTGAAGCGCAAACCAATGAGGTGCTCGCGCGCGTTAACGCACTAAAAGCAAAGGTGTCGCGCCTGCGTGCCGAGGTTACAAACACCCCCCTCACCTTTCCGACTGAGCTGAACGATTTACCAGAAATTACCGGGCTGGAGGTCACAATTTACAACCGCCGTCTCAACCGCCTGCAGGATGACCTTGATGCAACTCGTCATCTGCTAACGTTGGCAATTCGGGAGAAGACGATGGTTGAGCAACTCAATAAAACTGGCGATGTAAACAAGACGGAACTGCTCAACGCGCAACGCGCTGTTGTGGATGCCCAAGCCAAGCTCGATGCCGTACGTAACGACTATTTTGAGCAGTCGAGCCAGGAACTTGCGCAGACCGAAGATGAGTTAGCGCAAAGCTTGGAGGTGCTAAACCAGCGCTCCGAGGTGCTACGCAGCTCAACCTTGCGTGCGCTAGTTCCGGGCATTGTTAAAAACATATCAGTAACAACGCTGGGGGCGGTTACCAAGCCAGGTGAGACGCTGATGGAGATCATCCCGAGTCAGGACATGCTGTTGATTGAAGCGCAGATACCACCTGTCGATATTGGCGAACTGCGCGAGGGTTTGCCTGCCACTCTGCGATTTGACCCCTATGACTCATCCATTTATGGCACTGTAGCCGGCGATGTCAGTTACATCTCTGGCGACACTATCGCCGAGATGGATGGGCGCGGGAACGAGAAGCGCTACTACATTACCCATATACGTCTGCCCGAGGGTGAGGTTGTCACATCTATTGGCAAACCCATCGAAATTATGCCAGGTATGACAACAACCGTTGACATAAAGACTGGAAAACGTACCGTAATCAATTACATACTTAAACCAATTATAAAAACGCTCGACCGCAGCTTCGGTGAAAAATAGCCCGAAGAGTGAGCCCAAAATGACACTAGCACAGTGCGATACTGACGAAGGATGAGTCTATGAATAGAACAAGCCCCCACTTTAGAGAGCTGGTACAGCAAATCTCCTCTGCGGGTCGTTCAAGCGAGACCGTTTGTTTAGTTGGCGAAATTGGCACAGGCAAGCGTCAGGCCGCAGTTACCATCCATCGCGCTAGCACCCATCTGCAGGGGCGGTTCATCACCATAAACTGTATGGGCTTGAGCGACGAGGAGTTCGCCATCGATCTTTTCGGACGCATGAGCGACGATGGAGAACTTGTTCGCAAAGGCGCCGCCAACCTTGCTGAAGGCGGCACGCTCTACCTGCACGAGGTGTGTGAACTCTCTAAACGTTCACAAGCCGTGCTGGTGCGCTTCCTCGAGACCGATACTTATCGTCCCATCGGCTCAATGTCGACCTTCTCGTCCAACCTCAGGGTGATCGTCTCATCGTCAATGTCGATGGAGAATGCGGTAGAGACTGCAACGCTGCGCAACGATCTCTACCACCTGCTGACCCCTGTCGTAATTCATCTGCCACGTCTCAATGACCGCCTTGAGGATATCCCCTTCCTGTTCCGTCAGGTGTTGGGCGAAATTGCCTCGCAGTATGACCGTCCAGTCGATGATGCTGCTTTCGAGTTGTTGCAGAATCATAGCTTCAACGGCAACTTGTTAGAGCTCCGCAATATTGCGACTCGTATCGTCTCAAAGACCCCTGAAGGGCCAATAACGGCTGAGATAATGAGTAGAGCGCTACGCGGTACCAACTACACCGAGACAGCCGCCCATAGTTTCCGTAGCGCACCTGAAATTGTGCAAAACACCTACCGGCAGCTTGACTCTGAAGTGAAGCAAATCAGCGGCACTCCGACACTCTCGCAAGATGATACTCCGAATGATACTGACGAGCCGTTCGAGCCCCAATTCAGTGCGCTCAACAGTGCCAAACGTATGAGTGAATTGGGTGAAGAGTCGTCGGATTTACAGATCCCCGAAAGCGCACCTGATTACGGCGACAGAGCGCTAAAAGTGGATCCGGACACCAGTGACTCACAGTCGACCAGTACTGAGATTAATGGCGCTGAGACTGGCAATACCCAGCCTAAAGAGCGGCCGCTGTTAACCCTCAAGGAGCAAGAGGCCGTCTACCTACAATCGCTCCTCGATGAGTTCGATAATGACAAAGCCAAAGTGGCAGAAGTGGCAGGCTTGGCGGTACGCACGCTATATCGGCGTTTAAAGGATCTGGGGATCAAGTATTAGTTGCGTACATCTGCCCAGTCGATTACCTTTAAAGTACTGAATTAAAAAACAAATTGGGCAACTAACAAAACCATGCAAGGCGAACTGAAACTCTCAGTAAAAGCGATCGTAAGCCTGTTATGTACTCTACCCTTGTGGGTACAGGCAGCCGACACCGCAAATCTGAGTAGTTTCCGCAACAATTTGCAGCAGTGCAGCCCCGCTCTGCGCCAGCAGAGCGCGGTTGCGGCGGGAGCCGAAGCTAAGATTGCCCAGACTCAAAGCCAGACACTACCCACCTTTGCTGTCGATGCCGGCGGTTTCGTCTACGATGACGGGGACACTGCAAACCCTGTCAACATTAGTGCCTCCCTGCCTCTCACCACCTTCGGGAAACAGGAGGCCGCTGAGCAGGTTGACGGTGATGTTGCACTACTAGAGCGTGCCAAAATTGGCACACAGACATCCGAGCTAATCCAGAAACTGTTTGATCTGCAAGTGACTATCGAGACGCTGAAGGCCGACATGCAGGTTCTCAAAGAGAACACTGAGAGTCAGCAAGCTCTGTTAGACCGCATAAACAGACGGCTCAAAAGTGGCCTCTCCTCACCCGCTGAAGTCAACTCTGTTACTAGCAAAATTGGACGGCTAAAGGTTGATTACGGCACGCGACAAACGGCTCTCAACAAAGCGGAGCGTCAGTTAAGTTCGCTCGCCTGCGGTCAATACCCGCTGCCCATACAGTACCAAAAGATACCTCTGGTCAATGATGGCCTAGCTGCACTCGAGATCGCTAACCCCAAACTGCGGGAGTTAAGCCAAGAGATTCGCCTAGAGAAGCGACGCCTGGCTTACACCGAATTGAAGACTCTGCCTGAACTTGGCGTTGAAGCCGTGGCACCTATCGATAGTTCTACCGATTCGCGCGCCCGTTTGGGACTTAAGATTCGTTACGAGTATGGCAACCTTGGCAAAGGCCAAGCGGCTGAAATTGAGCAACAGCGTTTGAAGATAGAGGCGAGTAGCAACGCCTACGCCACCTACGCTGATGAGCTGATGAATTCGCAGCAGACACAGCTCGACAACATTAAGTACTACAGCAGCTACATGATCCCTAACCAGGAGACCACCATTAAAAGCCTAGAGGCGACACTCGCTTCCAAGACTCGGTTATTCCAGGGGGGGCGTACCGGCCTATTTGAGCTGCTATCAGCCTATGATGAGCTGATGCAGGCGCAGTTGACGCTCAATAAGTTCAAGTCAGAATTGGCACAATACGGTATCGATGTGGCCGAGAACGCTGGTTACTTCATTGAATAATGTTGAAATTTGCACGCCTTAATCACCCTAGATCAGGCAAGATACTTCGAATCCTAGTTGGGGTTTGGTTTGTTCTTGCACTCTTACTGGCCGGCACCGTTCTTCTGCAGCCCGGTGCAGTGCAGCGCATCAACTTCGCCGATGTACGCGTGGTTCCACCCTCTGGCTATAGAACCGTTGTTAGCCCTCTCGATATCACAATTCATGAAATCCTTGTGTCTGATGGCAGTACCATCAATAAGGGCGAGCCGATTCTCTCTTTCATCACTGAAGTGACAGAAACAGTAGAGGTGGAGCAGCCAGCAATTGAGCCACCGGCTTCACCACTGTTGGCGGTTTTAAAAGAGTTGCGTGAGGGCGCCAACCTCCAAGCGCTAATGGCTGCGGGCGCTGCATCCGCCGAGCTCCCCAACAGCATGGGTCAGATTGCGCAAGCGCGTACAGAGACAATCACCAAGCTGAAGTCACTATCCTCACGCATCAATGCCTATCAGTTTGACCTGCGCAATGTGATGGCGCTGGTCGCTGCCGGTGACTTACCCATTGCCGAGGAGCGACGTTTAAAACAGTCTATCAGTGCTCTAACGGCTGAGCGCT
>Ga0209962_1000353_pt1 | contig 14017 bp, 12 predicted proteins | sample SalPonA_C_H2O_MG_FD_185722 | JGI IMG/M metagenome (GOLD analysis project Ga0209962, IMG submission 185722) | Water microbial communities from South San Francisco under conditions of wetland restoration - Salt Pond MetaG R2A_C_H2O_MG (SPAdes)... | ecosystem: Environmental > Aquatic > Non-marine... | reverse complement strand
TTTTTGGCAAGAGATGGTAACTCCATAAATCAGATTTTACATGCTCTATTACGCCTTGATGCTCCTTGCAGATTAAAGCACCGGTATTCTGAACAGTAATTTAAGCCTAGGTCATTCAACAAGTTCGCGCTAAACAGTGAATACGAGATCTCGAATATGTTCGGACAAACTCAGTTACGTCGTATCCACTTGGCCGATAAAACCCTCAATAAATCCCTTTAATCCGGTTGGCATATCTTTTGCTGCATCAGTAGCAGGAAACCTAATTAGAACAACGGGAACAGCCTGTTATGCCCTCTTCGAAGACCAAACTATTCGCGATGACTTGCTCACTCGGCATTTCTGTTGCACTAAGCGGCTGCTCAAGTCCGCAAGCAAAATCGCCGAAGATGGAGAGAATTTACTTTTCTCACTCTCTTCCCGCCCGGCAGCTCCCGACCTCACCAGCAGCAGGTGAGAGCAGCTCAGCTGCGTTGGAGAGAACGGTTGTCAACTCAGGTTCATCTGAGCTCATAATCTACTTTGATAATGACAGCGCCCAAGTACGCCCGGCTGATTTGGAGCGTTTACAGAGCTTCGTGATGATGTTTCCACAAAACCAGCTACCGCTGTTCATCGTGACTGGGCATACCGATAGCAATCACTCTGACACCTACAATATCGGACTGTCTGAACGACGCTCACGTAGCACACAAACAGCGATGCTGACGATGGGCGTACCGATTACCCAAACTGCGCTACGAGCTCTCGGAGAGAGTAGCCCCGTTGCGCAGAACACAACCGACCAAGGTCGCCAAGATAACCGCCGCGTTACCGTGCGTGCAATCTACTGACGCTGATGAGAGATTCTCGACGACCCTATCTGATCCATCTTTTTGTGCTACCTAAAGCGAGATATCGGTTTGGAGGGTCTTAAGTGGAGACCCTAATGTTATTTTTGACCATCTTGCTAACGAGTTGACGACAACGGTGAAGAAATGACTCGAGTGATCGAAGATGAACGCGATATTTCCCACAGAATCCTTCATAGTCAATCGGGTCCCTCACGGCAAATCTAGCCAAAAATTGCTTGTCGGATGGTAAATGAAGAAGAAACGCATCGGCGTAGTAGTTAAATGATTTCTGAGGATGGCGTACCAATGCGTTCCAATAACGGGCTACGATCGATAACTGCCCCCCGTCAGCTACATACATACCTGAGCCTCTAATAATCTCAAGTGCTGCTGAAGTTATAGCCTCGTCGCCGACGTGATGAAGGGTTTTGATGTTATCGTAGTACGCAGGGAGGACCGAGTAACAAGTCTCAACCAATAACTTAAAAAATCCTGGAGATCCCGCAAGAAATTCACCACCTGTCCAGCGCCCCTCGCTTTCTAAGTTAGTGAGTTTGGAAAGATCATTTGCGATGACCTCTGCACCGTAGGCCGGCAGCACTAAATCAGAGATATCATAGCAAACAGGAATGTTACGTTTTATCAGATTCTCGAATGAGTTGGGTAGAGGCCGGAGGCAGACCATATCGAGATCGCAAAATGCATAGTAGCCAGCAGATAAATGGCCGATATATTCAAAAACCTCTAGCTTGTAATGAGCCGAATAAAACCTCGTTCCAGAAGGAACTTTCATTTTAAAATTAAGCTCTTTGATCACTAATTCAAAGCCTTCTGTTTCATTAGGCAGCAGGGATTCCAGTAAAGCCCTGTCATTAGTAATCAGTTCAAACGCTAGGCCATGAATCGATAGTGATTTAGCCAAGCCAAGCGCATTCATCAAATAGGCTTTTATCTGTCGCTCAAAGTTTCGCTCTCTACTATTAACGGCACTCTGTTCTTTTCTATCTACATACAAAAGCCCAAAAACAGTTTTAATAGACACAGGATTCCTCAGCAGAAAATAATGATTCAAGTTTTCTTATGCTATATGCGTGCCAAAATTTCCAGCCCGCTGATAATCTTTGTAGTGGTCCATATATTTTCTCATTAGATTTCTTTCGTTAAGATCACGAATTGGCACAGATTCTGCTTTCCACCAGCGTAACCCAGGTTTTTTTTCGCGCCAAGTTGGCAATTTTCAATTATGTAGCAATAGGAGCCATTCTATATGGTTAACTCATTCAATCATTTCAGGGCTATAGCTATAATTTTCATAGTCGCTGGACATTCCTACACCGCGGGTACTCTTTACTTGGATGATCCCATTGAAATATTTATTGGAAATATTTTGATTGGAGGCACTGCGTTATTCGTCTTTATATCAGGTTTTCTCTTCCACCAAATTTTTTACAGAAGCTTTCGATACTCTAAGTTTGTTAAAAGTAAATTTAAAAACGTTCTAGCACCTTATATAATTCTGGGACTCGCGCCAATTGCCTATCGGATATTCAGTGCTAATAATCATTTCGAGGGTTACTACCTTGCAACCGGTAGCGGGCTTGTAAGCGAATATTTATTACCCTACGTCAAATATTTCGTAACTGGGAATTTTTTAACGGCTTACTGGTACATACCCTTCATCATCGCTACGTTCTTACTTTCACCACTGCATGTGAAATTTATTGAAACGAAGCGATCAGTGCAAATAGCGGTGGTTACCCTGCTTTCTTTGGTTTCGATGCTCATACATCGTCCTGTGGACAACATTGGACTCGCCCAATCTGTGGTCTACTTTACCCCGATCTATCTTATTGGGATTTTGTGCTCTATTCATCGCACGCGCATTTATGCAGCCCTTTCACGTTATCAGGGATTTATACTTCTGGCTGTGCTAGCTCTCTCTGCCTTGCAAACAAGCTTAGGACATGTTGGAAACTACCATAAGGAGCCCTTCATCTACGGTGGTTTAGACCTACTCTTTATGCAGAAAATTTTAATGTGTCTTTTCTTTATGCTATGGCTTAACCGTTACGAATCAAAAAACAACCGAGTACTGGATGCTATCGCGGCAACAAGTTTTACCACCTTCTTTTTCCATCCAATTATTTTATATTTGTTATCTATCGCCAATCTTCAGCCTGATCACGAGTCGGCGCTATATTTCGCGGGGTTGGTCGCTGTGATAATGATAATGTGTGTTCTGACAGCACTATTAATTAAGCGACTTATACCGAAATACAGCCGCTACTTAACTGGCTACTGAGGTATCTAGTTCTGGAAACCGGTGGGGGCTGTTTTACTTAAAAGAGCTTCTGCCAAACCCAGCACCAACGCAGTGATAGTTGCTACACAGTAAACCTGGTAAGCGAAACCAGACTCATACGGTTCGTAACCTTGATAAAACTCCCAGGCAAGCACCGGTACGACTAAAAAGAGACCTGGCATAGGCGCAAAACAGGCATTTCGTGCGGCTCTATACAGTGTATATCGAAGTCGCGGTGCTAGATTAAGACCAGACAGAACACCAAAAACACACCAATGCACACCGCCCAATATCACGATGACAACGAGGGCGTAATCTATCATAAAGCTTTCGTACAGTTCATTCCCAAACAGATACTCAAGCCCCAGCCCCACACTGAACAACAAAACCACACGAATACTGTAATCAAGCATGAGCCGTGTTATGCGAGCGGCAAATAGCTCCAACGATGCGATCTCCCGTTTTGAATTCATAGCATCTGTAATTTTGGGTGTCGACATCAATGTAACAAATGCAAAAAGCCGAAATAGAGCTTCAAATAATGACATCACTGAAATAGTCCTAGTTCTTATCAACCCACTCATCACCGTCAGACTCGGGCGTAGTAGAGCTATCAGCCTGCGTGCTCTCGGCAGCTTCAGAAAAGGCCTGTAAGTCTCGTCGAAAAGTGGTGAATATTGAGAGTGCTAGCACCGCGAAAATCGCAAATGCAACTGAACCCACGAACCCGCCGATTGCCCACACTTTTCGTTTAGGGCTGGATTTAAAACGCGGTTCGGATGCGGGAATGATGATTTCTAGCGGGTAGTTGTTTTTTGCATACAGCAGCGACTCTACGGCTAACTGAGACTCAAGTAGCCTGTAGATAGACTGTTGAGACTCCTTGCTACGAACCTCTGACAGACGCTTCTCCAGATAAGCGCGCCGTGTATCTAACTCACTAATTTCTCTATTCAAATTGTACTCGTTGTACATTCTGGGAATATCGTTCGAAAGCACCTGCGAGAGCTTGGGGTTCAACGAAGTTATAGCAACAGTAACCATATCGGTGCTGCCGTATTTTGCTATTCCGAAGTAACCGGAGCGAAAGGCGTCGACCGCCTCCTGATCTGAGGGCTCTTTACCCTCCAACCATTGCTCGTTTTGAGCATCCCAAGCTTCGTGAAATATGGTGCGCTTCAGCTGATGTTTTTCGATGATTTGGCTTAAAAAACCAAATGATTTCATGAGGGTTAGATGTCGGTCCTTCTCATCTTCCGGAACCTGATCGATGATAAGGTCATATTCAAGTACATTAAGCGTACTGTTCCCACGATAGTTACCCGGAGTGACGCCACCGCGATTCTGATTCAAGTTAAAGGCAACAACTGAGTAGGCGGAATACTTATTCGGCTGCAACAAGCTCAGTCCTATTACTGCCGAAGTAACGACAATCGAGAACAGCAATATTCTGTATTTATATTTGAGAACAATATTAAGAATTCGAAGTAAGAACTCGTACTCCGCAAACTGTGTAGGCTCTCGTTTTCTCTTTTGCTGCACTAGTTCACCCAACTTATAACAAGTAATCGATACTTGCGATGCCAACCGTCAATTTGTAGAAGAGGTCAACCCAACTCTGTGCAAACTCACGTCCATTGATACGATCTACACTCAACGGAACATATACAGTGGCTCCCGGTGTAACACGGACATTAGCCGGCTGCATCAACCAACCCCAAGTACTGGCCTGCGAGCGAACTGTCATCACTTCACCGTTCGCTTGTACGATGTAGGCGTGCTCGCGCTGAGCTAACTCTTTGGTACCACCACTGAGATTGATGTAGTCAAGGGCCGCACGGTCAGAACGATACTTGTGCGACGTAGGAAAGTAAACCTGCCCCACAACGGACACTTCATCCTGATACTTCGGCACTATAATTCTGTCACGATTCTCCAGGACCACATCCTGCGATTCGCTGCAATTCTTTACGGCACCTTCCATATCGATGACTAAACGGCCCACAGCTTTTTTAGGGGTCAGATCTTTAATTACTTTGTACGTATCCAGAGTCTCTCGATTGTCTGGCAATTTCTTATCTTTATCGTACCCCGGTGAAAGGTGCACTTCAGCAAGCAGATCATCTAACTCTCCCATTAGGCGATTGAGTGCCTCCTGTTCGCGTTGGCGTACACTCTCACGCAAGAAAACAGTACCAAAGAGATAGGCATTTTCTGTAAAACCACCCGCTTTCTGAACCAGCGAGCATAAGGTTTCACGTTTGTCCACAGCATAAGTCCCCGGGAATAACACCTCACCTTCGATTGTCACTTTGTTGGGCGTAGAAACCCACTCTGGCTTTGACTTCACGATCAGCTCATCTCCCGGCAGCAAGATCGCGCTCGAAGTCATTGCGACGGTGGAGGGACCGGAGAGGTTCACTTCGTATTGATTAACCCGGGTAAACTGATCTGCCTGAAGCTCTGGTCGAGACAGACTCGCAGTTAGAGTGCTGGCCTCTTGCGATAGTCCACCCGCTGCCGCGACTAGATCCTCAATGCGCATTCCCGCCGCCATTGGGTACAGCCCCGGGTGCGCCACAGCACCAGAGATCGTTACCGTCTTCGTTATATCGTCGATCGATGACTGCCGCGCCAGACGCTCCAGCTCTGGTTTCAGTAGTGATGAGCGGTCTTGGTAAGGGTCGAAAAAGTAAAGTCGATCACCTGCTAAGAGGTAAGGGTTATGATCACCGGCAGGCATATCTATAGCTTTTTGCAACTTGATGATAGTCACATCGGTTCTATCCGATTGCGTATCGCTTCTCGCCAGAATCGCGTAGTTGAGATCCGTACCGGGCCGAACTCCACCGGCGAAACGCGCGATATCCAAAAGCCTTAAACCCGGCTCAAGGGGGTATTTTCCTGCATGATTGAAATTACCTTTCAGGGAAACAACAGGTGCCCGCCGATCTGTCGTAGCTTGTCGCTCTAACTTGTCAACTGTCTGTTTTAGTTGAGATACCCTGTCACCATGGGTGCTAAATATGATGATTCTGTCTCGCGGAGTCAGTGCTATATTTTCGCTCGGATTGCCACGTAAAGCCTCTTCAAGATCAATGTATATAACTTCGCTACGTTTACTTGTATCGTTTTCTCGCTCGACGACAGCGACGCCAAAGTCGGTTCCCTGACGCAACATGTCCCTGCTCTCTATAACGGATTTGACGGTCATATCAGGTTTCCATTGGTAACTACCGGGCGCGACAACGTGACCATCGAGGAATACCACGTTCGAGAACGTCTCAATGACTGGAAGAACTCTAATAAGATCGCCACTTTTAATAGCAGCGTTGGCCCCGCTTCCATTAAGGTCAGCTTCAATCAGCGAGTAAAAGTCGTCATTTTCTATGCGCTCTACTTGGGTTTTGCTCGCTGCTGCGGTCGGTAGCAAACCGCCCGCGAGAGCAACTACTTCACCTACGGTTTTCTCGCCATTTAATTCATATATGGCTGCACGCTGCACTTCACCTGCGACCCCAACCGTCTTCCCGATTGGGGGCACAAAAACAATATCGCCGTGGCGAAGATAGACATTGTTCGAATCATCTCCTTGAAGTAAGAGGCGGTAAAGGTCGAAGGAAGCGACAACACGACCCGAACGTTTTACCTGAATGCTTCGTAGTGAACCGCTGCGCTTGATACCCCCAGCTGTAACGAGAGTATTAAGCAAGGACGATAGGCCACTGACGGTATAGGAGCCCGGTTGATTAACCTCTCCGACCAAAAGAACCTGAACCGTACGCAACTCAGCCAGCGTTGCTATTGCTTTGGCTCCAATTCTTACGCGCTCCAAGGACGCAACAATTAGTTGCTTAGCTTCGTCGAAGCGTAGCCCTGCCACCTGTAAATCTCCCAACTCAGGCACGAGTAATCGTCCCTCGCGCGTAACTACAAGCTTATACTGAACATCGACGGCGCCGAAAACCTGAACAACAAAAGTATCACCCGGCCCAACAATATAGTCCTCAGGTACAGGTATCCCCGCCACTGGTGCGTAGGTTGATGGCAGTCCAGAGAAGATCTCGTAGCCATATTGCTTCAGCTTTACTTGAGATATGCCCTCTTGCAGTTGCTCATCTAGAGAGGGTGGCTTCAACGTCTCAGTAACCACACGTTCCAACTCGGAGGGTCCATCCTCAGTTGGCATAGTGACCAGTACTCGCTCAGGAGTAACAGCACTTATTGGCGTATCGTTACCGCTGGGAGCCAACAGACGGGCCTCCTTGAACTGAAGGTTCTCAGAGTTAACAGTCCCCGACGGAGGCGCATCTGCTGCAACAGCAGTAAAACATAAAGCCGCTAGAACTAATGCTAAGAATCTCATTTCTCACTCCCTTTCAGGGGTTGAACACTGCTAAACTTGTTACACCCAGCAAAGTTAACGATTCGCCCTTCCGAAGTGTTCGGACACTCATCCAAGTAATCAAAGATTCCATCGTTATCAGAATCTCGTGGCCCTTTGTAGAGAATACTCTCAACAAAGAAGGCCATATCTGCAGGCTGCGATATGGCATCGGCAGCTTTTGACAAGCCACAGGTAACCATAATGGCAGGCGTACGAGAGAGATAATTGTTCAATCCGATGAGATGAACACAGGATGGGGCATTCAACGACTGCATAGACCAGGACTCAACCTCGGCCGTAATTGTCTCTCCCGTTTCTTTTCGGGAGTACTGCTGTAGCCGCGATATCGCATCGACCACTGTCGGATCAATCTTATTCCATTCAGTGAAAACAACGATTGCAGTGGCGCCCTTATTCTCATTCAGCTTTTCTGCTAGTGCTTGAAGGGCATCAGCGAGCGAGCCTTGGATCAAAGCGGGTAGCGGTTGGTCTGCCGCCAATTGATTCAAACCAGTTTCCGTCTGCCGACTCCAAGTGAGGCTCGCGATCGTACCATTATTCTGACTTACCGAAGCTAGAAGTATATCGAATGCATCATTGGGGACGGTTTTCAAAAACCTGCGAATTATCTCACGCGAGTAGATCTCGGTTGGCACACCACGGATTTCAGAATCCGCCAAGTCTTCATCAACCAATACCACGATATTCGCCACTCTAGCTTCCAAGTTTTGGGTGTTTACCTTCTCAGCGATACGCACGGGATCAAAGCGATGAATCGAGCGTTGATACAGCGAAAGGTCATAACCTTCCAAGCGAGCTTGGCTCTCACTTTCGGGGACGCTAACAAGCGGCTCCATAGAGGAGCAGGCAGAGAGCACTAGGGATAGGGAAACAATTACTGATCTAAAACCGTTCATTTTTCGGCCTTTAGGAGCTCTTGCGCAGTACCGTAGAGGTCAAAAGGCAAGATGTCTGACAAATGAAAATTTGGAAATAGGTCTAACCCAGCAAAGCTCTTGATGAGGTAAAGAACAGCAAGTAAACCCAAGATACCTGTGACCACCACCGCACCCGTTGCAGCGAAGTACAGTGAGCGTTTAAGCCATTTAGGGTATCGGTTTAACCTGTACAATTCTAGGCTTAACGTACTTCTGCGTCGGTCCCGCCCACCAAACAGGACAAAGTAGTATCGTCGATAGTACAGAGGGACAGTAACTCGCAGATCCAAACTGTGTTGATACAGGGTATCCGGTGCAACAAGCGCGCGACGAATCTCTGCCAACTGCTGCTGAGTTAATTCAGCACGCACTGTCGGCGATATTCTGCTGATCGTAAAATCAGCGTAGATTTCAGCACTCTCTCGTTTCAGACCTAATCCCTCCTGTGCTAATGTGATATACAAAGAGCGTGCCAAGATTGCTATGCTAGCAGAGATTGGCTCGGATATTGCTAAGTCTGCATCTAACGCAATTTTGAAAATGGAAGCACTTATCAATCCATCAACCCCAACTCTGTACGATAGAGCGATTACCTTGGTTGAGAGGTATGGGCTGCTGCTGGTGTTTGCGTCCTCTTTCGCACTACTGGCTCCAAACTTGTCACCGAAAGCCGCGTTAATGGATGCGGACGTCCACGCATCTGCGGCCGCGGGTGCTTCTTCCAATATCGTTAAACAACTCGTATGGTCTGGCTTGTTTGCAGCTTATTTTGTCTGTATGACCCGAGAGACAGCCCTGTTCAACCCTCTGAAACGCAGGTGGTCGCTTGTCATCATTCTGATCGCGTCAACGCTCATTCTTTTTGCCAGTACTCTTTGGTCAGATTTCAAATTCCTAACGATTAAGCGCACTATTTTTCAGCTATTTCTGATGTTCGACGTCTTTTGTGCAATCTATTTCGCATGTAAACATAAAACCTTCGAGACAAATGTTCGTATACTCGCTCTATTAATCACGGCGCTCACCACAATAGCGATCGCAATCGGAGCCGGCTTTAGCGATTTGGGGTTGGCTTCCTACATGGGTACTAAAAACAGTTTCGGCGCTGCCGTTCTCTCATTTTTTGCCATCTATATCTGCATAAAACCGAAGCGAGTGGATATCTATATCATTCCACCCTTAGTACTGTTTCTCTTACTTTCCATTAGCAAAACCAGCATCGCTCTCTTTCTAGTGATGATGTTGTTTAGCAAGCTGCACATCATCTTTTCCAAACTCTTTTTCAGCCTGACGGCCTACATAACAACCGCCCTCTTCCTGGTGATTCCCGTGGCAGCCGCCTACATGGACATCTTATGGTTTCCTTCGCAAGACAAGGATCCATCCTTCATGACAGGACGAGGGTTGATATGGCAAATACTTTATCCTGACATTCTAATGAAACCCGAAGTCTCATATGGACACGGATATGGTGCGTACTTCGGCACAGGTACGATTCCAGATGTTATGAACGTTAAGGATAGCTTTTTATCCCACCTCAACCAGTCGCATAACAGCTATCTGGATTTGGGATTGCAGATTGGTTTCCCACTCACGATTGTTTTGATGGCGCTGCTTATTTCGCTTGTGCGGAGAACAAATCTTAAGCAACTGTACCTAGCGGGGGCCGTACTCTTCATCTATGGTATCAGTGAAGCTGCGATATACCGCGACCAACAGGGGGTTTGGATCACGTTTCTGGTTGTCCTATCCTGGTCTTTGATCAAACTGAGTAACGATGAGGAGCATCAGCAAACAGTGGAGAGCCCACGGAACTACCCGTGAACTCTATGGACCAAGGTTATCCCCTGAAATTATCCTCCTGAGCAATGAACCACTCATAGGTAGACTTAAGGCCTTCGCGCAGGCTGATATTCGGCGACCAGCCCAACTCCTTGAGAGTTGAGATATCCATCAGCTTTCTTGGGGTTCCGTCGGGCTTGGTAGGATCGAATACCACATTGCCCTTAAAACCTGTGACTTCCGCGACTGTATGCGCCAACTCGGCTATGGTGCAGTCCTCGCCAGTTCCAACATTAATATGTGACAACATTGGTTTGGTACAGCTCTCATAAACTACTGAGTCTGCATTCATCACATAAACACTAGCGCGGGCCATATCCTCTACATGAAGAAACTCTCTCATCGGCTTTCCCGAGCCCCATACAACGACCTCAGTAGCACCTGCTAGAGTCGCCTCATGGAAACGCCGTATCAGCGCGGGAATTACATGTGAATTTTCCGGGTGGAAATTGTCATTTTCACCATACAGGTTTGTTGGCATTACCGAGCGATAATCAACACCATACTGCCGATTATAACTTTCACACAGCTTTATCCCAGCAATTTTGGCGATGGCATAAGGCTCATTAGTCGGTTCAAGAACACCCGTTAGCAGCGCTGACTCCTGCATAGGCTGTGGGGCCATCTGAGGATAAATGCACGAAGACCCGAGGAAAAGAAGCTTTTTCACTCCAGCCTTGTAAGCCGAGTGTACGATGTTGGCCTCTATCATAAGGTTTTCATAGATGAACTCAGCAGGGTACCTGTTATTGGCCTGGATACCACCAACCTTTGCCGCAGCCAAATAGACCTGTTCAATCCGCTGGCTTTGAAAGAATTCCTCAACCTCAGACTGATTGATCAGGTTCAAATCGGAGCGAGATGCCGTGATGATCTCGTTCTCAGGGTCTTTTGCCAACTGGCGGACAATAGCGCTGCCGACCATCCCACGGTGTCCAGCAACGAAAATACGAGTCTGAGACAAATTAGCGCCCCTCTTCTACCGATACCGGCATATCATGGCCATTCAGTTTTAGGAAGGCGTGTCTCTGCGATGTTTTTAGATCTTCCTGCACCATCTCTGCACACATCTCCTGGACCGTAATTTCAGGAACCCACCCAAGTTTTTCTTTAGCGTTGGTCGGATCGCCTAGTAGCGTCTCAACCTCTGCTGGACGGAAGTAACGTGGGTCTACTTGAACAATAACATCTCCAGGACTTAGAGCTGGCGCTTTATCACCCTCTACCGACTCCACAATACCCTTCTCATCAACGCCTTCACCCTCGAAGCGGAGTTTGACGCCTAGCTCTTCTGCAGACCAACTTATGAACTGACGCACTGAGTATTGAACGCCGGTCGCTATGACGAAATCTTCTGGCTGGTCTTGCTGTAACATCATCCACTGCATGCGAACGTAATCTTTCGCATGACCCCAGTCACGCAGGGCGTCCATGTTACCCATGAACAGACACTCCTCGAGTCCCTGAGCGATATTGGCCAGTCCCCGAGTAATCTTACGAGTAACGAACGTTTCACCACGACGAGGCGACTCGTGGTTAAAGAGAATACCGTTACAAGCGTACATACCGTATGCTTCGCGGTAGTTCACAGTGATCCAGTATGCGTAGAGCTTCGCAACTGCATAGGGTGAACGGGGGTAGAACGGTGTTGTCTCCTTCTGTGGTATCTCCTGCACCAAACCGTACAGTTCAGAAGTAGACGCCTGATAGAAACGTGTTTTCTTCTCTAGACCCAAGAAACGAATGGCCTCAAGCAGCCTCAACGTGCCCATACCATCGACATCTGCTGTGTACTCCGGTGCTTCGAAGGAGACGGCTACGTGAGATTGAGCTCCGAGGTTGTAAACCTCATCAGGCTGCACCTCACTGAGTATTCTAGTGAGGTTAGAGCTGTCGGAAAGGTCTCCATAATGCAGCTTGAAATTAGCATTGTCGACATGAGGGTCCTGGTAAATATGGTCTACTCTCTGAGTGTTAAACATTGAGGATCGGCGCTTAATGCCGTGAACTTCATAACCCTTCGCTAGAAGAAATTCCGCCAAGTAGGAGCCGTCCTGGCCTGTTACACCTGTAATTAGAGCGACTTTGCGAGCTGCCATCATATTTCCTTACTAAACTTTTCAATATTGGCGGTGACGTTGCAGATAACGTGCCAATTGTATAAGCCAACAAAAATTTATACGTACCAACTATATGGAAAGCAGACTATTGGCTGACTTAACCCCGCAACCAAACAATCTAACAAGCCGCATCGAATACTATGAACAGTTAAAACTTTGTTCTTAAGATCCATTGCCGTAGGAAGTAGAAAACAAATCTCGGATTTTGCTCGAGATACCGCTTCCATAATCGCGATGGCTCGGAGCAAAGCCTAAAGAACCACTCCAAACCTACCTTTTGCATCCAGCGAGGCGCATGTCTCTTACTACCCGAGATGAAATCAAATGCAGCTCCAACGCCATACATGACACTGTTAATTTGCCCTTTATGAGCAGCCATCCAGCGTTCCTGCTTGGGGCAGCCGATCCCAACAAACAACATATCAACCTGAGCCTTATTGATGTCGGCAACCACCTGCGCATCCTCTTCATCGCTCAGTGGGCGAAACGGCGGGCAGTAGGTGTACGAAATATTGATTCCGGGGAACTGTCGTTCCAGCACAGCTACCACCTTATTGAGCACATCAATATTAGCGCCACCATATAGACCAATCCTAAGCCCCTTCTGGGCTGATGCGGCGCATACAGAATTCATGAGGTCTTGACCGCGCACTTGAGAGGAATCAGGCATACCAAGCAAGCGTTGCGCCCAAGCAATAGGAAGTCCGTCCGGTAGAACAAAGTCGGCACCGTTAACGACTTCCTCGAAACGCGGATCATCGAAAACCTCCATACACATATGAACGTTCGACAAACAGACATAGCCACCCTGCCCCATCTCCCGAAGTTGGAGCACACCGGACATCACTTTGTCCAAAGAGGTGATGTCAGTATTCATACGTAAAACCTTTTTGCGTTCGCGCTCTAAATTCATTGTGACGACTCCTTCGAAGAGCGTTCTCCACAGATGAGCTCTTCATAAATAGTGACTAGCATCTCGCAGTTTTGCGACTCAGTATATCTGCTCAGATATGTCTCTCTAGCGCGTGCCCCCATACGCTCTAAACGCTCTGGATTGCTGGTTAGTTCGACAATTTTGCTCTGCATATCTGATACATTTCCGGGTTCAAACAACAGGCCATTTTCCCCATCCTGTATAATCTCAGGCATCCCCCCAAGCGCTGGCGCGATTACCGGTGTTCCACAAGAGAACGCCTCAACAATCACAAGCCCAAAGGCTTCATAGCACTTGGAAGCGACAACCAGCAGATCGGCTTGAGCCATTAATCGGTAAACGTCCTCTTTCGCTAGATGCCCAAGGGGCTCTACATTTCGCTTGGCGCTTGAATTTAGACTATCCATTAGCGGACCATCGCCAACGATCTTCAGCGGTAAATCAATCTGCTCCCAGGCTTCCAACACTAGATCAACGCCTTTTTCGTGGCTCAAGCGTCCGACAAAAAGGGTAAATCCACCTGACTTTCGGCTATCTCCCTCACCCAATGACCTATCTTGTGCAAAATTTGGTTTAACCCGTATTTTGTCGGCCGGCCAACCGGCCTCAACAAACTTATCACGTTGAAACTGAGTCAGCGCTACATAACGATCCACCTTAT
>Ga0209962_1000351_pt1 | contig 14018 bp, 20 predicted proteins | sample SalPonA_C_H2O_MG_FD_185722 | JGI IMG/M metagenome (GOLD analysis project Ga0209962, IMG submission 185722) | Water microbial communities from South San Francisco under conditions of wetland restoration - Salt Pond MetaG R2A_C_H2O_MG (SPAdes)... | ecosystem: Environmental > Aquatic > Non-marine... | reverse complement strand
ACAATGCCTGTGGATTGGAGTATTGCTGTAGGATGTTCAGAATCAGGAAATGACCTAGAAGTATTGCCATTAACAAGTTTAAATGATAGAGGTTTCGAAGCGTGGATATATAATCCGCTTTCAAGTTTCAAAAGTGAGTTTGGTGATATTGATATTGTAAACTTTTACTCGGATGTAAAATGGTACTTTCCTAAAATGAAAAACGGACAATTACTAAGTGTACCGATTGACGAAGGTGCCAATCCGCGATGCGTTTACTTTGTAAAAGATATTAGTCGTCAAAGTGAAGTAATAGAATATTCTAATTTAATCTAAGAAAGGATTATAGTAATGAAAGCAGGAAAGATTTGGGGACAGACTGAATTGATTCATGCTAACGGTGTACTAGAGTTTCACCGTATTGAATATAAAGCAGGATACAAGTGCTCGGAGCACGAACATCGATACAAATGGAATGGCTTCTTTGTAGAGTCGGGAAAGATGATTGTTCGTGTGTGGCAAGACGGCGAGCAAGAAGGTTTAGTAGATGAAACTATTCTTGGACCCGGAGACTTCACACAAGTGAAGCCAGGAAAGATTCACCAGTTTGAAGGTTTAGAAGACGGTGTCGCTTTTGAACTTTACTGGGCTGAATTTAATCACGACGATATTGTTCGTCGTACAGTTGGCACTAAAAGCTAATGATTGATTTAACTACATACTCATTTACAAACAAACTAGTCTTTATTAAAGGAGCAGTTGACACCCTTCCTGCATGGGACGATGTTATTATAGATTTAGATGAAAATGTTAAACTAAGACCAAACGAAGTAAAGGACCAAGGGAATCTAGGAATAGTAACGCATTATGGCGAAAATATTAAATCTGTAGATATTATACGAAAACAGATACACAAATTGCGCCCAGACGAAAGCATATGCACAGCTCATCTTTATATTAGTTTTTTATCGTCTAGTTCTACTACAGGATGGCATAATGACGATACTGATGTATTTTATATTCAAGCAAAGGGAATAACAAATTGGGAAGTAGATACTGGCGACGGGGAACACCTCTTTACTTTATCTCCCGGAGACTTAATTTATGTTCCTAAGAGGATGTTACATAACACAAAACCAATAACTCCTAGAGTAGGCATATCAATAGGATTCACAAGATGAATATAAAAAGTTATAGGATTGATAACGAATACTTTGTAACGAAGCTTGACAACTTCAATGAATTTAAGAAACAGTTTGTTGATATTATTAAACATATACCTTACGATAAAATCGAAAACGATTACGAAACTGTAAGATATACAGATTGGGATAAAATGTATGAAGATAAAATTTATGCAGATCTTCTTAAAGAATACGTTGATCCTTTTTTTAAACAAATGGCTCATCATTTAGAATGTAAGTATTTTTCAGTTTATGATTTTTGGTTTCAAGTATACGAAGAAGGAGATTTTCATGATTGGCATAATCACGTGAGCTGTATGTATAGTAATGTGTTATACTTGCACCTAGAAGACGAAAACTTTTCAACAGAATTATACGACAGATACAATAATAAAATTATTAGAGTACCTGAAGCAGTAGAAGGAACAATATTAACTTTTCCTTCGAATTATGCTCATAGGTCAAAACCTTTATCAAAAGGAAAAAAGATTATTTTATCTTTTAATACTAGTTTCTTTGACATGTATAGAGAAGATATTAATAATAGATTGAACGAATAATACTATTAAGGAGAAAATTATGTTCAAATGGTTAAAACGATTGTTTGGTAATGCTTCTAGTGAGTTACAAGAAGATACTGTTGCTAATATTGTTAACGAGACAACAGCACCAGAGCCTGTAGCAGAAGCAACACCGGCAGATAAACCTAAAAAGAAATCTAAGAAAGGATCTGGTAAAACGTGTGACTTTAGTAAGTTAACTAAAACACAGTTACTAGCAGAAGCAAAACACCGTGGTGTTAAAGCAAATGCAAGTATGAAAAAACAAGATATCTTGGATAGACTAAATGCAAGCTCAAAGAAATAATTTAATTCCTGATCAAGCATTGATATACGAGCGTGTCGACGGTGTCGTCTACGCTCGCTATCGTGACTTGCCACAATACGAAAGATGGATTGTAGGAGGCGACCCTGCTGGCATAGCAAGAGCACAAGGCGACATGTTAAACTATGGCGAATGGCAAGAGCTATGTGAACTAGCAGAGGAGTACCCCACAATAAAAAAGCTCTTAGATCAGCTGGTTACGACTTACTATACAGTTAAAGATTCTGCATAAAGTACTTGGCAAATACTGTAACTGGTTGTATAATGTATTGTAAGAATTGAGGAAATAGTATGGCAGAAAAACTTGCAATAAAAGAAATACTCAGCTGGATAGACAACGACGAAAAAGATATCTGGAATCATCTAGAAGACGAGCACAAGAAGCAAGTCAGTTTCTGGTTACTAAACAGATATGTTAGCAGTGTAAATGGTTCTCGCGAAAAGCAAGAACTTGCAGTGTTTAAGACTAACGAGTATTACAACAAACACTTTAACTCAATTGGTGTCGGTAAAGACAACGGACATCAAAAGTTAATGTGGCAGTTGCTATGCATGAGTGGAGCAACAGGTAAGAACGAATTTCATCCTTGGATCGGATTTAAAAAGAAGTCAGCAGGTGATGCTAAAGCAATTAAACTGCTGGAACAAATTTATCCTGACATGAAACAAGACGAGGTAGAATTGCTTGCTAGAATATCTACAAAAAAAGAACTCAAACAATTGGCTGACGAACATGAAATCAACGCCAAGCTCTGAAAAGCCATACAAGTGCGAATACTGCGGTAACGGGTATATGCGAGAGAAAACTCTTGTAGCGCACCTGTGTGAAAAGAAGCGCCGTTGGTTACAAAAAGACGAAAAACGAGTGAGGTACGGACTATATGCCTTTCAACGATTTTACAAACTCAGTGCGGGTAATAAGAAAGAAAAAACATACGAAGATTTTGTCAACAGTTCGTACTACAATGCTTTTGTCAAGTTTGGTAGTTTTATTAATAATGTTAAGCCTTTATATCCTGAGAAGTACATAGACTATGTAGTAACAAGCGGTGTTAAATTAGACCATTGGGCAAAAGACAGTTTGTATGAAAAGTATGTGTTAGAGTTTATTCTTAAAGAAGATGTACACACAGCACTAGAACGTAGCATACAATCAATGGTAGCATGGTCAGAAGACAAGAGTGCTCCGTGGAATCATTACTTTTATCATGTAAGCACAAACAGAGCAGTGTGGGATATCAAAGACGGCAAAGTGTCACCTTGGCTCATACTTAACTGTAAGACAGGTAAAGAAATGTTAAGTAAGTTTAATGATGAGCAACTGGAAATGGTTTATCATGTTATTAACCCAGAGCATTGGGCTTTGAGATTTAAACGTTTACCGACTGATGTGCAGTTAGTAAAAGATATTGCAAAGGAAAGTAACTTGTGAAAATATTAATCTTTGGTTTACCCGGCAGTGGCAAAACTACACTAGCCAAACCTTTTGCCGATTTAATCGGCGCAGTACATATCAACGCCGATGCAATTCGAGACGAGTACAACGATTGGGACTTTACGCCTGAAGGACGTATGCGTCAAGCGATGCGTATGAAGTATCTAGCAGACGGTATTGTTAAAGCTGGTAAGATTTGTGTGGCAGACTTTGTTGCTCCTACTAATGAAGCAAGAGAAGAATTTGCAGCAGACTTTACAGTTTGGATGGACACTATTAAAAAAGGACGATTTGAAGATACAAACAACATGTTTGTTACTCCTAATAAATCAGATGTTAATTATCATGTAGCCGAGTGGTTCGATGATACACATGCAGAGTTGGCTAAGGTTGTTCAAAGATATATTAAATTTGGAGCAAAGGATGATTAAAGTAAAAGTATCTGTGACTATGATACACGGTAAAACAGTTTGGGGATATATCTTTCTAGAAGACGATCAACGATCGCAAGATTTACTCAACGACGAAAGAAAATTCATTCCACTTAACATACTGCGTGACGAACGAGGAATTAAGACACAAGATGAATATAAAATTATGATGATTCATAAAGACAGCATTATGTCATTAGAGGAACTGTAATGGCGTTTGATTGGCAAAAGCCTACAACACAAATGTTAGGTAGATGGCAACCGTGGCACGACGGCCACACAGCATTGTTTAGAAAAGCACTGAAAGAAACTGGACAAGTTTGTATTATGATTCGTGATGTAGGTGGCATTGTTGGCGAAGACGCAGGCGCAGGACGCACAGCAGCACAAACTGATAATCCGTTTGATTACGATACAGTAGTACAGAATATCAAAGACGGTCTTGCATCACACGGTGTTACATACGGCGTCGAATACATTATTATGAAGGTTCCTAATATTGTTGATATTAGTTACGGACGTGGAGTAGGCTATACATTTACAGAACACGACCTAGGCGAAGCAATTCACGACATTAGTGCAACTAAAATTCGTGCAAAGTTAAGAGAAGAAGGAAAATTATGATTGAATCGTGGTTTCAAATACCTATATTTTATAAAGACTTAGATACAACAAAGATACAACCAGAAGTTGAAAGTACACTAAAAGATACCACAATACGTTCTGCAGATAATATGTGGAAAGATAGTGTGCAAACAAGTTTTACATACGGCAATAACAACAAGTTTTTAGAAACATGCCCAGAACTTGCTAGTCAAATTTTTAATAGTGTTCTAGAGTACATGAGTGTGTTTAACTTTGATCACGATAATAAAATACTGATTAAAGAATCTTGGATAAACATAACAGAAAGAGATCAGTTTCAACACTATCACATTCATGCACATAACGATATCTCAGGTGTGTATTATCACGAAGCATCTGGTAATCAAGAACAAGGAAATATAGTTTTTAAGAGTCCAACATCTGTAGCACATAACTCAAAATTGTTTCATTTTGAACCTAATCAAGTTTACTATGCTCCGATAAAAGGACGTTTAATATTATTTCCAAGTTTCTTAGAACATGCTGTTTTATCTAATAAAACAGACGATAAAAGAATTAGTATCTCGTTTAATATAGACATTGGTCATATTCGACCCAAGGAGAAAAACAAAGAATGAAATTAGTATACTACCCGAATCCAATTCTTGAAAAAGAACTACAAGATGTAGATCTTGAGAATCCTGGATTTGATCCTGTAGAACTTAAACAACAAATGACAGATGTAATGCTTGCATCAGGTGGCATTGGATTAACTGCAAGTCAGGTAGGTTTAGACTATAAGGTATTTGTTATGGGCGACAAGCCTGAAAATGTTACTATACATATCAATCCAACTGTGTTACAATACACTGAAGAAACTGTAAACGAACTTGAAGGGTGTTTGAGCTTTCCGAATATGTTTGTAAAGATTAAACGACCTAAAGAAATACTTGCAGAATTTTATGACGAAAACTTAGAAAAGCAAGTAGTTAAGATTACAGGTTACTCAGCACGTTGCTACTTGCATGAATTAGACCATTGTTTAGGTATTACATTTAAAGATCGTGCAAGTAAACTTAAATGGGATATGGCCAAGAAGAAGGCAAAGAAATATGATAGATATGCCTGACATTGATATAGACTTTGCGGACAGAGATGTAATACTATCACAGTTGAAGCATCGTGTAGCAAAGCTAGACAGTGGCAAGAAACACAACACAGGGGTATACGTTACAGAGATTCCGCATAACCCTGTGGATAACTTATCTACTATCGAACACAAAGCCGCAGAACAGCGCGGCTACTTTAAACTTGACTTTCTTAATGTTTCGATATATAAAGATGTAAGGGACGAAACACATCTACAAGAACTAATGGAAAGGACTCCTCAATGGGAACTACTGGAGCACGACGAGTTCACGAATCTACTCTTCCACGTGAACGGACACGGAGAGCTATTAAGGATGCTAAAGCCCTCTTCGGTGGAACAACTGGCAGCAGTTTTAGCAATTATTCGACCAGCCAAGAGGCATCTAGCGAACAAGAGCTGGAACGAAATAATGCAGGAAGTTTGGGAGAAGCCGGAGAACGGTGAGTACTACTTTAAGAAAGCACATGCGTTTTCTTACGCAATGGCTGTAGTAGTACATATGAATTTGTTAGTAGAAGGTCTTAATTCTTAGGCTTTCTTACTAACTGAACGTTTTTACGTTTTACCCTCTTAACAGATAAATTGTTTAGATTAACACAATGCCCCGTAACTACTCTAACATCCTTGGTATTCATAGTTACAATAGTATAGCGAAACGGCTCCATTTCAACTTTCATAAAGATATTAATCGGAATCATTCGATTTGATTCCCACCACCAAGTTTCGCCTGCTTCAAGAAACGCACGTTTTTCTAGTTCTGATCGCAACTCCGTAAAGACATACATCGACGTTACGGTCTGGTCTTGATTTATGATTATGCCCACATATTCATTACCGCCGTAACTCACAACACTAATAAACGGGAAATTTTCTTCTATATTTTTTAATAACATGTTTTCTTTATAAGTTTTCCAATAAATACAGTATGACACTTATACCCAGATATTTAGTCGATATAAGAACTACTCTTGTTTCAAATGAAGCAGGATTCGCTACGGAGTACAGACCAGTGTATCAAAAGAACATATCAGTCTATAAAGGCATAGTTAACACGCTTGGATTTAGATTATTGAATCCAGATCAAAAACCACAAAACCTTACAGGACTAACACCTAAGTTTGTAGCCTTTGATGAAAACAATAGATTAGTTCTAGAACACGACGGCACTGTAACAAATGTTAACAAAGGTTTGTTTAGTGTAGAAATTACAGAAAACGACTTGCTAAACATCCAACAGCAGTACCTAAGTTACAATGTTTATCTAGTAGACAGTTCTAATCAAAAGACACTAACATACGCAGACGAACAGTTGAACTCTTCCGGAACCATTTACGTATCAGATCGTGCATTCCCTGGACCAGCACCGACACACGAAGTAACAGTGTTTACCGAACTTGAAGATGTGTTTGTTACATCTGAACTAGAAGCAGAACCTGCTATTAACGGTAACGAAGCACTACACACAGCAGTATATTATACCAACGGATACGTAGGCACAGTAACAGTACAAGCAACACTAAACAATCAAGTAACACAAGACACTCCGTGGGCAGATGTAGCAGTTACTACGTTTGACGGTACGGAAACAGATCCGGTCCCTGTTAACTTTAATGGCGTGTACAGTTACATACGTTTTGTTGCAAGTGTAGATCCTACAGATACAATTTCTAAAATACTTGTCCGAAACTGATTGACATTTAGATCACTCTGCGCTATAATAATAGCATGAGTGTAATAAGTGAAACAGTTCTGACATACTTGCCTGCTAAGAGGAAACAAACTCCTAGTGGCTGGCTATCTTTCAACGCACAGTGTTGTCATCACAATGGCCACAGTGCAGACACTCGCGGCCGCGGCGGGTTGATTGCTAATCCAGATGGTGGTATTAGTTATCATTGCTTTAACTGCGGCTTTAAAGCATCCTGGCAACCGGGCAGACAATTCTCACACAAGTTGCGTAAACTTCTCCAGTGGATGGGAGCACCTGACGATGTAATCAACAAGGTGGCACTTGAAGTGATGAGAGAGAATGAAGGTGTAGAGGTTAAAACACGCATTGCCGAACTGCCTACATTCAATACTGTCCCGTTGCCAGAAGATGCAATTAAGATTACAGATATTACAGACTTTAATAAGTTTAGCATGGCCGTGCTAGAATACATGGCCCAACGTAACCTAAACGTAGATGACACTGACTATTACTGGAGCCCAAGCCTAGGGTACCGTGATAGATTGATCATACCCTTCTACTTTGAAGGTAGGGTAGTAGGTTGGACTGGACGTTCAGTGCTACCTGACAAGAAGCCCAAGTACTTGACAGAAGTACAACCCGGGTACGTATATGGGTTAGATGAGCAAGGGTACAACAAAGTGTTTGCTATTGTGTGTGAGGGTCAGATAGATGCCATACACGTAGAAGGTTGCGCACTGGGAGGGTCAGAGATTTCAGACCAACAGGCTATGTTGCTCAACAGATTGCAGAAGCAAATTATAGTAGTACCCGACAGAGATAAGGCAGGGTCTAAACTAGTAGAACGAGCAATTGAACTAGGGTGGAGTGTTAGCCTGCCCGAATGGTCACCAGACGTTAACGACATAGGCGATGCAGTACAGCGTTACGGCAGACTATATACATTACACAGCATTGCTAGTGCGGCTACTGACAGTGCAATTAAAATCAGATTGAGAGCAAAGAAATGGTTTACTTAAAAAACTTTTGGGAGTGGCTTAAAACTCCCTACTACAAATATCAAGAACACAAAGCATTTAAAAAGCGCCTTAAAGAAATGAAAGAACAGGATCCGTTTATCTACAAATGATTACTTGGGGTATAAGTGCAAACAGTCACGATGCAGCACTAGCAGTTTTTATAGACGACGAATTAAAGTTTGCTGCACACAGCGAACGCTTTAGTGGCATTAAAAACGATCCTCATCTGCATCACGATCTTATTAAATATGCAAAGCAATGGGGAGAACCGGATGAAATTATTTGGTACGAGCAGCCTCTTAAGAAAACTTTTCGACAGTTTAGAGCAGGGCAAGGGTTTAACTTTAGAGAAAACAATATTAAGCGTTATCTACAAAGTTACGGACTCAGTGTTCCTATTAAGTATGTTGGTCACCATCATAGCCATGCTGCCGCTGGTTATTACACTAGCCCTTTTAGAGACGCTACGGTTGTCTGCATTGACTCGATTGGCGAATTTGAAACACTCACAGTCTGGGAAGGACACGAACAATACCTAACACAATTATACAGTCAAGGCTATCCACACAGCATAGGTTTGTGGTACAGTGCTATGACGCAACGTGTAGGGCTAAAGCCAAACGAAGACGAATACATTCTCATGGGCATGGCAGCATATGGCGATCCTGAAAGACTGTTCTGGAAAATGTTCGAAGACTTCTTTGAGTATGTAGATGGCGTTGAAGTAAAGTTCAAACAGAACTTACACCGTGGCTGTAAACAATGGCGTCCTGAACTAACTACTGATCAAGACATGTATGATATTGCTGCTGCCACACAAGCAGTATACGAGTTTGTACTACGCACGATCTTGCGTGACACAAGTAAAACAGCTAACAGCAAGAACCTTGTGCTAATGGGCGGATGTGCTCTTAACTGTTCAGCTAACTACATTGCACAAGACTTTTATGATAACGTATGGATCATGCCTAACCCAGGTGATGCAGGATCAGCAGTTGGCGCAGTGCTAGCACACAAGCGCAAGCACATCGAGTTTGACACTGCATACCTAGGCTACAATATCGAAGGAGAGTATCCAGTTGAAGAACTTGTCAACGAACTTAAAACAACAGGCATTGCAGGTGTAGCAAATGGACGAGCAGAATACGGACCTAGGGCGTTTGGCAATCGCTCTTTGCTTGCTGACCCTAGGGGCAGTGATATTAAAAATAGGGTTAATGATATCAAGCAGCGACAAAGATTCAGACCTTTCGCTCCAGTTGTGCTTGAAGAACACTACGACAAGCACTTTGTTGGACCAGCAAACAAGTACATGCAATTTACAGCCCGTTGCAAAAATCCAGACATGTATCCTGCCATCGTACACGCAGACGGCACAAGTAGAGTCCAAGTGGTACCAAAAGACGATAGCGGAATACGACGACTGCTAGAACGTTGGTATGAAGAAACTGGCTGTCCTATGCTGTTAAATACCTCGCTTAACATCAAAGGCAAGCCTATGGTCAACGACTTGACAGATGCACATGAGTTTGCTACAATGTACAAAATTAACGTATTCACAGGAACAAAATGACAACTAGACAGAACACAGACTACGGATACGATATACAGAAAGTATATCTAGAAATGTTTATGACAGACGCTGAGAGCTTTGTACGCTGTCAGGGTGTGTTTGAGCCTAAGACATTTGACAGACGCTTGCAGGCAAGTGCTGCATTTATCAAAGACTATGTAGAGCAGTACAATGCTCTACCTACGTTTGACATGGTTAATGCTGCAACTGATGCTAACTTGAAAAGCCCAGGACCGTTAAGTGAGAATCACTATGACTGGTTGTTGCAGGACTTTGAAACATTCTCCAAGCACAAAGCACTTGAGAAAGCAATTCTTGACTCAGCAGACTTGTTAGAGAAAGGCGAGTACGGACGCTGCGAAGAACTAGTCAAGGCAGCAGTACAGATTGGCTTGCAGAAAGATCTAGGCACAGACTATTTTGCTGATCCACGTAGTCGACTGGAAGCAATCAAAGACAAGAACGGACAGGTATCTACTGGCTGGCCTGCACTAGACAAGAAACTGTTTGGCGGATTCAACAGAGGTGAGCTTAATATCTTTGCAGGTGGTTCTGGTAGTGGTAAATCTCTGTTTATGGCTAACCTAGGAGTTAACTGGTGTTTGCAAGGCATGAACGTTATGTACTTGACATTTGAGCTTTCAGAAAACCTAGTTAGTATGCGTCTTGATGCTATGACATCAGAGATTCCAAGTCGTGATATCTTTAAGAGCATTGACGATGTTGAAATGAAAGTCAAGATGATTGGCAAGAAAGCAGGAGCGTTTCAGGTTAAGTACATGCCTACAGGCAAGAACGCAAACGATGTACGTGCTTACTTGAAAGAGTTTGAAATTAAGACAGGCAAGAAAGTAGACGTACTGCTTATTGACTATCTAGACTTGATGCATCCAATCGGACAAAAGATTAGTGCAGAGAACTTGTTCGTTAAGGACAAGTATGTGTCAGAAGAACTACGTAACTTGGCAATGGAGCTCAACTGTATCTTTGTTACAGCATCGCAGTTGAACCGTTCGTCAGTAGAAGAGATCGAGTTTGATCACTCGCACATCTCGGGTGGTATATCTAAGATTAACACTGCTGACAACTTGATTGGTATCTTTACAAGTCGTGCAATGCGTGAACGTGGACGTTATCAGATACAGTTGATGAAAACACGTAGTTCAAGTGGCGTAGGACAAAAGATTGATCTAGGATTTGATGTAGACACACTACGCATCTTTGATATTGGTGAAGATGAAGATGATGCACCTACAGCAAGTGTTGGCGGAGCTCAAGGTGCAAGCGCACTAGCGGCAGCACTCAAACGCAACGGCTCAAGTGCTAGCACTCCGCCAGAAGTCAAGTCAGATCCAACCGAAGGTTCGGGCGTAGGAAAGATACGTGCTGAAACAGATTCGACTAAACTGCGTAGCTTCTTGAATAACTTGGGCGACTAATGAGCAAACCCGACGATAAGATATGTGTACACGCTTGGACAGGCCTTTTTGTTACTGCTCTAGGCGAAGCAGGTATGTGTTGTATACAGCATCCTTTGCCTAGTAAAATAACTCCGTTAACAGACGTAAAAAACGTTCGCAGAGAAAAACAATGGAATAAAATTCGTCAGAGTATGCTAAGAGGAGAAGAGCATCCTAGTTGTAAACAATGTTGGGACATCGAACGAGAAAACATCTTGCCCAGCTATAGGCAAGGATCGAATCGAAGATTCTCCAAAGAATACGAAGCAATCAAACAAGCACAGGCTAAAAAGCTAACAAACGACAAGCTGTTAAGCATAGACATACGACAGACTAATACTTGCAATATGAAGTGTCTTAGTTGCGGGCCTGTGTACAGCAGTCTATGGGCTGCTGAATTGGCAGCAGAAAGTAAATCGTTGCATTTCTCTGACGGCAAAAACTACAACAATTCTATAAACAAGAATGGCGTACTGCGTGTAGAAAACCAAGGTCTTGAGGACTATGTGCTGTCTAATCTTGATCAAGTAGAATCAGTATACTTTGCAGGTGGCGAGCCACTAGTAAATCCCCTACACTGGTCAATACTAGAAAAACTAGACCAACTAGGCCGCTATGATATTAGTATCTACTACAACACCAACATGTTGAAGCTAGACTATCGAGGTACGCATGTATTTGACTATTGGGACAAGTTTACTAAATGGGCTGTAGGTGCTAGCATAGACGCTGTAGGTGATCGAGCAGAGTATGTGCGAGCAGGCACTGTGTGGAATACTGTAGACAGTCACATTAAACAAGTGAAACAGAGATATCCTAATCGACTATCTATTACCAGTACTGTGTCTGCACTGAGTGTAGCTGGTCTCAAAGAGATGATAGTCTATTGCAGAGATCTAGGAATCAAGCACCAGTGGAGCAACACTTTAATCAATCCTAGCTTTCTACACTTTAATATACTGCCACGAGACTACAGACAGCATGTGTTCGACGAAATTGAACAAACAGTTAACGAAATGATCCTACACCACGACTCTAAAACTATGGTCAGTGTAGATCAACTAAACAAATTCTTAGCACACTTTAAAAATGCTATGCTAGACTCAGATGCAACACCAGAGGCCAAATCACGTTTTAAAAAGTTTATAGAGCAGAAAGACATTACTAGAAACACTGACATATTTGCAAGCTGCCCGGAATTCAAGATCTTATGGTCTAAGATCTAAAAAATTCTTTGAATAACCTAGGAGATTAATAATTGTATCAACAAGTAGAAAATGTAGTACCTGAAGAATTTAGAACTCTAGTAAAACAAGAACTGCTAGACAGCACAGCATTTCCGTGGTACTTAATGAATAAAACATTGCCGGATCAAAACGACCCAAACGATCATCCATACCTTTCTCATGTGTTGATGCATCGAAATGGAGATAATAACGAAGGAACTATTAACAGCATGTTAATCCAAGAGTTTCTTCCTATCTTTGCATCAGTTACTGATCAGCTTGGGTTAAGTGTTAAACATATAATGCGAGCTAATATTAATCTTACGTGGCACAATCCTTGGCAACACGGAGCACCGCACAAAGATCACGAGTGTGATCATCATAACATGATAATTTATCTAAATGAATTTACACAAGGCGGAACCTACTTATTTGACAATGACAATCAAATACTCGACTGTGCTCCTGCAATACCTTACGGTGCTACAGTATTTGGTGGCGGAAAACATGCACAAGGATTCTGCTCGCCTGGCGAATTACGATTAATTTCGGTTTTTACATTCCAAACACACTAAATACACTATGCCAAGAATATCAAGTATAACAAGCCGATCACTAGTAAGAATAGTTAATCGCGCTTTAGCGCAATTTACATACACCTTAGATAATCCTAATCCAGTTTCAGGCGGCGCAAACGATCGCTTTGGATATTCCGTTGATGTTGACGGAGATTATATTATTGTAGGTGCTTATTTTGAAGACGATGCTACCGGTGGTAGTTCGTCTGGTAAAGCCTATATCTTTGATGCACCTACAGGCAATTTATTGCATACACTGGATAACCCAGACGCTTTTCCTAGTACTACTGATCAGTTCGGTTGGAAAGTTGCTATATCAGGAGATCGTGCTATTGTAAGTGCGTTTCAAGAAGACGAGGTAGCTGGTGACTCTTCAGGTAAAGCATATATCTTTGATGTAACAACTGGTTCTCTAGTACATACCTTAGATAACCCTAATGCGTATGATACGCCTGCCCAAGACTTCTTCGGTTATGCAGTAGACATTAGTGGAAACTATGCTATTGTTGGTGCTTATTGGGAAGACGAACTCACAGGCAATCAATCAGGTAAAGCGTATATCTTTGATGTCACTACTGGATTGTTAGTCCATACACTAGATAACCCTAATGCATATAACACACCAGATAGTGACAACTTTGGTATTGCTGTAGGAATATCGGGCAATCACGCTATAGTAGGGGCACTAAACGAAGACGATGCTAGTGGTTTTAGTCAAGGCAAGGCCTACATATTTGATGTCACTACTGGACTGTTAGTCCATACGCTAGACAATCCTAATGCGTTTGATAACGGCGCAGGCGGAGATTCGTTTGGAGTGTCA
>Ga0209962_1000350_pt1 | contig 14020 bp, 4 predicted proteins | sample SalPonA_C_H2O_MG_FD_185722 | JGI IMG/M metagenome (GOLD analysis project Ga0209962, IMG submission 185722) | Water microbial communities from South San Francisco under conditions of wetland restoration - Salt Pond MetaG R2A_C_H2O_MG (SPAdes)... | ecosystem: Environmental > Aquatic > Non-marine... | reverse complement strand
TGCAAGGTTGCGCCGCCGTGAACGAAGCGACTGCCCGAACCACTCAAGCGAAGGCGCTGGATTCCTTTTGGAATCGCGGCGTGCACATCGCCTGACAGTCCCAGTTGCTCTGGGCTGAATACCTTGATGGAATCCGGCGCGGATAATCCTTTTCCAAGTAGGAAGCGGCGGTCGCGGTAATGCACCTCACCACTGGCATCGGCTGACAAGAAATCGCTCTCATCGAGCGGTTTGTTCTGATAGATAAACCCGTGGTCGGCGGTGATCAAGATGTTAGATGCGTTGTATGTTGCAAGCTTCTTGATCAGGATCATCAAGTCGTCGAACGTACGCTCCGTAGCATCGAAGGCCTCGCCCTCAGACTGCATCTTGTCGCCGGCATGGTCGATGCGGTTGTGATAGATGTAGATGACATCGTGGTTTTTGAAGAGCTCACGGCCTTCACTTTGCGTCATATCCAAGATGGATTTGGCTTGTTGCGCACAGGCGGTATCACCCAGGGCTGCTTTGATCAGCTTGTCTCGATTCGCGGTTCCCTGAGTCGATATACCCCCAATCGACACCGAACCATCGCTATCTGAAATGGTGAATTCACCGCCGTTGGATGGGAGCAGCGACGCCATGCCTAACTGCGTATAGCTCGGCAGGGATGACAGCATGTGGCTGAGTGAGGCCTGATAGCGCTTCTCACCGTTAATGCGGCCGATCATCTCTTCGGCGGCCTCATAGCGAAACGCATCCGAGATAATCACGCAGATCTTGCTGCCTCGGTTGGAATAGCGCTTAACCCAATGACTGTAGAACTGGCGCTGCGGGATAACATCCGGCACGGACCATTTATCCATCGCGTCCACCTGACCCTGCCATTGAGTGGCCAGTGGACTTAGGAAACGGTTGGTATAAAGGTTCTCAACGGTATCGACCAGGTTATTCAGCAGGGTCATCTGCCCGGAAGATTTCAGGGCATGGATGAACTTGCGGTACATCTGGTCAATCTTGTACCAGTGGCGCACGTAGCCATGTACGGCATCGGACGTGCTGCTCATATTTAGCTGCACCGTATCCAACGTGGATAGGAACTGGCTGGCGACTTCAATCGCGGTGTAGAGGTGTTTAAACGCACCGTACCAGTGGCTTTGACGGCGCTCACGGCAGTATTTGGTGACCTCGCCTTCCGACAGCGTGCGTTGGCTCACGGCTTTGACCAGATCCACGATGATTTTTTGGTCAATCAAGCGGTAGTAATCCATCTCGATGACATCGCGCATATCTCGGTTATTTAGATCGCTCTCAATGTCGAGTAGCTCTGCATAGCTGCTTGAGAGGGATTCAAAGACGTCCTCGTGCTTGCGACTGTCCTTCCAGCGTTTGAATAGCACGAGTGCATCGTTATTGAGCGCGGCCTTATCACTGGCTTTTGGATTGGTAATCGAGAGCGCGTAGCAGGACTTAAACAGTTCGATTGAGAAGTCTTTTACGGAAGGTGTCTCGGAGACGTACCCATAGTGACGCTCGATCTGCTCCCAGAGCACGCCCGTCAGGTTGCACCGCTCGATCAGTGCAAAGCGTGGTTGGGTATCCTCTACCAACTCATCAAACAGGTTCTCGCAAATGACATCCAAGCGTACATCGGCCAACTGATGAAGATCTGCGCAGACGGCCAGCATTTTCAGGCGTACATGCTGTTTCAGGTCATCGGGTTGCAGTAACTCTAATAGCTTTTGTTTGCGAGTCTCGGCTTGCTTAGGTGCGCGCCCCGCATCAAAGAAGGCTTCATGCTCTGTGACAACATCGGCAAAGTCTGGCGGGAGGTTCAATTCGCTCAGCCAGATCGCGGACTGGTCGGTACGGAATACGGCACTGTGCAGTTGAACATCGAGCAGCCAGTTATTGAGGTACTCGGGCTCTTTATCTTCGCAGTACAGCAGGAAGTTCTGTTTTGGCTCTTCCCGCAAGATACGATGCTTAAGCGTGAATTCATTCGACTGAATTTCAGCCTTCTCCACGCCCTCCATCTCAAGACTTTCAAACGCCTCGCGAAACTCTTTCTTGTCGTCATACCAGAAGACAATGCGCTGGAGACCGAATAGTCGCGACAGGGCTTGTTGTATTCGGTTTTCAGTCATTAGCTGCCTCGTTTAAATCTGTTTTACGATTTATCATTTCTATTATGTTTGACACTCTTCGTAACAAGTCGTCATAGGTTATAACGTCAAGCATGTTGGCATATTTGCGCCTGATAATTTCAAAGTCGAAGCTCTGCTCCCCCGCGAAGTCGTTGTCTCGGCCAATTAAGAGCATCGCCTTTGGATTGGTTATTTTTAGTTCGATGTTATTTGGCAGTTCAGCTTTGCGCCTTTTGTAGATTTCCTGTTCTCCTGCTCGACCCCACTTGCTGAGATGGAAAAGATACTTCTCTGCTTGCATAACAGATCCCGCAAGTTCCTTCTTCGGTGTGTGGTTATCCCGATATTTATGGCTGGATAGAAGTGCTCTAGGAAAGGGTTTCTTAACCTCAATAATGTCTGTATTGCCATTAGCATCGACCAACATTAAGTCGATGTAGCGGTCGGTTACTCTGGTAGGGTTTGAATAGAAATCTTTTATATGAACGTTTTCGAGTACAGCGATATATTTGGGAAAGATTAAAAGTAGTAGATCTAGAATTTTTTCCTGCCAGTCTTTTTCAGGGTAACTTTCAGAATCTTCAAGCATGGATTCAAGTTCTGCATGAATATACTCAAATTTCTGAAGTTCAAAGTTAGAAAGTAGACTTTCGTTGGTGATCGGAGATAATTTTTTCTTCCTACGTAGATATCTAGTCAGTGAGCCTTCAGCGTCTGAAATTTTACCGAAATAATCTTTCAAAATTCGCGAAATGCGGGAGCGTGAATAATGAGTAAGCTCTGTGGACGTCGGAAATGTTTTTAGCAATAAATCAAAGTCGATCAGCGGGATCGAATTTTCGATATCACCTCCTACTACTATAGCCTCATCTACCAATTCATCGATTTTTCTGAAGATTGAAATATCCCTATGAGCTACAAACGTTTTTGTATTTATGTTCATCCCTATGTCGAGGAGAACGTCGTGCTTTACTCCAAGTATGTCCCCAGCAATTGTATAATATTCATTGAAACGAGTTCCGAGGATGAATGTTCGTTCCTCTTCATCAGATGAACCATCTACTGGACTAATTAAGTCAGATTTTGTGAAGGTGAAACATCGCCGTAGGGTTACGCTTCCGTCTTCTAGGAGTTTATCGTCCAACCAGCGCACCCCATTGAAGCCGTCAGGTTGATATGTCAACAACAACTGCTCCTCACGTTTGGTGACCTTAAGCATGCTTACCTCGATGGTCGCGTATTTGGATGTGTGCTGAAAAAATCAATTTTTCTAATCCCTAACTTAAACCCGTTACTTTCTTGAGTGCCGAGCCAAACAACGGATAATTGTGTTTCACACCATCATCGAGGTCGATATCAATGTTTTGGCCAGCCAACGGATAGAGCACCTCACGCTCGTAGTCGTTCACCTCTTCGATCGCCTTATCGAGTTTCTGAATCATCTTCAGTGCAGAGGTCTTCTCTTTCTGGGAACTGCCGGTGCTAATTGAGATCTGCTCGTTGCTATCGCGACGCGCCTCGAGCTTGGTGCGGAACTCACGTAGGTACTCGTTCAGAACGACACTGGCCGTTGAGGGCGCATAACGGTGCATATAGATCAGCGCATTGAAGGTGCCTTTTGGACTTGAGAACAACCAGTAGATCGGGCGCTTCTTATAGCGTTGAACATGGTCGTTGTAGAAGTCTTTGACGAAGTATTTTTGGATACTCTTACCCAACGCCTCCTCGATAAACGCCACGTTTTCAGCATAGTGTTCATCGCCAAACGTCACGCGTAGGAACTGTTTAAAGCGCTCGCTGATATCGTCCTCAAACCAGTCCCCCTCGAAGTCGATCAGTGGAATGACGTTATCATCGTCTGGCATGAAGGTCGGATCTGGAATACGAGCCAAGTAGTCAGCGAGAGTTTCGCCTTGGTTGGCTAGGATCAGGCCCGGCTCGTCCAACGAGTAACGACCGAACATGCAACCGATGGAATAGCTAATCAATTCATTGGTCAGTAGGTAGTTTGAAAGCTTGGAGTTTCGACTAATGCTAAACAAAGATATATCTGAACTAAAGTCGTCACCGTGTAATGAGCATACAGTTTGTTCAATATCTTCTTCTAGAAGTAAAGTTTGAGTTTGGATATATTCAAATCTTTGCCTTATCCCCTCGTATCTAGTCTCAAGTGATTCGTTCCCAGGCAAGAACGGAGATGCATAGTTAATCGAAACTTCATATGAATCCCAGTCTTCTTTCGCATAATCGATCAATTTTCGGACGGTGGATGGTTTTATTTCAGAAAAATAAGGGAGATTTGCAATGTCTCCAGGGTTCATTTGCATCGTTGGGTTTAATACGTTGCGCAGCTCATTCGAAATTTTTGTATTGAGGCTACCAAGTATTTTGAGCGTAATTTCTGCGTCATCTTCCGAATCATTGACGAAGATACATGGAGAAACAGAGCTGTATTGCGCTGTCGATAGCTTTAACCTAAATGAGTTTTCTGTCGATGTTAATGTTTGCCAAGTCACGCCAACGCGGTTCCAATATTTCTCATTGGTTAACCCGCCGTGTTTGGCATAATATTTTTTTGCATTTCCACTCCAATCGACTACGTAGTAGTGATTTCCGTACCAGCGTCGATAGTCCCCGCCCTTTTCAAACAGCATCCACCTAGAATCAAAGTCCCGCGAGTTTATTTCCCAGATAAATCGTACGTACTTATTGTCGTCATGTGTTTTGCAGCGACCACCAGAGGAAGCAATGTCGCGAATTAATTGTCCCTCAAAGTATTTTGAGTAGTCTCTCCAATACGCAACCGGACTCCCCGGAATTTTCCCAAAGTCCTGTACGGATGCGCGGTAGAACCAGCCGCAATCTGGGTTTTGGATGGCCTCCAAAGTCTTTGGTGCTTGATTATTGTGACCCTTAAATTCGGACAGCTTAATGTACGCTCCCTTCTGTCTTGGATTTGCAAAATTTGTTAGAGTAAAAGCCGCAACTGGAATCATAGCCGGCTCGAAGGCGTTGTACTCTAGTTGTATCAGAGATGTAATAGTGGTCTTACCGAGTAAAAACTCACGAAGTTTTTGGTAAGACGAAATAAACATCCAAACATAGGGTGCGAGAATGCCTACCTCTCCCCCGATTAGTGTAAGTATCGTGATTCTGTAAATAAAAGCTGAAAATAGGTCACTTTTTACGTCTGAATAGTTATCCTTGAGCCACTCGGCCAGCAATCCGTTCATACCTTTGCCGGCCATATAAGGGGGGTTAGCCACAACAACGTGGTATTTCGGCGAAAGATACTCAGCCATGCGCAGCACTCTGACCAAACGCTCATGTACTTCGGTCAACCACATATCGCCCGCGAGGTCTTTTGTCTCGATCAGTCGGAGTGTTTCAGCAGGATCTTTAAGTTTTGGAACGATCAGCGAGCCAAAGTTTTCAGCTTGCTCAAACTGAGTCAATGTTTCGCGCAGATCTGCTGAGTAAAGATCCTTACCCACGATGGACATCACATCATCCATCTCGGAGTCGGTGAAAGTTACATCTTCGAGCACACAGACATTGGGCTTGGCTTCCATACGGAAGAAACGGCGGCGACCGAGTTTTGCTGCGGCTTTCATCTCTAACGCAAATGACGCCAATGCCCCTGCTCGTTCATCAATCTCAATGCCGTAAAGGTTGTTGCTGAGGATTAGTGCCGGTATGTCATTCGGGTCATAACCTTCTTCTTCATAGATCGCATACAGCAGATCAAACGCGTAGGTGAGCATGTGGCCCGAACCGGCGGCTGGATCGGCAATTTTGATCTCTTCTGGACTATTAATCTTAAGGAAATTTGACTCAGGTTCTTCCGGTGCTATGTAATATTCCATCTGCTCGGTGAGCTTGGAATTGGGACGGTTCAGCATCCAGAGGCGACCCAAGGAGTTCTCAACGAGGTAGCGCACGATCCAATGCGGTGTAAATAGCTGAGTAGCGGCCGGGATATTCTCGGCAGTGATCTTCTGGTTTTTCTTGAGCCCTGCGAAGACTTCGTCTTTCTTTTCGGAGATGTAGAACTGATACAGCCAACCAATGACCTCAACATCCGTGCAGGATTCTGGCGTCATCACCTCGCGCATTTTCGTCAGAATCGAGTTATCCGAAAGCAGATCATCAGGCATCAGGAGTTCAGTGTAGTCCTGAATACGCTCAAACAGGTAAGGCATACGGTCGTACAGCGCATTACACGAACCCACGATGAGTAGACGGTACGCTTCGCTTTGTGCATCTGGGCTTGGAATTGAGCCATTCAGCAGGCCGCGGATCTTCTCAGTCGTCTGAGCGTTGATCTGATCGTCATCAATGACGCCAGATTTAGCTTCAGCAAGAATCTCAGGCTGTACCTGTCCCTCAGCCGGTGAGACGACACCGACACGGTTGTAACCGTTCACATCCATGAATCGCAGTGCACAGAAACGGTTGAACCAGGTGTAAGCCACTTGATCGATCAGCGCCGCTTTACCATGAGCCGACATCGCCTTTTCGAGCTCATTCACTACCGCCGGATATTCACGGCGAGCGGGACTTTCGGGCTTTAAGACAAACGCGAGTTTACTGCCGACCTGCTCCAGTAACTCTTGGCGCGCCGTTTGTGCGAATTTTTTTAACTTAGACGTATCCATTAAGAAAGCCCCACTACTTTCTTCAGCGCTTTGCCGAACAAGGGGTAGTTGTGTTTCACACCATCATCGAGGTCGATGGCAATGTTCTGGCCGGCCAACGGGTACAGGACTTCACGCTCGTAGTCGTTCACCTCTTCAATCGCTTTATTGAGCTTATCGATCATCTTCAGTGCAGCGGTCTTCTCTTTCTGAGAACTGCTGGCGCTGATGGAGATCTGCTCGGTGCTATCGCGACGCGCTTCGAGCTTGGTGCGGAACTCACGTAGGTACTCGTTCAGCACGACACTGGCCGTTGAGGGCGTATAACGGTGCATATAGATCAGCGCATTGAACGTGCCCTTAGAACTTGAGAACAACCAGTAGATCGGACGCTTCCTATAGCGTTGAACATGGTCGTTGTAGAAGTCTTTGACGAAGTATTTCTGGATACTCTTACCCAGCGCATCCTCGATAAACGCCAAGTTTTCAACGTAGTGTTCATCGCCAAAGGTGACGCGCAAGAACTGCTTGAAGCGCTCGCTAATATCGTCCTCAAACCAGTCCCCCTCGAAGTCGATCAGTGGAATGACGTTATCATCATCCGGCATGAAGGTGGGTTCAGGGATGCGAGCTAAGTAGTCGGCGAGGGTTTCGCCTTGGTTGGCTAGTATCAGCCCCGGTTCATCCAAAGAGTAACGTCCAAACATACAACCCACGGCATATGACAAGAACTCGGCCATGGTGTCAGCTTTTAAGCGGGCTTCTCGCTCTTCCTCAGTTACTTTAACCCCATAACGATATGCTGGGTTGCAGGTCAGCGTGATTTCTTCGATGGGGACTTCGGGTGACAACTCGTCTTGCAGTCCATAGGCTTCGATGAAGATGCGGTTGTTTTCTTCCTCTAACCTCTGCATCTCGTCGGTCATAACCTGCCAGTTGGCGCGGAGACTGGAAAAACTAGCCTCAAATATATGGGCACGATGCTCAGACGAAAGTAATGGAAGCGTATTGAAATCCCACGAAGTCTCCTGATAGTTCCAGTCATTACGGGCTATACGCAATATTTCGGGGATTAAAGATTTTTTAGAAGCCGGTTCAACTAACGGTACTTTATTGATAGCACCCTCACTGTAGTCGAGTGTTGGTGCAAGAGAGGATATCAATACGTCGAATACGACGGAATTCATAAAACCTAAGACAGAGTTCTGTTCGCTATTACCGTTCACTGTTAATGCTGAACCCTTACTTTCGAAAGAAGAATTTGCGTAAAGAGCTCTAGCAGAAAACTTACCGGACGTGAGGCTCGACCATGTAACCCCCATTTTAAACATGGATTTTAAGTTTTGTGGGCGAGAAAGTTGCTTCCCCGTCTCATCACGATAGTTTTTTATCGAATCCCCGTCATGTTCCCAGTTTACTAGAAGTTCATAATTTCCATGCCACCGACGAAACTCGCCTCCCTTTACGCAAGGAAACCATTTCTTTTCCTGAGAGGCTTCGGCTCCAAGAGAGGAATCCTTGAGAGAAACTTCTGACCACACCCGAAGAAAGAGATCATTATTACCGGTTTTAAAACCTTGTTTTGCTGGATATGACAGTCCAAGTGATGTGCCCCTAGTAAACGCATTTAAAGCAGATTCACTCAACCAGTAAACAATCGGACTCCCCGGTATTTTCCCAAAATCCTCAGCGGATGCGCGGTAGAACCAGCCGCAGTCTGGGTTCTGGATGGCTTCTCGCATCTGTGCTGACTTTTGAGATTCTGAATTCCCATCAACGAGACGAGTGTACTCACCTTTCAACGAGGCATGGTGAGCATTCTGAATCACGAAAGCGGTTGTGGATACCACGGCACCGCCGATGGTATCGAAGGCGCGTTCACCGAGGTGGGCCATAGATAAGATTGTGGAATGAGTCAGTAACTTGCCACGCAGATTCTCATAGGATGATAGGAACATCCAAGACTGCATATTAATCATCGCCATCATGCCGCGCTTAACCGACAGCGATAACGTGCGCTCCATGAACATAGCAAACAGATCGCTTTTGCTATCAGGGTAGTTTTCCTTAGCAAATGCGCTGAGATAGCCATTCATACCCTTACCACCAAGATAAGGTGGATTAGCCACAACAACATGGTATTTCGGCGAGAAATACTCTGTCATACGCAGCACTCTGACCAAACGCTCATGTACTTCGGTCAACCACATATCGCCCGCCAGATCTTTTGTCTCGATCAGTCGGATTGTTTCAGCGGGGTCTTTGAGTTTTGGAACGATCAGAGAACCAAAATTCTTGGCCTGTTCAAACTGAGTCAGTGTTTCGCGCAGATCTGCTGAGTAAAGATCCTTACCTACGATGGACATCACATCATCCATCTCGGAATCGGTGAAGGTGACATCTTCGAGCACACAAACATTGGGTTTAGCATCCATTCGGAGGAAGCGGCGGCGACCGAGTTTTGCTGCGGCTTTCATTTCCAGCGCAAAAGACGCTAGTGCCCCTGCACGTTCATCAATCTCGATACCGTACAGGTTGTTGCTCAGGATCAGCCCCGGAATATCATTCGGGTCATAGCCTTCCTCTTCGTAAATGGCATACAGCAGATCGAAGGCATAGGTCAGCATGTGGCCTGAACCGGCGGCTGGGTCGGCGATTTTGATCTCTTCTGGACTACTAATCTTGAGGAAATCCGTCTCTGGCTCTTCCGGCGCTATGTAATACTCCATCTGCTCGGTGAGCTTGGAGTTGGGGCGGTTCAGCATCCATAGACGACCCAAGGAGTTCTCAACCAAATAGCGCACAATCCAGTGTGGCGTGAACAGCTGAGTCGCTGCCGGAATGTTCTCGTCGGTGATCTTCTGGTTCTTCTTGAGCCCTGCGAATACCTCGTCTTTTTTCTCTGAAATGTAGAACTGATAAAGCCAGCCAATGATCTCAACATCGGTGCAAGAATCTGCCGTCATGACCTCGCGCATTTTAGTCAGAATCGAATTATCCGAAAGCAGATCATCGGGCATCAGTAGCTCAGTGTAGTCCTGAATACGCTCAAACAGGTAAGGCATTCGGTCGTACAGCGCATTACACGAACCCACGATCAACAGACGGTATGCTTCGCTTTGTGCATCTGGGCTTGGGATAGATCCATTCAGCAGGCCACGGATTTTCTCAGTCGTTTGGGCGTTGATTTGGTCTTCGTCGATCACACCCGATTTAGCTTCAGCAAGAATCTCAGGTTGCACCTGCCCCTCAGCCGGTGACACGACACCGACACGGTTGTAACCGTTCACATCCATGAATCGCAGTGCACAGAAACGGTTGAACCAGGTGTAGGCCACTTGATCGATCAGCGCTGCTTTACCATGAGCCGACATCGCCTTTTCTAGCTCATTCACTACCGCCGGATATTCACGGCGAGCGGGACTTTCGGGCTTTAAGACAAATGCGAGCTTACTGCCGACCTGCTCAAGTAACTCTTGGCGCGCCGCTTGTGCGAATTTCTTTAACTTAGACGTATCCATTAGAGGCGCACCTTTTTACCTTGTTTGACGGTGTTGACCAGAGCTTGCTTGTAGCTTTCCAGATAGGCATCAATATCCGCCTCGGATTCCAGCAAGGGTTTGGCGTAAGACACGGATAAATCACGCACGCCAACTATTTCCACCTTAGGTGCAGGTGGTACAGGTGGTGTAGGAGGATCAATAGGCGTATCGCCATTGTCCGGCGTGACTGGCGGTTCGGGGACAACAACCGGCGTATTCCAGTCTTCAATCTGTTGCAGCAAAGAGCTGTACTGATGATTTTCAAAGTTATTCACGGCATCGCGGATCATCGCAATGAGGCTTTGTTCGGAAATCGCCTGTTTTGCAGCATCAATCCGAACTTGAACCGTCGCTTTGTTCTCATCACTCAGCGAGAGGTAGCCGTCGTACTGGGTGAGTTTGGCTTCGAGCGCATCGATTCTGGCATCCGCTGCGGCCTTCTCATCCGCGATCACAGAATCCAACTTGGATTTGAGCGACTGTATGTTGCTAATCAGCGTTTGAATCGCTTTACCCTTGTAAATATTGGGATCAACCACGGCAGATTTGATGGCATCAAGCTCATCGGCCTGTACGTAGCTGAGATTGGCCTTATGATCGCTCAAGAGCCGGGAGGCCTCATCCAGTTGGGCTTTGTTAGAACCCTTCATAAATGAAACGATCGGATCAATCAGACCATCTTTGTAGTCGTCGAGCCATTTGTCTTCATCGCGGGTCAGTTCTGTCACGAACCACTGATAGGGTTTAGCTGCCAATTCGGACAGATCGTCGATCACCACCGTTAACGCGCGAAGGAACGGGTATCGGTCGGCCTGAAGGTGGAGGCGCTCAAGCTCTGTCTTCTGGTTAGCAAAGGCGTCCTGAGTCTCTTTAGCCAAGGCTTTCGCCTCGGTTGCGTGAGCCACTTTGTCGAAGTAATCATTGAAGAATGTCTTGAGGCGTTTTATCTGTGCCTGCGTGAACTCGATCTGTGGGTCGAGAATCAGATTACCCTGCACATTCGTGTTGGTGAGCGCCCGTGCCAGTTCACTGTCGTCTAGCAGGTTGGTCGATTCGCGCACTTCGATTTTGCCTCGGGCGCACAGATGCGCCAGCGTGCAAAGCACCGCCGCATATGACCATCCATAAGGCTTACGCTCAAACTTCTCCAATAGCAGCTTGACGGTCGTGCGGATACCGCCACGGTGATTGCTCTGGATATGCGAGAACATCTCTTGCTGGGCTTCTGGTAGGCTTGTTTCATCACCAAACAAACCTTGCTCGCCCTGCGTCAAAATGCCGGAGATTTCACTCTCTTGATACTGCTTACCACGCAGCATCTTGAGGTTCGGGTAGGTCTGCTTTGCTAGCTCGACAAATGCGCGCTGGACTTTGGTTTGACCGTCTTCACCGGCCAGTTCAATCTCTTTGCCGCCAACGAAGTAGACCGCTTTACCCATCAACGATGAGATCAGGGCTTTTAGCTGTGTCGCCCGCTCGCCGTTTTGGGCCGCTTTCTCAGCAAGGATCCGTTTAACTGAATCCTGTTGTGTGGTGCGTGTCTCGTGAGAGATGTACTTCTCAGTCTTCTTCAGAAGCATCAGGTCGCGAATCAAACGATCACTGTCAGGCAGTACGACACGAAGCTCATCGTTATAAACGGTATCGGTCTTGTGCTTATCGAACGCATCACGGTGATCATGGAATGAAGTGATGACGTTAATCGCCAGCTCATGCTCTCGCCCGCTTTGAACATCATCCAGTCTGCGGGTGTACGCATAGTCCTGCCCGCTCTCATCCCAACGGATCTTACGATTCTTGATGACGCCATCAAAGATCAGCTTTTCCAGTTCGCCCGCAACAGTCTGAGTATCAATCTCCGTGTTTTTGATGTTGGCCTCGATGTCTTGCTCTTCATCGGTCAAAAACTCGTAGAGATCCCCATTGCGCTGAATCAGAGTCTGGTTTTCAAGCAGTGCCAGCGCTTCTTCGACATCAGTCTTTAGCGCATTGATCGAGGTTCCGAAGTTATTTTGCATTAGCACGCAGATATTGCGTACGGTGGGCTTGAACTCTTTAACGTACTTAACGAGAAACAGTGCTTTTAGCACACGCAGGGCAAAGTGATTAGTAAGCGTATTTTCGGCACGCAATATAGATGACTGAATCGATCCCTTTAAAGCAGTACTGATACCCTCGAACATCTGATCGAACGTCGCCAGATCACCCAGCTGGTGCTTCTTAATTCCAATTGCGACCTGCTGAAAAACGCCCAGCATTGAGCGCTCGCCGACAGAGCTATGCTTACCCTCGAACGCATTATGGCGTGAAAGATTTTTGATTGCCGCTTGGAATAGCTCAAATTGATAAGGGATGAAGGGGTAGCTCTGAATAAAGTGCTCGCGGTCCTTGAAGTTACGATACGTTACAGAACCATCTGAAAAATCAAATAGGGTTTTAAAGTTTGGCTGCTGTTGGTGATAAAGGTCAGTTAGGTCGTTGATATATTCCTGTCGCTTGGCGAGTAAACGGCGTTGAATAACCTCTGCCACATCTTGGCTATTGAGCTTCATGCGGTTTTTGAAACGATCCTGGATTCTTGAGAAGTCCATCCCCTTCTGAGGGTCAACCTCTCCAATCACAGAATCCATTTCTTCTTGAGCCGTAACAACCACCCATGCACGACCCTTGCATTTGGTTGCCAAAGATTCTGCGACTGTCTGCAAGTTGGTCATGAGCTTGCGATTTTCCGCAACGTATTGCCCAACCTCATCCACGAAAAAATTAAGGCGGAAGGTATCACCTTTCGAACTAATGTAGGCATTGACCTGCTCCGCAAAGTCCTCGATCGACAAGCGATAGTCGTCTCGGTACTTGTCCAGAATGTCTTTCACGGCTGTGCCAGTTGCCTGTGTGTACGCTTGGTCGATGTTCTGTGCCATCTGTTTAGCACGACGACGACCCCAACCCCAATCTTTACCGGCAAGTGAAAGGAAAGCGGATTTAAAAGCATCGAACTGACCATCAACATCCAGCTCACGCTCAAACTGTGCGATATAGGGATGTTTGCCGTAGTAGCCACAGTGCTCATCGAACACCTTAACGAACACCGCGATTAGGGCATCGAGCTCATCTTTGGAAATAACATCGGCTTTCTGATCGATGTTAAACAGAATACTCTCGGATGGGATGCTTACTGCATTCTCAAGATCAGCTGAGTACATCCCGCCTTGATTGAAGGGATACTTCTCGAGAAAAATATCTAATGGATAAATATTTCCCTCGATTGGCTTATTTTGAAGCAACATAGCGAGCATCTTCAGAAGATGCGATTTACCTGAACCGAAAAACCCCGATATCCAAACACCGTTCGCACCAGCGTAGTTTAGATAAGCCTCTAAAAACTCATCTAACCGTTTGGCGACTTCTTTAGTAATCACGTACTCATCCAGCTCAACGTACAAGCTGACATCATCATCCGCCTTGATAACCCCTTCGATCGCGCGGTCAACGGGTTTGTTAAATAGCTGTTCCAGTAGCATAAAAACTCCTTAAATCAGTTCGCTCGATCGAGAATATTGAACGCACGATAATATTTATCATCCTGTAGCTTATTGAACAGGCGCAAAGACGCGCCGCTCGCCAGCGAATGTTGATACTTACCCGGAAAGAACATTAGTGTTGGCTGCTCTTTAGCAACGCGCTGTAAATTGTTCAGGATGTTGTGAGATCGGAT
>Ga0209962_1000349_pt1 | contig 14057 bp, 12 predicted proteins | sample SalPonA_C_H2O_MG_FD_185722 | JGI IMG/M metagenome (GOLD analysis project Ga0209962, IMG submission 185722) | Water microbial communities from South San Francisco under conditions of wetland restoration - Salt Pond MetaG R2A_C_H2O_MG (SPAdes)... | ecosystem: Environmental > Aquatic > Non-marine... | reverse complement strand
AGGAGTAGCTGGCTTTTTGGCACGATTGGTTCGGGCATCCTGCCCTCAGGGCTGCGCCCCAGCCTTCGGCTGCCCAAAATTGCTCCAGGCAATTTTGTCGAACGAGCACGTGGAAGCGGCTGGGCAAGCCCAGTTCAACAAAAAAGCCACCTTGTAGGTGGCTTTTTTGTTGAATATGGCGCGCCCGGCACGATTCGAACGTGCGACCGCCTGGTTCGTAGCCAGGTACTCTATCCAGCTGAGCTACGGGCGCTTGGTAAGACTTGTGCGATTTTGTTGAAATGGCGCGCCCGGCACGATTCGAACGTGCGACCGCCTGGTTCGTAGCCAGGTACTCTATCCAGCTGAGCTACGGGCGCTTATTTCAGCATAATGCGATTGTTGCCGTTTGATTCAAGATTGGCGCGCCCGGCACGATTCGAACGTGCGACCGCCTGGTTCGTAGCCAGGTACTCTATCCAGCTGAGCTACGGGCGCTTAATCTTGATGGCGGAGCGAGAGGGATTCGAACCCTCGATACGCGTAAACGTATACACCCTTAGCAGGGGTGCGCCTTCAGCCACTCGGCCACCGCTCCACAACAACGGCGCGTATAGTACAAGACCATTCGCGAAAGTTAAAGCGTTAAAAAGGAAAACTGCAGAAAAGTTTTACTGCGAGGCCTCGTTAGGCTCTGCTTCCTGCTGAATACGAAGGTAAATCTCCTCACGATGGACACTAACATCCTTTGGCGCGTTAACGCCAATGCGGACTTGGTTACCTTTAACGCCTAGCACGGTCACGGTAACTTCATCGCCTACCATAAGGGTTTCACCTACACGACGTGTAAGAATAAGCATTGTCTCTCCCTAAAATTCCATTTAAGCATTACTGCGGATTTGCACCAATTCGAGTTCATGCTCCCACATGATCATCCTTGCCCGAATCTTAGGTCACTGCAGACTGACCTATACTATAGACCAGTCTGCAGATTCTGCTTAACCAGTGACAGTTTCTGAGCTATCAAGATCAAATGCAGAGTGTAACGCGCGAACTGCAAGTTCCATGTACTTCTCAGAGATCACCACAGAAACCTTAATTTCTGATGTTGAGATCATTTGGATATTGATGTTCTCATCAGCTAGCGTGTCAAACATTTTACTTGCAACGCCCGCGTGAGAGCGCATGCCTACACCCACTATAGATACCTTAGCGATCTTGTTATCACCCACACACTCGCGGCCACCCAACATAGCGTTAACATCCTTGAGGATTGCAAATGCCTTGTCGTAGTCATTACGGTGCACGGTGAAGGTGAAGTCGGTTGTCTGATCTGCAGCAACGTTCTGCACAATCATATCAACTTCAATGTTAGCTGCGCTTACAGGGCCGAGAATGCGTGACGCCACACCTGGAAGGTCAGGCACACCCAGCAAGGTCAGTTTGGCTTCATCGCGGTTAAACGCGATACCTGAGATAATCGGCTTTTCCACAGTATCTTCATCCTCAGTAGTAATCAGGGTACCGCCACCATCTTGGAAGCTCGATAGCACTCGCAGCGGCACTTTGTATTTTCCAGCAAATTCGACCGAACGAATCTGCAAAACCTTTGAGCCCAAGCTCGCCATTTCGAGCATCTCTTCAAAGGTGATTTGATCCAAGCGCTGAGCACTCTCCACGACGCGAGGGTCTGTTGTATAAACACCATCAACGTCGGTGTATATCTGACACTCATCAGCCTTCAATGCCGCTGCAAGCGCGACACCGGTGGTATCAGACCCCCCACGACCGAGCGTAGTGATGTTGCCCTGCTCATCCATACCTTGGAAACCAGCAACAACGACTACGCGCCCCGCTTCTAGGTCACTACGCATATGGTCGGTCTGAATATCTTCGATGCGTGCTTTGGTATGTGAGCTGTCAGTTTTTATGCGTACTTGCGCACCCGTGTATGAACGAGCATCTACACCACGCTGTTTAAGCGCCATGGACAAAAGAGAGATAGTCACCTGCTCTCCTGTAGATACCAATACATCGTACTCACGCGGATCCGGAGTCTCTTGAATCTCCTTCGCTAGGCCGATAAGTCGATTGGTCTCTCCGCTCATAGCGGATACCACTACGACTATGTCGTGCCCCTGATCGCGAAAGCGTTTTACTTTATCGGCAACAGCTTGGATACGCTCAACCGTACCCACTGAAGTTCCGCCGTATTTTTGTACATATAACGCCATTATCTGACTTCCTAAAACAGCTCGCGTTTAACTTAAATTGATGACCGCACCAGCCCTTCTACGCTGGCGATAGCAGCAGGCAGAGCTGCAGCATCGGTACCACCGCCTTGGGCCATATCTGGACGTCCGCCACCCTTACCGCCTACCTGGGCAGCAAGGTTGCGAATCAAATCACCCGCTTTAACACGATCGGTCAGATCTTTGGTGACACCCGCAACAAGACTCACCTTGTCGCCGTCAGCAGCGCCCAGAACGACAACACCAGAGCCGAGCTTATTCTTCAGTTCATCCAGCATGTCGCGCAGTGATTTCGCATCAGCACCGTCAATTTTTGTAGCTAGTAACTTAACACCATTGATGTCGACAGCTGCGGAGAGCAACTCACCGCTCTGTGCGCTTGCGAGCTTTGCGTTAAGACGCTCAATCTCTTTCTCAAGCGAGCGGTTGCGATCGTTCAACGCTTTGTACTTATCGACTAGCGAATCACGCCCCGCTTTAACCATGCCCCCAAGTTCACTCAGGAGGCTCTCACTCTGGCTAAACCACTGCAGAGCAGCTTCACCCGTAACAGCTTCGATACGACGTACGCCCGATGCGATGCCACTTTCAGAGATAATCTTCATCAGACCGATATCACCCGTGCGTTTAGCATGAGTACCACCACAGAGTTCCGTCGAGAAGCCTTCGCCCATATCAAGAACGCGCACCATATCGTCGTACTTTTCACCGAACAGCGCTGCCGCGCCTTTGGCTTTCGCCTCTTCCAATGCCATGATCTCAGTGGTAACAGCCGAGTTCTTGCGAATCTCATCGTTCACCATCTTCTCAATGGCAACGAGCTCATCCGACGACACTGCCTCGAAATGAGAAAAGTCGAAGCGTAGACGCTCGGCATTAACAAGCGAACCTTTCTGCTGCACATGCTCGCCCAAAATACGGCGGAGCGCTTCGTGCAGTAGGTGAGTAGCGGAGTGGTTCAGAGCGGCACCCTGACGCTTGGCTTTATCAACTTCAGCGACAAGTGTTGCACCTACTTCGATAACGCCCTCGGTCACTGTGCCGGTATGCAGGTGGTTACGACCCTCTTTAGTACAGTCGGCTACCGCAAATTGCCCCTTATCCCAGCTCAACTTACCCGAGTCACCGACCTGACCGCCAGACTCGGCATAGAAAGGTGTGCGTTTGAGTACAACAACACCGTTCTGACCTGCACTCAACTGCTGCACTGACTCACCTTCAGAGATAAGAGCAGCTACCTCAACGCGATCTTCGAGATACTCGTAACCAGAGAATTCAGTCTCACCATCCAGTTTAATGCTGTCGTTGTAGTCGACATTGAAACTACCTGAAGCACGAGCGCGCTCACGCTGTTCCGCCATCGCTGCTTCAAAGCCATCCATGTCGATGGTCAGCTCTTGCTCACGCGCCACGTCAGCGGTCAAATCAACTGGGAAACCATAGGTATCGTAAAGCTTGAAAACGGTTTCACCCGGAATCACTTTGTCAGACAATTGAGCAATAGCTTCGTTTAGCAAAGCCATACCCTTATCCAGCGTACGTGCAAACTGCTCCTCTTCCTTAGCGATGACCCGCTCAACCTGCTCCTGCATCTTTGCAAGTTCCGGATAAGCTTCGCCCATTTCAGCAACCAGTGGTGCCACCAGCTTGTGGAAGAAGGCACCGGTTGCGCCCAATTTATTACCGTGGCGAATCGCGCGACGCATGATACGACGCAGAACATAGCCACGGCCTTCGTTAGATGGCGTTACACCATCAACGATAAGGAATGAACACGAACGAATATGGTCTGCTATTACTCGTAGTGATTTGCTTGAAAGATCCTCAACCCCAATCGTCTCCGCAGCTGCTTTCAGGAGATTCTGGAAAAGGTCGATTTCGTAGTTAGAGTGCACACCCTGCATAACAGCGGCAATTCGCTCCAAACCCATACCTGTGTCGATAGACGGACGTTCGAGCGGAGTCATCTCTCCGTCTGCAGAACGGTTGTACTGCATGAATACAACGTTCCATATCTCAATATAGCGATCGCCATCTTCTTCAGGACTTCCTGGAGGGCCACCCCAAACTTCTGGACCGTGATCAAAGAAGATCTCAGTACAAGGGCCACAAGGACCTGTGTCACCCATCGCCCAGAAGTTATCTTCATCTAACTTTGAGAAGCGCTCAGGATCTACCCCGATCTCCTCTTTCCAGATCTTCTCTGCTTCGCTATCGCTGTGGTGAACAGTCACCCAGAGACGCTCTTGAGGAATTCCTAAGGTTTCGGTTAGGAAAGTCCAGGCAAAGCGGATCGCATCCTGTTTGAAATAGTCACCGAAACTAAAGTTGCCCAGCATCTCAAAAAAGGTGTGGTGACGTGCCGTGTAGCCGACGTTATCAAGGTCGTTATGTTTACCGCCCGCACGTACACAACGTTGCGAGGTAGTTGCACGGCTGTAGTTGCGCTTGTCCGAACCAAGGAAGACATCTTTAAACTGCACCATACCGGCGTTGGTAAACAACAGCGTAGCGTCATTGCCAGGAATCAATGGACTAGAGGTAATAATCTCATGCCCCTGAGACTTGAAGTATTCGAGGAAGGCGCTGCGTATTTCAGCACTACTCATCTGTTTCATGGCGTAATCCGTGTTCCTGCTAATGAGACAATTAGAAAATGGCGCAACAGTATACACCTGTATGCTTTTTGTTCGAATACTTCAAGATAGAAAGTTCAGAGGAGAGTACTCGCGACAGCGGCGCCTGGACCACAAAGTGTGTGTTTGGGGAGTTTCTATTTAGCTAAGGTACTTTTCCTTCGCTGAGCAGGTGCCGTTTAACTAAGTTACTATCCTCAGGCAAAGAGGCTTATTAGCGGCCCCCTTAGACCGGGCTTCGTGTAATACGCTTAGCCATTAGGAGTGCCTTGAAGAGGAGGCACACTAATCGTCAGGGTTTTCAGTCTGATAACGAAAGGCGTAGCTAATTTCATCGTAACTAAACCCTCTCCCCACCATGTGTCGGGTTCGTTTAGCTCGCTCTCTCTGATCTGCCGCTACCTGCGTGCCATATCGACGACGCAGGTACTCTAGAGCTTGCTTGTAGGGATCAACCTCGGCCGCGTCGATTGTTTGTTCAACTAGATCGCTCGAGACACCCTTATTGCGCAGTTCATATTCGATTTTTCGACGACCTTGCCCCTGCTCGAGTCGCTGTCGCACCTGAGCTTCAACAAAGCGCTGATCACTCTGATACCCCAGTTCAGCAAACTGATTTAACAGAGGATCAATAAACTCAGCGGCGCAACCACGCTGCTTAAGCTTCTGCTCGAGTTGAGCCCGAGAGTAGTCCTTGCGCGCGAGAAGGTCTAGCAGATAGTTACGCGCATGCTCTTCGGTCTCTAGCGGCTTTGCATTGGCTCTCATAACGAATAATTGATACTAAAAAGGGCTCTAACGAGCCCTTGGAAAAAGATTTATTAGAAGTCGAGCTCAGCATTGGACTCTTTAGAATCCTTGCCCCCGTCCTCTTTAACTGGAACCGAGAGTAGTTGCTTACGAATCTCGGTTTCGATCTCGTTAGCAATTTCAGGATTCTCCTCAAGGAACCGAGCAGCATTGGCCTTACCCTGACCGATCTTATCACCCTTGTAGGAGTACCAAGCGCCAGCCTTCTCGACAAGCTTCTGTTGCACACCCAAATCGATAACTTCACCCATGTGGTAGATACCAGATCCGTACATAATCTGGAATTCAGCCTGTTTGAACGGCGGCGCAACTTTGTTCTTCACAACTTTTACGCGTGTCTCGTTACCAACAATCTCATCACCCTGCTTCACAGCACCTGTGCGACGAATATCAAGACGCACGGAACAGTAAAACTTGAGCGCATTACCACCCGTTGTTGTCTCGGGGTTACCAAACATCACACCGATCTTCATACGAATCTGGTTAATGAATACCAACAGTGTGTTTGACTGTTTAACAGTACCCGTAAGCTTACGCAGCGCCTGAGACATAAGGCGAGCCTGAAGACCGACATGAGAGTCACCCATATCACCCTCGATCTCCGCCTTTGGCGTCAACGCAGCAACTGAGTCCACGATAATTACGTCAACAGCGCCCGAGCGAGTCAGCATATCGGTAATTTCCAACGCCTGCTCACCCGTATCCGGCTGAGAGACGAGGAGGCTATCTACATCCACACCCAGCTTCTCCGCATAGATTGGGTCCAGGGCGTGCTCAGCATCAACAAAGGCACAGGTCTTCCCTTGGCGTTGCGCTTGCGCAATCACCTGCAGCGTGAGCGTTGTTTTACCTGAAGATTCAGGACCGTAGATCTCAACAATTCGACCGTAAGGCAAGCCACCTATACCCAGAGCAACATCCAGTCCAAGCGAGCCAGTAGATACAGCGGGTATCGCCTCACGGGGCTGTTCCCCCATACGCATAACCGCGCCTTTACCGAATTGGCGCTCAATTTGCGAGAGCGCAGCATCTAGGGCTTTCTGTCTGTTCTGATCCATAACGGGCCTCACTGAAAAGTACTGTATTAATAAACAGTATTAAAACAGATAATAGAAAGAATGCAAGCTAGGCGTGCAGATAATTATGATTTCGCCGCAAGTAGACCGGTGAGCGCCGCTTCCACCGCTTGCAGACGCACTTCGGAACGATTGCCCGAGAATTGAAATCTTTGCGCCCAGCAGTTTTCCGGCGTACACCAACCAATCCAAACAGTGCCAATCGGCTTTTCAGGAGTTCCACCACCTGGACCGGCCACCCCGCTTATCGAGACTGAACAGTTGGCATTTGACGCATTGCAGGCACCAACAGCCATCTCTAGAACTACCGCTTCACTCACGGCACCATGGGCTTCGAGTGTTTGACTCTTTACCCCCAGCATCTTCTGTTTGGCAGAGTTTGAGTAGGTGACGAACCCTGCGTCAAACCATGCAGAACTACCAGCAATAGAGGTAACAACCTGTGATACCCAACCACCGGTGCAGGATTCTGCCGTTGCCAAAACCCAGCATCTCTCCAGTAAAACCTCACCAAGTCGATTCGCTAATCCTTCCAATTGTGCCCTCCAATCCGAGCCTATTTCGCGTAGAATTGGCGAGATTAAAACCCAAGCAATCCTTTGCAATCAATCAGCGAAATTAAATAAGACAGATAATGACGGCCGATACCAAGAATCTTTCACAGCATACGCCAATGATGCAGCAGTATTTGCGCATTAAGGCGCAGCATCCCCAAGAGTTCGTCTTCTACCGTATGGGCGATTTCTACGAACTCTTCTTCGATGATGCCAAGCGCGCTGCTCAGATTCTAGACATATCACTGACCGCACGCGGTAAATCTGCAGGCGAACCCATTCCGATGGCGGGAATCCCCTATCACTCTGCTGATAACTATATTGCCAAGATCGTACGCAGTGGCGAGTCCGTTGCAATCTGCGAACAGATCGGTGACCCCGCCACAAGCAAAGGTCCTGTTGAACGTCAGGTTGTTCGAGTTATTACACCTGGCACACTGACCGACGAAGCGCTTTTAGACGAGCGCAGAGATAACCTCCTAGCAGCCATATACAACAGCGGTGAGCGCTACGGCTTGGGCGTTCTCGATATCAGCGCTGGACGCTTTGTAGTGTCCGAGATAGAGTCTGAAACAGCTTTAGTTGCCGAACTTGAGCGCACCAAACCTGCTGAACTACTACTCCCCGATGAACTTGCGAGTGCGCCATGGGTATCCAATCTTAAACGCACCGGCATTCGCCGTCAGCCCCCTTGGGCGTTCGAACCTGAAACCTGTGTGCGCCTACTTAATGAGCAATTTAAGACACGCGACCTAAGCGGCTTCGGTTGCGAGGATATGCCGCTCGCTATCGCTGCAGCGGGGTGTCTGATGCAATACGCCAAGGATACTCAACGCGGGTCACTGCCTCACATCACGCGTATGAGCGTTGAGAAAGAGAGTGAAGCTGTACATATCGATGCCTCTACACGTCGCAATCTAGAACTAGACTTCAACCTCAGCGGCGGCACAGACCATACGCTGATCTCTGTGCTTGATCGCACGCAAACCCCTATGGCTGGACGGCTGTTGCGCCGCTGGATTCACCAGCCACTGCGCGCAGTTAAGGAGCTTCACGAGCGTCAGGGAGCAATTGCGTGGCTGCAGCAAGACTACCGCTTCGAGGAGCTACAACCCAATTTGAAATTGATTGGGGATATGGAACGCATTCTATCGCGCGTCGCCCTGCGCTCCGCTCGTCCACGCGATCTTGAAAGACTCAAGCACGCGCTGGCCCAACTTCCGCTGATTCAGAGCTGTCTCAGCGCAACTGAATCACTGCGGGTATCTCAGTTAGCAGCGGATATCGGCCACTTCCCCGAGCTTGCAGATCTTCTTGAGAGCGCAATCATAGATGGACCTCCGGTCGTAATCCGTGACGGAGGAGTTATCGCCGAAGGCTATGATGCCGAATTAGATGAACTGCGAAACCTTAGTGAGAATGCCGGAAACTACCTGCTCGAGTTGGAGCAGCGCGAACGAGCTCGCACCGGCATAAGCACCCTGAAAGTCGGCTACAACCGAGTGCACGGATACTTCATCGAAGTCACCAAGGCGCAGGCAGTTGATATGCCTATCGACTACCAGCGCCGCCAGACGTTGAAGAATGCCGAGCGCTATATCACGCCAGAACTCAAGCAGTTTGAAGATAAAGCCCTAAGCGCTCGTAGTCGCGCGCTAGCGCGTGAGAAATCACTCTACGACGAACTGGTAGAGAAACTTGCAGATCAACTTATACCGCTGCAGAAGTGCTCACAGGCGCTCGCCCAACTTGATGTACTGCAGAATCTAGCAGAACGTGCCCAGACCCTTGATTACGTCTGCCCAAACCTCATACAAGAGCCCGAGATTGAGATTCGAGGCGGTCGCCACCCTGTTGTAGAGCAGGTGATGGAATCCCCATTTGTTGCCAACGATGTAAGCCTAAACGCTGAGCGCAGAATGCTGGTGATAACGGGGCCTAACATGGGTGGTAAGTCGACCTTCATGCGCCAGATCGCGCTCATCACCCTGCTGGCTCAAATAGGTTCGTTTGTCCCTGCAAGTGAAGCGCGCATCGGACTGACTGATCAGATATTCACTCGTATGGGTAGTTCAGATGATCTCGCCGGCGGCCGTTCTACCTTTATGGTGGAGATGACGGAGACTGCTAACATTCTACACAACGCTACGCAGCACTCACTGGTACTCATGGATGAGGTTGGCAGGGGCACCAGCACATTTGACGGTCTGTCGTTAGCCTGGGCAGCAGCCGAGCACCTAGCTCAAACGAGCCTATCACTTACACTCTTTGCAACGCACTATTTCGAGCTTACGCAACTGGCCGAGCAGATTACCAGTGTGGAGAATGTTCACCTCAGCGCTGTGGAGCACAATGACCATATTGTCTTTATGCATGAGGTGAAACAGGGCCCAGCCAGCCAGAGTTACGGTTTACAGGTAGCGCAACTGGCCGGCGTACCCCGAAATGTAATTCAGAGTGCTAAAGCGCGGTTACAGCAGCTTGAACAAGATTCAAGCGCCAGTCCACATCGTCCAGCATCAAAAGAGCAGGTGCCGGTGGCACAGGCTGATCTTTTTATTACGCCAGTACCGTCCGAGTCGGACAACCGCCTGGCACAGATCAATCCTGACGACCTTAGCCCTAGAGAGGCACTTGAACTACTCTATGAGCTGAAGCGTCTCAATCGGGATTAGGAGAGCAACATGACCTACTTGGTAACTGAGAACTGTATCCGCTGCAAATACACTGACTGCGTTGAGGTGTGCCCTGTAGACTGCTTTTATGAAGGACCCAACTTTCTCGTCATCCACCCTGACGAGTGCATTGACTGCGGGCTGTGCGAACCCGAATGTCCGGTTGACGCAATATTGCACGAGGATGATCTAACGCCCGAACAGGACAAGTTCTACGCACTCAATCAAGAACTTGCCGAACTTTGGCCCAATATCAACGAGAGCAAACCCGCACTGGATGATGCCGACCAATGGCGAGGTGTAACAGACAAACTTCAGTACTTAGAGCGCTAGGCATACAGACCTGCTCAGTGCGCTGGGACTCCACTGTAAGCCGAAGACTACACGGCGATATTCATGACGGCTCAGGGAGAAACAGAAACGCCAGGCTTGATGCCTGGCGTTTTGCGTTTAACTACAGTTCTAATTCGCAGAGCTAAAGGCTAAAAAGATCCTGGGCATTCAGCCCGTTCTCTTCGAGTATCTCGCGCAAACGCTTCAGCGCCTCCACCTGAATCTGGCGCACACGCTCACGCGTCAAACCAATCTCTCTACCAACCTCTTCCAGCGTGGCCATCTCGTGTCCACGCAAACCGAATCGACGTGCGAGAACATCTGCATGTTTTTCTGGTAGCTGATCCAGCCATTTGTTGAGATTGCCGGTGATATTGTCATCCTGCAGACGCTGCTCTGGGTCTTGAGCATCTTCATCAGCGATGGTCTCAACCAGCGACTTCTCATTCTCTCCACCCAGCGGAATATCAATTGAACCTACACGTTCATTTAGCCCAAGCATCTTCTCAACATCTTCGACCGGCTTACCAACATGCAGCGCAATCTCTTCCGCTGTCGGCTCGTGGTCCAGCTTTTGTGCCAACTCCCGCGCCGCACGCAAATAGACATTAAGCTCTTTAACCACATGAATCGGCAGACGGATGGTACGCGTCTGGTTCATGATGGCGCGCTCAATGGTCTGGCGAATCCACCATGTAGCGTAAGTGGAGAAGCGGAAGCCGCGCTCAGGATCGAACTTCTCAACCGCACGAATCAAGCCAAGATTACCCTCTTCAATAAGATCGAGAAGAGAGAGGCCTCGATTGATGTAGCGGCGAGATATCTTCACTACAAGACGCAAGTTACTCTCAATCATGCGCTGGCGAGCGGGCACATCCCCCTTGAGCGCTAGCCGCCCAAAGTAGACCTCCTCCTCAGCAGAGAGCAGTGGAGAAAAACCTATTTCGTTTAAATAGAGCTGAGTAGCGTCCAAAGATTTAGCATTCACCAAATCTTTATGCGCCATACTGCCACGACCTCGCCCGGAGTTTAAAAACTCAGGCTTGTCATCTTCTGATTCGTCGTTATCAGCGTCAACATCGCTGCTATCTTCATCATCAAGAAGCTCAACATCTTCTTCGTAATCGACGCTGCTACTTGAATTCATCTATATCTGCCTCATTTAAATGCGCAAAGTCTGCACACCTTCCTTGGTGAAGTCAGATTTGAAATCCTATCGTTTCGGAAGATACCCTAAAGGATCTACCGGCCGTCCATCGCGGCGCACCTCAAAATGCAACATTGGCACACTCGCCCCAGTATTACCTATTTCGGCAACGGGCTCACCAAGTTTAACCTTTTGATTCTCACGTACCAAGATTCTACTGTTGTGCGCATATGCACTTAAGTACTCTTGGTTATGACTGATAATGACAAGGTTTCCATAACCAAGCAAGCCACTTCCCGCATAAACCACCTGTCCATCAGCCGCGGCAAGAACCGGATCGCCAATCTTCCCTGAGATATCCAGACCTTTATTGCCGCCTTCCGCAGGCGAATATCCTGCAAGTATCTTGCCATTGTGCGGCCAGCCCCAGGGTATATTTGACACCACCGGCTGAACTTTAGTCTTAGAAGGTGCACTTTTTGCTACTTTCTTGGTCTCTTTCGGTTTTATTGGAGCAGATCTCTGTGACTCTTTCTTGACGCTGGAGCCCGCCCTACTGGCGCTAGTCGAGCTACTTTTCGTTTTAAGAACCTGCCCTGCGTAGATTAGGTTTCGGTCACGGATATTGTTAATACGCTGCAACTCCCGGTAATCCACCCCCAACTTGAAGGCGATCCCTATCAGCGTATCTCCGCTCTGAACGCGATACTCATCACGCCCAACACTGACGACAGCTCGTGCACCCAGAGATTGATCGTAGACGGGGGCATAACCACCACCACAACCAGTGAGCACAAGAACAAGTGCGACCAGCGCGGGATAACGCATCTATCGCTGCACTCCTGAGTTTTGCCGATCCAGAGCTAACACCAACAACGCACCGATAATCGCTAAAACAACAGAAACAAGTGTTTGTGGGTCAACTCCCGTCAGATCCAAGTATGCGGATGGAGTGATGTTCTGCTCAACCAGCGGAACCTGCTCACCCTTGGAGTTCAGCGTGTAAGAGAGTGTGTATTTCCACGGCCAAACCTTGTTTAAAGATCCCAGCAGAAAACCGCCAAGCAGCGCTAGGGTCAGCTCGCGGAAGCGCTCAAATGCCCAGCTCAGAACTCTAGAGAAGCTCAATAACCCCAACACACAACCGAAGACAAACAAACCAAGAGTAACCAGCTCCAGCGCTTTAACGGCAGACAGTATGGTTGAGTACATTCCTAATAGGAGCAAGATAAAGCTACCGGAGATACCCGGCAGTATCATGGCGCAGATTGCAATCATGCCACTGATCACAATAAACATTGGAGTAGCCTCGATACTCGTGGGCGAAAGGCTGGTAATCAGGTAGGCGAACACCGCACCGAAAAAGAAGATCAATGTCCGGTCCATGCGCCAGTCACCAACATGCCTAACCACCGACCAGACCGATGCAAGGATGAGACCAAAGAAAAACGCCCACAGCAGTACCGGATGGGTATCTAGAAGATAAAGTACTATATGTGCTAGAGACGCTAGACTGCTGCCAATACCCAGCAGCAGCGTAAGTAGAAAGTTGCCGTTAATATGCTGCCAAAACGCTTTCACCCCCTGAGTAAACAGCACTTTTAGGGCGATAGGATCACAACGCCGGATGGAGTGTATTAGCTCCTCATAAATACCGGTTATAAACGCCACCGTACCGCCAGAGACACCCGGAACGGCATCAGCCGCCCCCATCATCACCCCTTTCAGAAACAACCTCAGGTAACCACTCGGACCAGCTTGCTGCAAAGTACTCTCCATCTATCAGGACCTTAATGCCCTATCGTCCCTTGAAGCAGTGGCACAAAACGCACTGCTTCTACTGTCTTCGTATCAAAAGTTGTTTCGGATCGGCGCTGGATACGCAGAAGACGCTGCTCATCACCGCCCACCGGTATAACCATAACCCCACCTATCGCCAACTGGTTTTTCAGCTCTTGGGGTACGGTTTCAGGCGCGGCTGTAACCATAATGGCATCGAAGGGCCCCATTTGTGGCAGCCCCATACCGCCGTCCGTGTGATAGAGCTCAATGTTCTCAAGCTCAAGCAACGCTAGGCGCTCAGCAGCTCGCTGCTGTAGCGGTAAAATGCGTTCAACACTAAAGACCTGTTGACAGAGTAGAGCAAGGATCGCCGTCTGGTAGCCAGAACCTGTTCCCACCTCCAATACACGGTCGCGCGCGCCCTGGGCCAACAAGATCTCTGTCATCCTAGCAACAATATAGGGTTGTGAAATTGTCTGATTAAAACCGATAGGTAGTGAGCTATCTTCGTAAGCGCGATGGGATAGCGCCTCATCAATAAACAGGTGACGAGGCGTCTCGGAAATAACCTCTAGGACCGCCTCATCCGCTATGCCCTGCTCGCGTAGCCGGCTTACCAAGCGCTCCCGTGTGCGCTTGGAGGTCATTCCTATCCCTTGGCGCAGAACATCATTCACCTGAGCTGTTCTCCATCCAGCGAGAAACACTCTGCAACGCTTGATGCTGCGTCATATCAATCTGCAACGGCGTAATTGCTGCTCTGTTGTTCGCCACAGCATAGAAGTCTGTCCCTTCCCCCGCATCGGCTGCAGG